>ENA-ORXD01000027-ORXD01000027.1-sediment-metagenome-genome-assembly--contig:-NODE-27-length-295443-cov-8.048844_pt1 | contig 295443 bp, 305 predicted proteins | sample MGYA00237862_ERZ511471 | MGnify/ENA metagenome assembly ERZ511471 | reverse complement strand
GCCCTGCCAGTCCACCGCCATGGCGCCATACCGTACTTTCCTCTGGATTTCTTCGATTGCCATTGGTTAACCCTCCTTTGTAATTTTGACCGTCGTTATATTTTAACCGAGATTTCCCATATCCAAATGTAAGCTACATGAACAATACTTGTTTGTATCCTGAAGAACCGGTCTGCACGATTCAAACATACCAAGGCTTCTATTTATGATGAAGCGTCCCGTCGGCAGCCTTCCTTTTTTCGCACTCACCAGTACATTGAATTCATTGCCCTTTTCGTTCATGATATGTTAAAAATTTTTCGATTTTCCCCCTGGACATTAATGGCCGTACCAGCAAAAATAGTCCGAAAGTCGGCGTTTCACTTCCTCTACATCAAGATGCTCCTGCTCCAGAAGTTGCCTATGTTGGGCCACTATTTGTTCTGGCGTTTTTGTAAAGAGATCCTTATACATGTCAAGGTGGTCAATACCTATGGGATTTATGGAATTAGCGATGAGACTGAATATGCTAACTGTCTCAAAGGGAAAATTCTTTTCATCGGAGGCCAGAATCTGGTGACAGACTGTGCAAGCCGTGGCCAGTACCTGAGCGCCAGTATCCCTGGCCTCTTCAAGCCGCATCTGGCGTAACTTCTTCGCGTGCTCTGGATAAGAATAGAAGGTTCGGGCACCACAGCAGAGACCGTCTTCGTGATGATGCGCCATTTCCACCAGTTTCAAGCCCGGTATGGCACGCAACAACTTCCGAGGAGATTCGTATTCCCCTCTTTCACGTCCCAGGTGGCAACTATCATGAAAAGTTACTATTTTATTTATTGGGTTGTTAAAGGGGATTTTCTCTATGTTGTCGCTCATAAAATCTGACACGTACTGGCTTCGGAAGGGCACGTGGAAGAAATTGGGAAGGAAATCCCGGAAGCGGTTATCGCAGCCCATACAGATAGTAAGGACAATCTCCGGTTTGAAAGCTGCGAGTACCTCTGTAAGCTCTTTCGCCTTACGCTCACCCACTTCGTAACGGCCCATCTGGACATACCCCGGGCTGCAGCAGAATCCTGTACCACCTATGGTCACAAAGTCCACCTTCATTGCTTTGAGGATATCGATAACATCGAGGAGGAGGTTAGGCGTATATCCTGTCAGACAACTCGCGTATAGTACAACCGGGGTTGGGCGTGGGTTAGCAGGCAACTCAGTCAGCCAAGGCCATTGACCTTGCGTTTGAAGTAAGGATAGAAGATTAACAAAGCTATACGGGTCACTTATATCACGTTTGCAAAGCCCGATTGGCAGATTTTTGCCCATGCTCATCAAGGCTTGGCCCGCACTACGCATAAGTTGGTTGGGTGACAAGCCAACCGGGCAATGTCCTTTACAGAGAAAACAGTTGCTACAGCTAAAAGCCATCTCATAGGACTGGTCGGAGTAAACTCCGTCTCGCACCGTGGCCAAAAGCTTTTCAGCTATGGCCACAGGACCCTCTGCAGCATAAGAAATAATGGGGAATATAGGACAAACTTGGAGACAGTCTCCGCAGGCAATACATTGCTGAGCAATCAGTTTCCTCTGCGAATCATAGAAATGAGCCATGGACTCATGTTTCGCTTTGTTTTCCCTCACTCTTTCCTCGTTAAAGTTACCTTTTTCCTGTTGGCCCCCGGGGATTTCCTTTTTAGGGGAATACGTACCTGTTACCTTAGTTAGGACTCGGGAATCTTTATGCCAGCTTCTTCGTACGCTCGGACAGCGCCAGGGTGACCGTTTCTCTTAGTTATGCCGAAGGCCATGTATTCCGGTGACATCATCTTACCAAGCTCAAGATAATCGCCATACTTGTCATGGTTCTGGATGTTGAATTTGGTGAACTCATAGGCTATATCCTCAGGAAACACATCTTTTACCCAGTAGTCTCCCGTCTGTGCGATGCCAAATACATCCGAGGTCTGGTCTGGTAATGTGCCAGCTGCGAGTGTTACCCCGTTAACAGCTATACCTACTTCATTCTGTACTTTATCAAGTGCTTCCTTACTCCCATAATTGATGTAGGAGAATTTCTTCCCAGAATTAGCCAATTCCATAGATGGTCCCTGCCAACTCCATTGCTTTGTATACGGGTTCATACTTGCGGCTACCATACAAGCATCCACCATACCATCGAGCAGATAGCGTCCCATATCGGCAGGTTTCATATTTTCAACATTAATTCTATCTAGGATGCCCAGACCGTCTCCCATTACCCACTCTGGTAGCTTCCACCATCCAATTTGTGTTTTCAGGCCTAAGGCAAGCTTCTTGCCCTCCAGGTCCTGCAAAGTCTTAATATTAGGGTCAAGAGTCACTATGCCAAACCAGGTTAACATTTGGGTCATGGATTTCCTCATGCCTACGGCGGGCATTGATGTTGTGAAAGGATCCATTCCCTTCCGGGCCAGCCAGATTGTTTCAGTGTTACTACCGATTACAGTATTGTTCCACATCGAGGGGTTATTTACCAGAGACTCTAGGTTATAAACATAGCCCGGGGTCTCAGCAACGTTAGCCCTTAACCAGGGGTGGTTCTTCTTGAGCAGGTCGGCAGTTGCCATTGGTAGTATGTAGCCCGCCTGACCAAAAGTGGAACTCAGTATCTCAAGTTGCACTATCGGATGTGTCGACGGCGCCTGTGTTGGAGCTGGAACTTGTGAGGTTATCGTAACAGTCGGTGCAGGGGTAGGTGTTGTCCCACAACCTACAACCAAAAATACTAGTATGATGCATAATATTGGAATAGTCAGCTTTTTCATTTTTCCTCCTTCGTCTGGTATTATAGTCCATTTCCTAAAACCTTAATGAGTACTACGGCTTATTCTCTGCCTGAATTTCCTCCTTTCTGATTAATACTACTGGTTTCAGTTATCGACCTGTCCGTGGAGACCAAACCTCCATAAATAAGTTCTAATCTACATCAATCAGCTGGATAATTGCTTTCCTGGAATATTCATCCGTTTTAATATATAATTATTTTGTATATTTATTTGATATATTATGTAGGACATATCTTCTATGATATATAATACATATTAAGGATTTTTTGTCAAGATGTATTGTGGTGAGAGTTGGGGGATGAAAGAAGATGCAGAAATACAGCTTGTAAAGTATTTATAAGCAATGTTTAAATTTGAAAGTTCCATGCTTGAAGAGGAAAAACAGGCTGGAGTCGCCCCAAAAAAATAATAAAATTCGAAAGGCTTGAAAATGGAGAACGTTCTGAAAAATGAAGATTACTTGCTATGGATTCTACTTGTTCAGGTAAGGAATATTTTAAAAAAACTGAGACAGAAAGAACTTAAGAGATACAATCTTACGAACCGACAGGCCTCTATGCTGATTGTTCTTGAAGCGACTAATGGTATGATCAGCGCGTACAAAATATCCAAACTATACTTTCTGGAGCCTCATACAATTAGTACTTTGTTCGTTAGAATGGAAAGAAAGGGATTAATCACAAAGGCGGCTTCCGATAATCAAAAAAATGTCAGATATATACTCACCACTAAGGGTCGCGATAAGCTCGAAAAGATAAAATTCGTAGCTATTCCTTCTATTCTAGCCACGCTTTCCTCTGATGACCGGAAGCAGTTTGAATCGATTCTAACAAAATTACGTGACGAAGCCCTGGCAGAATTGGGCATCACCAGTTACAATTCTTACAATCCCGATAAGTTACAGGAGATCATCTCCTAACATTGTTACTCTAATTTAAGAAGCGGTGTAAGTCAATTGAGATATGACTACACTACGAAGAACTAACGGCTTGTCTCGGTTATATGCGTATGCCCAAGATAAACGACTTCCAATAAAGTGGAAAGGCTACTTTCGTGGAGATGGAGTAGAAATAATGGCTGAAGGTATACTTGGTGGTTACAGATGCAAAATCTTAAGGGTGAACCTTTTTAACAATAGTATATCCACCGAAAGCATTGATGAGATGTTTTGCAGGAAGTATCTTGGTGGGGCTGGTTTTGTCTTCTATTTCTTATGGAAAGAGCTACAACAAGGTATTGATGCTTTAAGTCCTGAGAACAAACTAGTGTTTGCTTTGGGTCCGCTGACAGGAACAATAATACCGGGAAGCGGTCGCCACTGCGTCGGGGCGAAATCACCACTTACAGGTGGCATTGCTAAATCAGAAGCGGGCGAATTTTGGGGGGCTGAGCTTAAACGAGCTGGTTTTGATGTTGTAATTGTTGAGGGCAGGGCCAAGACTCCAGTATACCTCTGGATACATGACGGAGAGGCTAATCTACAGGATGCCAGCAAACTCTGGGGAAAGAACACCAAAGAGACCCAGCAACTCATAAAAACCGAGCTAGGTGACGACCTGATACGAGTAGCTTCGATTGGACTTGGTGGAGAGAGCTTAGTGCGTTATGCATGCATTATGCATGGACTTGCTGACAGCGCTGGCAGGGGAGGATTAGGTGCGGTGATGGGTTCGAAGAATCTGAAAGCAGTTGCGGTTAGGGGCCATAAAGCGACGCCGGTATCTAATCCCGAGAAAGCAAAAGAAGTAAGACGCTTGATACTTGCGAACATGCGATCCGTACGCGGTCTACAAGAGTTGGGTACTGGCGGGGCAATGACATTTTTTGAATCTGTTGGGAACCTTCCGGTCCGAAATTTCCGTGATGGTTCGTTCCCTGGAGTAAAACTAATAGATGCTCAGGCAATAAAGAACAATATCAGAGTGGATATGAAGGGCTGTTTTGGTTGTCCTATTCGCTGCAAAAAAGTGGTTCAATTCCAGGAACCATATCCTGTGGATCCTGCGTACGGTGGGCCTGAGTATGAGACCCTTGCGGCACTTGGTTCCAATTGCGGTATAGATAACCTCAAAGCTATAGTAAAAGGTAACGAGCTTTGTAATGCTTATTCCTTAGACACAATTTCAACCGGGGGTGCCATTGCTTTTGCTATGGAATGCTTTGAGAACGGGATATTGAGTAGCAAAGACACTGACGGCATAAAGCTTAAGTTTGGTAATGCTGAAGCCATGATCAAAGTAATAGAATTGATTGCACAACGTCAGGGCATTGGTGACCTACTTGCAGAGGGAACGCTCCGCGCAGCTGAACGCATCGGCGGGGAAGCCCGTAATTATGCCATAGAGGTTAAGGGGCTGGAAGCAGGACAACATGACCCTCGATATAAACCAGGAATGGGTCTGGGTTATATGGTAGATCCCCATGGAGCTGACCACGTACTTAATATGCACGATGATGCATTCGTTACTGATATGCAGATAAAAGGGTTATTACCGCTGGGGATAATTGAACCGGTCCCTCTCGATGATATTGGTCCTCGTAAAGTCGCCTTATTTAAAGCCATCCAGATTAAGGAACTAATATGTGATTGTTTGGTACTGTGTTGCCTCTGGCCATATGAATATAGTCAGCTTCCTGATGCCATAACCGCAGTAACTGGGTGGGATACCGGTTTAGTAGAACAATTAAAAGTAGCTGAGAGAGTCTTGACTGTGGGTCGATTATTTAATATCAGGGAAGGGTTCACCGCTGCGGATGATAAACTACCAAGACGTTTCTTCCACCCGAAAACCGATGGGGCGCTCGCTAGTAAGGCGCTTGATCGGATAAGCATAGGAAAGGCAAAGAGTTACTATTACACATTAATGGGCTGGGATGCGCATACTGGGGTACCCTTGCCCGAAAAATTGGAGGAGCTAGGTATTGACTCGATTAATGACATGCCTACATGAGTTAATGAAGGCAATGCTTATTCTAAATTGATACCTGTTACTGTAGACGATATTTATTGAGAAAAGCAGTACGGCGAATGCTGAAACTTAAGAGGCTTTCAACCTGTACTACATACCAATATGGGGCGTAAGCAGGGGGCTATCTTGTTAGTTCCTAAATGGAAGGGTGTGACATGATTCTACGAGATTATGAGGGGTATCACTCCAGCGTCATGATGATCATGAATTACATAGTTAAACAGTTTAAACAGACCATCGTTTCGTGCAGTATGAGATATAGGAGGCATAACATAACATTGCTGCTATGGCCAAGTTATTTGTATATTTACAGTAGCTGAGAAAATTATTTTCTATCTTAATTCGGGTAGGACATTTGGCGATTTAGCCGACTGCGGAGTTACGTGGAATGATCTGGCTCATTTACTGCTGGCAGGATGGCCTGGATGATGACCATCCGTCCTATTTGCCCGAGATAGAGGAACTAGCACGGCGGTCTGAAGAAGAGGGACATCGGATACGCATGGAACGCTTGGATTTCACTTTGGGGAGAAGGCTCTGGGAACAGATGGTTGAGAAGGCCTTCGATCTGATGCATTGTTGTGGCTTGAGCCTTTCAGACAGGTGTGCGTTCATTGTTTCGCGCCGCTTACTTCCTGGAGATGCGTTCTTGGTGGAGGACGCCTATATCTCCGACCATGTCTGCGACTACCCCAAGGGTACATTCCCTTGCATCGGGCTCATGTATTTGTGACGAGTCGAATGACAATGATATTGCTAACGAATATGCCAACGCTATCGAGGTTCTGGTATAATATCAAAACGTGAGATTGAAAACAAGTTCAAAAGTTCTGCCTATTGTCACCCTATCTCCACCACCAAATCTCGATTCACAAGAAGGAATTCAGATGACAGCCGAATACAATCCCCAAGAAATTGAAAAGAAATGGCAGCGGCGCTGGGCTGAAGACCGGCTGTATGAGATAACCGAGGACTCTTCCCGGCCCAAGTGGTACGCCCTCACCATGTTCCCTTATACCTCCGGGGACCTCCACATCGGGCACTGGTATGCCATGGCCCCTGCGGACGTGCACGCCCGCTTCAAGCGGATGCAGGGATACAACGTCCTCCATCCCATGGGGTTCGATGCCTTCGGCCTGCCTGCGGAAAACGCCGCCATCAAGCGCGGCATTCACCCCTTCACCTGGACGATGCAGAACATCGAGAACATGCGCCGCCAACTGAAAAGCATCGGCGCGATTTACGACTGGAGCCGGGAGGTCATCACCTGCGACCCCGAATACTATAAATGGACGGAGTGGTTCTTCCTCAAGCTCTACGAAGCAGGTCTCGCCTACCGTGGCAAGGCCCCGGTCAACTGGTGCCCCAAATGCCAGACGGTGCTCGCCAACGAGCAGGTCATCGGCGAGAGCACCTGCGAGCGCTGCGGCACCGGGGTAGTCCGGAGAGACCTGGAGCAGTGGTTCTTCCGTATCACGAAATACACCGACGAACTGATGGAGTTCGACGGCGTCGACTGGCCGGAGCGCATCAAGATAATGCAGCGGAACTGGATAGGCAAGAGCCACGGCACCGAGATTTCCTTTGCGCTGGAACACCCCGGAGTGGCTGAGAAAGAAATCAGGGTCTTCACCACCCGCCCGGATACCCTCTACGGCGTTACCTTCATGGTGCTGGCACCGGAACACCCGCTGGTTGAGGCACTAACTACCCCCGAAAGGAAAGAAGAAGTCAAGGCCTACGTCGCCCGCTCCCAGCGCGAGAGTGAGATAGAGCGCCTCTCCACGGAGAAGGAGAAAGACGGGGTGTTCACCGGCGCTTACGTTACCAATCGCGTCAACGGGGAAAAGGTGCCCGTCTGGATAGCCGACTACGTGCTCCTTTCCTATGGCACCGGTGCGGTGATGGCCGTACCCGCCCATGACGAAAGGGACTTCGCCTTCGCCAAAAAGTACGGCCTGCCCATCCGCGTGGTCATATCTCCCCCGGACTGGCATGGCGAAGAGCTTCAGGAAGCCTATATCGGACCCGGCACGAACGTCAACTCGGACAAGTTCAATGGCCTTCCCTCAGAGCAGGCTATCACCGCCATCTCCGAATACCTGGAGGAAAAGGGGTGGGGCAAGCGCACCGTCAGCTACCGCATCCGCGACTGGCTTATTTCCCGGCAGCGCTATTGGGGAGCGCCGATTCCGATGGTCTACTGCGAGAAATGCGGCATCGTACCGGTGCCGGAAAAAGACCTCCCCGTTCTCCTCCCCGAGGACGCGGAATTCAAACCTACCGGCGAGTCCCCGCTGAAATACAATGAGCAGTTCGTGAACACGTCATGCCCCAAATGCGGAGGCCCCGCAAAGAGGGAAACGGATACCATGGATACCTTCATGTGCTCATCATGGTACTTCCTGCGCTATGCCAGCCCCCATATCAAGGAAACCGCCTTCGACAAAGAGAAGGTGAAATACTGGCTGCCGGTAGACCTGTATACCGGCGGCGCGGAGCATGCCGTGATGCACCTGCTCTACGCCCGCTTCTTCACCAAGGCCATCCGGGACATCGGCCTGATTGACTTCGGCGAGCCCTTTTTGAAGCTTTTCAACCAGGGCACCATCATCGCTGACAAGCACAAGATGAGCAAGTCCCGGGGCAACGTCATCACCCCTGACGACTACGTGAATACCGTGGGCGCGGATACGGTGCGGGCTTACCTCATGTTCGTCGCGCCCTGGGAGCAGGGCGGGGAATGGAACGACAGCGGCATCAGCGGCATCAGCCGCTGGCTGACCCGCGTCTGGAAGCTGGCGCTGGAAGGCTACCAGCCCCGGCCGGGCGCCAGCGCTGAAACGCAGCGGGCTACCATAAAGGAACTGCGCCGCATCACCCACCAGACTATCAAAAAAGCAACCACGGACATGGAGAATATCCGCTTCAATACGATGATTGCCGCCCTGATGGAATACAGCAACCACCTCAACACCGCCCGGGAAGACGGCGCCATCACCGAGGCGGAATGGTCAGAAGCAATCACCACCCTGCTGCTGCTCATGGCCCCCTCCGTACCCCACTTCGCGGAGGAACTGTGGGAACAGACAGGGCATGAGTACAGCATCCACAACCAGCCCTGGCCCCGCTGGGAGGAAGAGCTGGCCAAAGAAGAAGAGGTGACCCTGGTGGTCCAGGTCAACGGTAAAGTGCGGGACCGCATTACCGTCCCGGCGGACGTTACCGAGGAGCAGGCCAGGGAGCTTGCCCTTGCCAGCGAGCGCGTGCAGCCGTTCCTGGACCGGAAGCCCGTGCACAAGCTGATCTATGTCCCGAAACGGCTGATAAACCTGGTGGTGCGGTAACTGTGCAGAATACACTGACGATTCTCGTGTTGCTCGCCGCATACGGCCTGATGATTTTCGCCTTAAGCCTGGCGCTCCGCGGGATAAGTATCTCCCCGAGAATGGCGGTCTTTTGGGGGTCGCTTACTTTCGGCATACTGGCCGGGTTCTGGGCGGCGCGGGTATGGCCCGCAGATATAATAGCGCTGGTCAACCTGCCCGGTATGTTACTCGGCGATGCCCTTTACGGCGGCTCAATCCGCTTCATCGGTAACCCGCACTCATCACAGGCCCATTACACTATTCCCTGGCTACTGCGCGTTCCGCAGGTATATCCACTCGCTTCAATCGCAGTCTGGGGGCTCATCGGTGTGCTGGCCCAGCTTGCTTACAATCAGCGCCGCACATTTCGCGCTGTTTTCCTGAAAGTTTGCAGCGGCGCCAGAAGAGAGGCGTTGTGAAAATCTCGTTCATCGGCGGGGGGAACATGGGGGAGGCCGTGCTGGCCGCCATCCTTGACCGGAAACTCGCCAGGACTGAGGAAATCATCCTGAGTGACGTGAATGAAGCCCGCCGCCGACATCTGATAGAGAAGTACGGGGTTCTGACCACCGCTGACAACCGCCTTATCGCCAAATCAGGTGACATCATCGTGCTGGCGATAAAACCCCAAACTCTTGAGGGAGTCATGGCCGAGCTAAGGGGCAGTCTGAAAGAGACACAGCTGGTCGTCTCCATCATCGCCGGGGCCGCCATCGACGCCCTGCGCCGGGGGCTCGGGCACAATCGCATCGTCCGAGTCATGCCGAATACCCCCGCCCGGATTGGCGAAGGCATCAGCGTCTGGACGGCAACGCCGGAAGTAACCCAAAAGCAGAAGGAGCAGGCCGGAGAAATCATCCGCGTCATGGGTGAAGAAATCTACGTCAACGACGAGAAATACCTGGATATGGCCACCGCCGTCAGCGGCAGCGGCCCCGCTTACTTTTTCTTCTTCGTAGAAGCGCTTACCGCGGCGGCAGTTGACATCGGCCTCCCTGATGCCATCGCGAAAAGGCTGGTACTGCAGACCATGCTCGGGTCGGGACACCTCCTTCAAAAATCGGAGGGGACCGCCGCTGAGCTGAGAAAAATGGTCACTTCTCCCGGCGGCACTACCGAGGCCGCCATAAATACCTTAGAGCAGGCTGATTTTAAGGCAATGGTAAAAAAGGCGGTCGAAGCCGCCCACCGGCGCGCCCGGGAACTGGGAAAACAGGACAAATGATAGCCTTTTTCAGCTTTATCCGGCTGCTCTGCGACCTGCTGAGCCTGGCAATTCTGCTGCGAGCCGTCATCTCCTGGTTCAACCCAAACCCGAATATATTTACCGTTTTCCTGGAAAGAATCACCGAGCCTGTTCTCGCGCCGCTGCGCCGCATCATGCCGCGCACGGGGGCGTTCGACTTCACTCCTCTGGCAGCCATCGTTATCCTGCAGCTCATCGCTAACCTGCTGCCGTAGGCGCATCAGGCGCAGAACAACAAGCGTATTATTCAAATATTATTCAGTAAGTTTACATCGTTCAGTATTGACAAAACATACTAATTTAATTATAATGTAGCCGTCTAAAACAGTTAAGGACAGTATGGCCAAACAACGGGAAAACAGCGAACAATTTTTCGTGGAGGAGACCGGCCTGGTCTTTGAGCAGACCGGTCTGCCCCGGATGGCCGGCCGGATTTTCGGAAGACTGCTCATCGCCGAGCCCCCTCACCAGTCTACCGGACAGCTTACCGAGTCGCTTATGGCCAGCAAGGGTTCCATCAGCACGATGACCCGCCTCCTTATCCAGACCGGCCTCATCGAAAGGATTAGCCTGCCGGGGATAAGACACGACTATTTCCGTATCCGGCCCGATGCCTGGAGGCACATGGTGCGCCACGGCCTTGAGGAGGAAATCAGCATGTTCCGTCGCCTTGCTGAGCACGGCCTGGAACTGGAGGGGAAGCCCTTGCCCATGAGGGAGCGGCTCGAGGAAATCCATAATGTATACTCATTCCTGGAACAGGAATTTCCTAACCTCGTGGCGCGCTGGGGAAACAGCCGGAAGCGAAAAGCAAGAGCGAAATAAACTTTAACACTCATTTTTCCTGGTTCTTACGGGAGGCAAAACAATGAAAAGGTGGCTGATACTCGGGAGCCTGGTGCTGGCCTTTCTGCTGATTACCGTCTCATGCGCCGGCGGAGGTGAGCCGGCAACAAACCAGCAGCTTGCGGAAGCGGTCAGCGGTGATATTACCGTCAGCGTTTCCGGCAGCGGGAACATCAAGGCTAACCGCGATGTGCTGCTTTCCTTCACCAGCAGCGGCAAGGTGGCTGAGGTTTTCGTCAAGGAAGGAGATAGCGTAAACCGGGGAGACCGGCTCGCCAGATTGGACACCGGCGCCCTGGAGCTTGCCCGTGACCAGGCTGAGGGATCACTCCTCCAGGCGGAGGTGGCGCTGACCCAGGCGAAAGTCTCTGAAGAAACGGCAGCCCATAATCTGAAGGAAACCCGGGAAAGGCGGGAAGCCCTGGAGCTGGCACTGCTAAAAGCCCGGATTGACGTGGCCACGGCAAATTACAATCTGACCACGACGAGAGACTATTACCTCTGGACGGATATCAAAGGCGCCCAGGCGAATGTGGACCAGGCTCAGAGAGACCTGGACTACATACTGGAAAAGCTGGGCCAGTATATCCCCGTGCCGGTTGAGGGGTATACCCCTCCCCCCGGAGGGCTCCCGGACACCGAAGGTTATCAGGTATGGCAGGAACGGGCCGTCCATGCGCAGGCAAGATTGCGGGCAGCCAGGGATACGCTGGATGCCATGACCGCCGGCTTTGACATTCAGGAAGTCATCATCAAGGAGCAACAGCTGCAGGCGGCGGAAATGGCGGAGGAACAGGCCCGTAAAGACCTGGACGAGCTCGATGAAAAAATCGCGCTTGATGAACTCAGGCTGGAATCGGCTCGCCAGTCCACCGGGCAGGCGGAAAAGTCCGCAGCGGTGGCCGGAATTTCCCTGGCGCAAGCCCGGAAGCGGCTCGATGAAGCCACTATTACCGCCCCCTTCCCCGGCATCGTAGCCAGTGTCGATGTCAAAGCGGAAGAATCGGCCACGGCCTCGGTACCCGCCATACGCCTGATTGACGTCAGTAAACTCACACTGATAGTAGAGCTTGATGAGATAGACGTTCCCGGTGTTAAACCGGGGCAAACAGCAGTCATCGAAGCTGACGCCCTTCCGGATGAGGAATTCGGAGGCACCGTCGCTTACGTGTATCCCATGCCCAGGGAAGTCAGCGGGATAGTCCTCTTCGACGTTAAAATCGAGATAGAAGTGCCGTCAGTATCAGAGCTCCGGGCCGGCATGACCGCTTCCGTTGACATCATCAAGGCTATGGAAGAAAACGTGCTGATGATACCCATCCGGGCCGTTTTCCAGAACGAGGAGGGACAGAAAGCGGTCCGGGTCTGGCAGGACGGGCAGGCACAGGAGCGGGTGGTCACCACCGGTATCGATGACGGGATTAACATTGAAATTACCAGCGGGCTGCAGGAAGGCGAGACCGTAATCATCGAGCTCAGGCCCCGCTCAACCCAGGATATAAGCTTCTTCTAACTATCTCCCTGCCGAGAGACAGCATGGACATGATAAATATCGAAAATGTGACCAAGGTCTACCGCATGGGCAAGGTGGAAGTAAATGCCCTGAGGGGGGTGTCAGTGTCCATCTCCAGGGGAGAAATGGTGGCCCTCATCGGCGCTTCCGGCTCAGGCAAGTCCACCCTGATGAACATTATCGGCTGCCTTGACAAGCCCACCTCCGGGAACTATTTCCTGGGCGGGTCTGATGTCAGCAAGCTGAGTGACAATCAGCTTGCCCAAATCCGGAACAGGAAATTCGGCTTTGTTTTCCAGGACTTTAACCTCCTCACCCGCGCGAGCGCGATATCAAACGTGGAACTCCCCCTGGTCTACAGCGGTCTCCGGCAGAAACACAGCAGAGCGATCGAGGCGCTGGAAAAGGTGGGGCTGGGGAAAAGGGCCAGGCACCGCCCTACCGAGCTCTCCGGCGGTGAGCAGCAGCGCGTCGCCATCGCCAGGGCGCTGGTGAACAACCCGGAACTGATACTGGCTGATGAGCCCACCGGCAACCTGGACAGCGCGGTTACCGAGGAAATCATAAAATTGTTCACCCGGCTCAACGGGGAAGGGATTACGGTGGTGATGGTAACCCATGAAATGGATATCGCCCAGCAAGCGCGGCGTATCATCCGCCTCATGGATGGACAGATTGTCAGCGATGAGAAAAACGTGCCCGGTAGCGAAAACAGCGGGAGTAAGCGCAAGGCATGAAATTCATTGATTCCATCATTATAGCTGTGAGGTCTCTCCTTGCCAATAAGCTCCGTTCCTCCCTGACCATGCTTGGCGTAATCATCGGCGTTGGCTCGGTTATCACTTTGATGTCCGTAGGCCGCGGCGCGGAAGCCCAGATTACCTCCACCATTGAAGAACTTGGCTCGAATACTCTCACCGTAATCTCCCAGACACCCGGCGTCAGCGGCCTGGCGGCGCTGCAGTCCGCAACTCCCAGCCTCACCGTCCAGGATGCGGAGGCCATCGCCTCCCGGGTACCCTATGTCACCGCCGTGGCGCCCGTCTCGGAGAACTACGTGGACCTGGCCTTCGAGGATGAGAGCACCCTGGGGGTAGTGGAGGGGACCACACCGGCTTTCCAGACCATTTATAACTACGAGATGTCATCCGGAAGGTTCCTTACGGACCGTGATATCGCCACGCGGGCCACGGTAGTGGTACTTGGCGATAAGGTGGTACAGGACCTTTTCGAAGGCGAAGACCCGGTGGGACAGAGAGTAAAAATAAGCGGCAAGCGCTTTACCGTTATCGGCGCGATGGGCCCCAAGGGCGGGCAGATACTGGGTGTCAGCATGGACTCCCTGATTGCCGTCCCGATTACCACCTACCAGCTGAGGCTCTTCCCGCGCCAGACCACCCGCGGCGAGGAATCAGTCCAGTCCCTGGCCGTGCAGATAACGGACAGCCGTTATTCGGACCTGGTCACGGTAGAAATCGAGGACCTGCTTCGGAGCCGGCACCGCATCCAGGAAGACGAGGACAATGATTTCGCGATACTAAGCCAGGAGCAGATACTGGGGACCTTCCAGCAGATAACCGGCGTGTTCACCATTGTCCTGGGGGCCATCGCCAGTATTTCCCTGATTGTAGGCAGCATCGGCATCATGAACATCATGCTGGTCTCCGTTACGGAGCGCACGCGGGAGATAGGCATACGCAAGGCAGTCGGCGCCAAGCGGCGGGACATACTGGTACAGTTTCTCTTCGAAGCGGCGGTAATCAGCTTCACCGGGGGCATCATCGGCATCATCGGAGGGACCCTTCTTGCCGAAATTATTTCCCGGGTGGATATCGGGGGCGGGCAGATGCTTCAGACGGTGGTCAGCGCGGATATCGTGACCCTGGCTGTTTCCGTATCCGTTTTCATCGGCCTTCTCTCAGGGATATACCCCGCGATGAGGGCCGCCCGTCTCAACCCTATTGACGCGCTCCATTACGGGTAGTACAATAGGAAAACGATGAACTGGCTTGATATTGCTCTGCTGGTCCTGATTGCGGTGCCGACCTTCACGGGTTTTAAGATGGGCATTGTCAAGGCGGTGCTTTCACTGGCGGGTATGATACTGGGGGTCATCCTCGCCGGAAACTTCTACCGCGTCCTGGCCCCGATGCTTACCTTCATCGAGCAGGAGAACCTGGCTAACATCGCGGCTTTCGCGATAATCTTCATCGGCATGATGATTATCGCCGGAGTTGCCGCGTCAATACTGAGCAAGATAATTTCCATGATGCTGCTGGGATGGGTCAACCACCTGGGCGGCGCAGCTTTCGGTTTCCTTCTGGGAGCAATCTTCTGCGGGGCGATACTTGCCACCTGGGTAAAATTCCTCGGCGCCGGGGCTACCATCAATGACTCGGGGCTCGCATTAATCCTTCTGGACAGGTTCCCGCTGGTACTGGCCCTTCTCCCCTCCGAGTTCAATGCCATCGGCTCCTTCTTCAGATAGAAATACGCCGCAGAAGGTCCGATTAACGGACCCTCCACAGCGTATAACAGCCCCGAAGACCTTTGATGCCTAAGTTGCTGCCGGCGTTTCACCGGGGTGGAGCTTTTTCCATTTTTCCAGCAGCTCTTCCCGGGATTCCTGGATGGCCGGGTCTTGCTGAGGAGCATCAACCGGGCAAATCTCGGCACACTTGGACGTATCGAAGGCACCGATGCATTCAGTGCATTTGGCGGGGTCGATAACGTAGATGGTCTCGCCCTCGCTGATTGCCTCGTTGGGGCACTCCGGTTCACATGCGCCACAGCTGATGCACTCTTCCGTAATCTTGTACGCCATTCAGTTTACCTCCCTTTTCTCTTCAGAATGGTTCTGATATGCTGAGTGAAATTTAGTTCACCGGCCGGCCTGCCACCTTTTTCCTGATAGCCTCCGCCACGTGCGCAGGTACCATATTGGTAATGCTGCCTGCCAGGCAGGCCACTTCTTTAAGCAGGCTGGAGCTGAGGAACTGGTAATCCTGGCTTGCCATAAAGCAGACCAGCTCCAGGTCCGGGTTCAGCTTTTTATTCATCATCGCCATTTCAAACTCGCGCTCGAAATCAGCGCTCATCCTCAGTCCGCGTATCATGGTCTGCACATTGATCTCCCGGGCGTAATCAACGACCAACCCGCGAAAGCTGTCTACTTTCACATTGCTCAGGTGCCCCACGGCGCGGCGCGCAAGGTCGACCCGCTCCTCGGTGGTGAAGAACAGATTTTTCGAGGGTGTGGCATATACGGCCACGGTTATCTTCTCAAAAAGCTTGGCGGCCCTGTTTATGATGTCAAGGTGTCCGTTAGTGATGGGGTCAAAACTACCTGGATAAACGGCTGCGGTCAAGAAACTGCCTCCTTCCGGTAGATGGCAATACAGCTATCACCGTGGCGGTATTCTTTGATACGATTTAACGAGGCATAGGAAGGGCTCAGTGGTAAGCGAGGGGAATGGGTTACTACGACTACTGATTCTTTTCCAGTAATTTTTGAGCTTGCCAGGGTCGTGATTACGTCACCGACCGATGTATCGGAATATGGAGGGTCCATCAGTATTATATCGTACTCCTTGTCCAGAAAGGTAATTGCCTTGTTTACGTTACAGCAATAAACGTGTGCCTGCTCATCCAGCCTGGTTTTCACCAGGTTCTCTTTTATTATAGCACAACACCGAGGTTCGCGGTCGACAAAATCCGCATGCTCTGCCCCGCGACTCAATGCCTCTATACCTAGTGCCCCGCTTCCCGAATACAGGTCCAGGACCCGCTCCCAGTTTTCCGCAATCGCTTCTAATACGGAGAATATCGCTCCCTTTACCAGGTCGGTTGCCGGACGGGTGACGGTCCCTTTGGGAAATTTCAGATGGTGTCCCTTAGCCTTTCCGGCAATTACACGCATTCTTCACATTGAGCGCAACCAGTACTAGGATAAAGGTTACTTGCCAAATTGTCAATAATCCGGGAACTAGTTTTTGCCCTTGGTTGGTGGGGAAAAGAGAGCGTCGCGAAAGTGGGGCAGGGAGGGAAGAAAGACATCGCTGGTTGGGATGTGACACTACGATGAACTAACCATACTTGAATACAGCCGGGGCCGTCTATATATAGTTCTGCCGGGTATCCCGCGCAGTTCCCCTGGCTATAAGCCGGTGATAATCAATAGCCACCGGATTTTGCCCATTGATAAAGACCTGAGATACATATGCGGCGCCATATATATAAGAAAGGCTGCGGCAACATCCGTTCACCGCAGCCTTTCTTGAAAGAAGGGGGAGGCGCTATCTTTTTGTCAGGCTGATGGGACAAATATCAGCCGGACGGATTATATTATTTCATCCCGCCTGCAGGGTCCCGCCGCAAGCCGGAAGAATCCGGGGCGGCTTTCTCACCCTTTCTTACCGCATGCCTTGCTCAAAGCGCGTACCGCTTTATCAGGGCATGGCACACTTCATTCTCTTTTATTTTAGAACAGCTGCTTTTGCGCAATGGTTGACTTGGAAGGCGCTTTCATCGGCGCTTTCATGGACTCGGTGATTGCCTGGCGCCGGTGGCTGTAGAGAGGGCGGCGCAGGAAGGACGGAACATCAAGGTCCTCTTCGCTGCCCTTCAACCCTTTGAGCAGCGTGGTCAGTTCATCGTCCTCCGTTGATGAGCCGTCCGGGGCCAGCTTCGCCGTGAAACCGGTGGTAATCAGGGTTATCCGGACCTCGTTTTCCATGGCCGGATCGTTTGCCACGCCGAAGATGATATTCGCTTCCGGGTCCACAGCCTGCCGGATAACTTCAGCAGCCTGGTTCACCTCAAACAGGGTCAGGTTGGTCCCGCCGACAACGTTGAAGAGTACCGCGCGGGAGCCTTCGATGGAGACATCGAGCAGAGGGCTGGCCAGCGCTTCCTTGGCGGCATCGGTAGCCCGGTTCTGGCCGGTGCCCGTCCCGATGGACATCCAGGCCGGACCGGCGTCCTTCATCACCGCTTTAACATCGGCGAAGTCGAGGTTAATCACGCCGGGCGTGGTAATAACCTCGGCAATAGCCTGTACGCCATGCCGCAGGACGTCATCCGCCATCTTGAACGCACTGTCAACCCCGGTCTTGGCGTCACAGAGTGCCAGCAGGCGGTCATTGGGGATGATAATCAGGGTATCCACCTTGCCCAGCAGACGGGTGATACCCTCGTCAGCTACCTGGGTGCGATGCGCTCCTTCAAACTTGAAGGGTTTGGTCACTACCGCAATGGTGAGGGCTCCGCTCTGCTTGGCGATTTCCGCCACCACCGGAGCAGCGCCCGTGCCGGTACCGCCCCCCATGCCTGCGGTAACGAAAATCATGTCCGCACCGGAGACAAGCTCTTTGAGCTCGTCACGGTTCTCCTCGGCGGCCTTCTGACCCACGTTATGGTCACCGCCGACCCCCAATCCCCTGGTCAGCTTTTCTCCGAGCTGTACGCGGACCGGGGCCTCACAGACTGCCAGGGCCTGAGCATCCGTATTCATGGCAATGAATTCCACGCCCTGAATTTCTTCCATTACCATGCGGGTCACGGCATTACTGCCGCCGCCGCCCAAGCCAATTACTTTAATCTTAGCGGGACTTACCGCAAAACTTGATTTTGCCATCGCCTCCTCCTTTAAAATCGATAGTTATTCGGCAAAATGATTTTGTTAGCTGAAAAGCCTCCGGATACGCAAGGCCAGACGTTGCAGGGTAGCGCTGACACGGCTTGTCTGCCAGCTCTGGGTAGCTTCGTTCTGGGCACCCCAGAGCAGCAGGCCCACGCTCGTGGCATATGCCGGGTCGCGCAGAGAATCGGAGATGCCGTGTACATCAGCAGGAACGCCTATGCGCACCGGTAGATGCAGGATTTCACGGCCCAGTGTAGCCAGGCCTGACAGATTCGAGCTGCCGCCGGTGAGTACCAGCCCGGCCGGAACGAGGGTCTCATAATCTGAATTCGGCATTTCGAGCATGATAAGCTTCATAATCTCTTCAACCCGTGCCCGGATTATGTCACAGAGGTCCTGGTAGGAAACGCCGTGTCCGTCCTGTGAGAGGGAGGCGGGATTCTCACCTTTGCCTTCATATACCGGGATAACGCTGCCGTATTTGCGCTTCATTTGCTCGGCTACATCGAAAGGCAGACCCAGGCCGATGGCCACATCCCTGGTAAGCTGATAGCCGGCCACCGGAAGGATGGAAGTGTGCCAGATGCTGCCGTCCTTGAAGATGGCCACATCCGTGGTGCCGCCGCCGATATCAGCGAGTATGACGCCAACCTGCCTCTCATCCGTGGAAAGGACCGCCTCGCTGCTTGCCAGCGGCTCAAGGACAAGGTCCTCAATGTCAATTCCCACGCTGCGGATGCACTTGATAAGGTTCTGGATGGAGGTGACGGCAGCCGTGATGACGTGTGTTTCCACGTCCAGGCGAAAACCGTGCATCCCGACCGGGTTGGCGATGCCCATCTGCCCGTCAACGGCGTAGTTGCGCGGAATGACATGAAGCAACCTGCGGTCGCCGGGTACCTTGAGGCTCTGCGCCGCAGTAAGGACCCTCTTGAGGTCATCAGGCCGCACCACGCGGTCGTTGCGGGTGATAGCCACGACGCCCCGATTGTTCAGCGAAGTAACGTGTCTTCCGGTCACGCCGACATAAGCCGAATCAACCTTGTAGTTGCTCGCCTGCTCCGCCTTTCGTACTGATTCCCGAATTGATTCCCTGGCTTCGCCGATGTTGACTACCAGTCCCTTATGCAGTCCTTTGGACGGGGCAATGCCCACACCGAGCACTCTCGCCCCACCGTCGTCGTCAGTATCAGCGACAATGGTGCATATCTTGGTAGTCCCCACATCAATCGAAGCTATAATACCTCTCTTTTTCATCTGCCCTCCTTCTTTCTAAGGTATTTTATATTATGGGAATAATGTATGTTCACATTGAGTTAACCTCCTCGCGGGGCCCTATGAAAGGGCAAAAACCATCCGTATCTTCTTTACTAAAGCCGGCCTTCTCCAGCCGCGGGAACCCGCCGTCACCAGGCAGTCGAAGCTGTCCGCATTTCCGGCGGTTTTAAAAAAATCCTGGGGCACCGTAATCCTCTCAGCCGCGCGTAGTCTGGCGCTGCGGCTCCTGGGATTGGTCTTAACCTCTTCTTCGTCAGGGACGATTATCTTCCGGCTGACCAGCTTCAGCTGCGGAACATGACCGCAGGTGCAGCCGGGGGCATTCGGCGGGCAAATACAGCCCTGCGCTTCCTGGCGCATGAACTGCTTGACGATACGGTCTTCCAGTGAATGATAGCTGATAACAACCAGCCTGCCGCCGAAGCCGAGCGACTCTACTGCCTGGCGCAGGGCCATTTTCAGGTGCTCCAGCTCCTGGTTCACCGCGATGCGCAGAGCCTGGAAGGTCTTCGTAGCCGGATGAATCCGGCTGCCTTTCCTGCCGCCGACTGCTCTCTCGACGAGATTAGCCAGATGGCTGGTACCGTGGATGGGCCGCTCATTAACAATGGCGCGGGCAATCCTCCGGCTGTAGCTCTCCTCGCCGTAAGTTCTAATCAGCTCGGAAAGGGCCATTTCAGAATAGTTGTTCACTATGTCCGCCGCCGTAGTCTCCTGTCCGGGGTCAAAACGCATATCAAGGGCGGCGTCACGCTGGAAGCTGAAACCGCGCCCGGTTTCCAACTGCAGGGAAGACAGGCCGAGGTCGAACAATATCCCGTGCACCGGGGAGAAATCATACCTGATGCAGATGGACTGAAGGTTAGCGAAATTATCATTCACCAGGAGAAGAGAATCGCGGTAAGCGGACAGTCTCTTTGACGCGGCGCTTATCGCCTTGGAGTCGGCGTCTATGCCGAGGAGTTGCCCGCCGGGAGCGCTGCGATGCAAAATAGCCTCGGCATGTCCTCCGCCCCCCAGGGTGCAATCGATGTAGCGCCCTCCGGGCTGGACTGCCAAGGCCTTCATCGTCTCTTCAAGCATTACCGGGATGTGACCGGTGCTCGGCATAAAAAACTCCTCAGCGCTTTTCCAGACTCTCAATAATCTGCCAGGCTTGTTCCTGGCTCATCGCTTTCTCTTCTTCCCAGTCTCCTTTACTCCATATCTCAAGGTAGGTGTTCGCTCCGGCAACCACTACCTCATCTTCAATACCGGCATGTTCCCGCAGCGGCGCGGGCAGGGCGATTCTCCCCTGTCCGTCAACCTGGGTGCTGAAAGCCGTGGCGAAAATAGCCCTGTTCAATCTTCTGAGTTTGCTCGGCGTGGCGGAAGTGCCCGTAAGCTCCGCGGCCAGTTTTTTCCACTCTGATAACGGATAAGCGGTGATACAGTTCTCGACCCCCGGCGTCAGGACTACCCCGTCTTTCAGAGAGTTGCGGAAACGAGGTGGAACCGGGACTCTTCCCTTTTCGTCTATTTTGTAGTCGAATTCACCGTAAAACATGGCCATAATGTTTTACCACTTTCCACCACTATTTACCACTTTCAGCCATTCTACTACACCAGCCACCCCATTTGTCAAGGGGTTTACAGGGAATTTATATGTAATATTTCATGATTTCCCCGATTTTCCGCATTTTCAGGCCCGCCCGGAGACTAAACAGGGGAGGTCATGGTACTAAAATACAGGTTTGCGGAACATCGTTTCCTCCCACTCTATACCACCCGCGCAGTTCTCCCGGGGAAATTGCAGACGTTTGGAGAGTCTGTCATTGCGAGGAGCGCAGCGACGAAGCAATCCCTTTCGCGTTCGGAGATTGCTTCGCTCCGCTCGCAATGACATTCGCGATAATTTTCCTCCCACCCTGTCCCACCCGCGCGGCTGCCTCTCTCCTCCCCCTCAAAATGCGCTTACACTTCTTTTCCGTTCAGGCTATTCTGTGCTACAATGTAAAGTTGTTTTCGGGTAAGATAATATGTTCACAGCCGCAGTTCTAACCATTAGTGATAAAGGTTCCCGGGGCCTGCGCCCGGATAGCAGCGGACCCGTCATACGGGAAATAATTACCCGGGGCCGGAACCGGGTCATCGACTATGCCATTGTCCCGGACGAAAAGGAAGCCATCGCCGCGCAACTCAGCCACTGGGCGGACTCCGGCGAGATTGATATTGTCTTCACTACAGGCGGCACGGGCCTGAGCGAGAGAGACGTCACCCCCGAAGCCACTCTCTCCGTGGTGGATAGGACTGTACCGGGCCTGGCCGAGGCGATGCGCGCTAAAAGCCTGGAGAAAACAGAGATGGCCATGCTCAGCCGGGCCACGGCGGGACTGCGGGGCAGGTGCCTGATAATCAACCTGCCGGGAAGTCCCCGGGCCGTAAAAGAGTGCCTGGAGGCGATATTCCCCGTTTTGCCCCATGCCGTGGGAATCATCAAGGGAGAGATAACTGAACACGCTCCTTCGGAGGCGGGCGATTGATGCGGATTGACGTGCTGACACTGTTTCCGGATATGCTCCCGGCCATGTTCAGCGACAGCATTATGAAACGGGCTTTGGAACGGAAGCTGGTGGAGATACATGCTCATAATATCAGGGACTTCACCCACGACCGCCATCATACCGTTGACGATTATCCTTATGGCGGGGGGGCGGGGATGGTGCTGAAACCGGAGCCTATCTGCGAAGCCCTGGAAGCAGTCAAGGCAGACATCGGCACAGATATCCCCGTCATTCTGCTGACCCCGCAGGGACGCCTTTTCAACCAGAAGATAGCCCGCGAATTCGCGGAAAGGCCCAACCTGGTCTTTATCTGCGGGCGTTACGAGGGAGTGGACGAACGCGTCCGCGAGCATATGATTACCGATGAAATCAGCATCGGCGATTATGTGCTCACCGGCGGCGAGCTGCCCGCGCTGGTGGTAATGGATGCGGTGCTCCGGCTCATCCCCGGCGTCCTCGGTTCCCCGGAATCAGCCGGTGAGGACTCCCATGCGCAAGGGCTGCTGGAATACCCCCAGTACACCCGCCCCGAGGATTTCCGCGGCTGGCGGGTGCCGGAAGTTCTCCTCTCCGGGGACCACGGGCGCGTCGCCCGGTGGCGCCGGGAGCAGGTCATCAAGCGCACCCTCGCCCGCCGTCCCGACCTTCTGGACAAGGCGGAGCTGACCCCGGATGAAAAAATATTGCTGGAGCATTTCGCAACACAGCAAATTAATGGTAAGATATAACCAGCATAGTAGGAGTAACCTAAAATGAATCTGTCCTCTCTGGTCCAGGCAAAACCGAACCCGAAGATACCGGCGCTCAGCCCGGGCGATACCGTGCGGGTCCACACGAGAATCGTGGAAGCCGGCAAGGAGCGCATCCAGGTATTCCAGGGGGTAGTTATCCGACTGAAACACGGCGGCAATGCCGCCAGCTTTACCGTAAGGCACGTTGCCTATGGAATCGGCGTCGAGCGCAGCTTCCCTTTCCTCTCTCCGCGCGTGGAAAAGGTGGAAATCATCCGGCACGGGAGGGTCCGGCGCGCCAAGCTCTATTATCTGCGAGAGCGCAGCGGCAAGTCCGCCCGCCTCCGGGAAAGAAGAGTGGAACGCGGCAAGCTCGGCTTTGAAGAGACGGTAGCTGAAGAAGAAGAGTTGCCAGCCGCGGAGATAGCCGTGGAGACCGGGGAAGAGGTCACCGCCGCCGAAGCCGCGGACCAGTCTGAGAAAGCGGCAGAAGCCGTAGCGGAACAGCCCGCTGCAGAAGCGTCTGAAGAAGCGAAGGAATAATATCCGTTAAAAAATACCCTCCCGGTGCCGGGCTGCATCGGCCTTCGACGGAGAACAGATGCCCTTTGCCGAAGTCAGTGTAAATTCGCCGATAGCCCGGCGACAGACCTTCAGCTATTGTATCCCTCCCCGTTTAAATGTCCGGGCCGGGCATGCGGTCTGGGTGCCCTTCGGGGAAAAGGTGCTCCAGGGCATCGTCACCGGAATTACCCCCTACCCGGCGGTGGAAGACACCCGGGACATTATCGATACCATCGAACCCCTCCCCCTTCTAACTCCGCACCAGATTACCCTCGGCAGATGGATTTCCGACCACTACCTGGCGCCCCTCTTCGATTCCATCGGTCTGATGCTGCCTCCCGGTTTCGAACGAAACGCGGTGACCTGGCTCACGGCGAGGGAGACCGATTTTATGTCAACCTTGCCCGATGAGCAGCAGGAATTCCTCGATTTTGTGCGCAGCCAGGGCAGCGTCAGTCTGAAGGACACGGAAAAAAGGTTCGGAAAAAAGAAGACCCCCTTCCTCGTCAGGCCGCTGATTAAGAGAAACCTGCTGGAAAGGCGCTACGCCATCGAGCCGGTAAAGATAAGGAAGAAGAAAGAGACCTGCCTGTTCCTGGCGATAAGCCCCGAGGAAGCCGGGACTGCCGCCGCTGAACTAAAACATGCAAGGGCTTTCCGCCAGGCAGCCGTACTTGAATATCTGCTCACTCGCTCCGGAGATGTCTCGATGTCCGAAGTCAGGAGCGATACCGGCGCTTCCCGGCCGGTAATCGATGCCCTGGCTGCCAGGGGTTTAGTCACCGCCGCGCAGGTGGAAATCGGGCGTAAACCGAGCCTCCCCTCCTGCTCCGACCGGGACACGCCCCTTAAGCTCACTCCCGCACAGGAAGCCGCTCTCGCGCCGATTAAGGAGGCGCTGCGCAGCCGGAAGGCGGCGGTATTCCTGCTTCACGGAGTGACCGGCAGCGGCAAAACAGAGGTCTACCTTCAGGCGCTGGCGGAAGCTGTCAAGCTCGGCAGGAAAGGTATCACCATGGTGCCGGAAATCGCTCTTACCCCCCAGACCATCGAGAGGTTCGCGGCGCGGTTCCCGAGCGGGGTGGCGGTACAGCACAGCGGTCTCTCGCTGGGTGAGCAGCATGATGAATGGCACCGGATAAGAAAAGGCGAGTGCGACGTTGTCATCGGCGCGCGAAGCGCTGTTTTTGCACCCCAGCCCGACCTCGGCATCATCATCATCGACGAGGAGCATGAGTGGACCTACAAACAGCAGGATATTCCGCCCCTTTACCACGCCCGCAGCGTGGCGCTGAAACTGGCGGAACTGACCGGCGCGGTCGTTGTTTTAGGCAGCGCCACACCCGATGTTTCCACCTACTATCACGCCCGGAGGGGTCGTTTTCATATGCTTGAGCTTCCCGAAAGGGTCGTCCCCGATTCCAAGCTCCCCAGCGTCGAGGTGGTAGACATGCGGGAGGAGTTGAAGGCGGGCAACCGCAGTATTTTCAGCAGAGCCCTGTCCCGGGAAATTAAGCGCACCCTGGAAAACAGGGAGCAGGTAATCCTTTTCCTCAACCGGCGCGGCGCGGCCACCTTTATCCAGTGCCGTAACTGCGGTTTTACCCTGCGCTGCCGCCGCTGTGATACCTCCCTGGCATTCCATCCGGTGGAGAACGTGCTCACCTGCCATCAGTGCAACTATAAGATGCCCGTCCCCGAGCGGTGCCCGGAATGCTCGCGTCCGCAGCTGAAGTTTCTGGGGGTGGGGACGCAGAAGCTGGAAAAAGAGACCGCTGCCGCTTTCTCTACTGCCCGGCAGCTGCGGTGGGATAGCGACGCTACCCGCGAAAAAAACGCGCATGAGCGCATACTGACCGGGTTCCGCAGCCATCAGGCTGACATCCTCATCGGGACGCAGCTTGTCGCCAAGGGTCTGGACCTGCCTTCGGTTACCCTGGTCGGCGCGGTCAGCGCCGATACCGCCCTGAACCTCCCTGACTTTCGCGCCGGAGAAAGGACATTCCAGCTTTTGAGCCAGGTCTCGGGACGGGCGGGGCGGGGTCCCGCTCCCGGAAAGGTTATCATCCAGACCTTTAACCCGGAGCATTATGCTATCCGGGCCGCCGCCGGGCACGATTATTCCGCGTTTTACCGGCGGGAAATCGCCTACCGCCGCCAGCTGCATAATCCGCCCTTCACGCGCCTGGCAGCGCTGGTCTATCTCCATGCCAATGAAGCCGCCTGCCGGCGGGAAGCGGAAAGGATGCACCGGCTGATTAACTCGGAAATAGAGTCGCGGGGCATTGCCGGATTAAGCATCATCGGGCCGGTGCCCGCCTTTATCCAGCGCCTCCGGGGCAGGTACCGCTGGCAGCTGGTCCTCAGGGGCTCCGCTCTGTCTTCCTTCCTGGCTGACATCCCCTTCCCCGGGGGCTGGCGCGTGGACATTGACCCGGTAAGCCTTATTTAGTAAGATTTTATTAGAGACATCCCCAGGAGAGAAGATGGCCGTCATCCCGATACGCACCGTTCCCGACCCTGTCCTGCGGCAAAAAGCCAAAAGGATAAGGAACATTGACCATTCGGTAGAAAAGCTGATTGCCGATATGCTGGAGACGATGTATGACGTCCCCGGGCGGGTTGGTCTGGCGGCGCCGCAGGTGGGCGTTCCCCTGCGGGTCATCGTTATCGGCATTCCCGAGGAGGAGGATATCGTCCTGGTGAACCCGGAAATCGTCAAGCGGCGCGGAGAACGCCTCATCACCGAGGGCTGTCTCAGCATCCCCGGATACTACGGGGAGGTAAAGAGGGCGGAAACGGTGACCGCCAGAGGCCGGGACCGGCAGGGCAAAGAGGTCCGGATTAAGGCGACGGACCTCCTGGCCCAGGCGCTGGAGCACGAAGTAGACCACCTCAACGGCACGCTGTATATCGACCTGCTGGAAAGCCCGGAGGACCTGCACCGGATAGAGCCTGAAGAGGAAGAAAACCTGGAGCAGACGTCAGCCTAGTTTTCCCCGGAAGCTGACGAGTCCAGATAGAAAAGGTCATCTATCTTGCACTCCGGAAAGGCCTTCATCGCGCCGATGATGAATTTCTGGTTGATGCCCCGCTTCCCCTCCCGCACCCGGTAGACCTGGCTGACGGAGATGCCCATGCTGTTCGCCAGTTCACAGAGATTCCGGTACTTTCCGTTAATCCTTTCAAAAACTCTGGTCTTGATAATCATAGACAGTCCTTCCTCCTGTCAGATGGCGTTATTATAGCCATTATTATGCCATCTGTCAACTAATTTAGTGTTGAGGTCACATGAAGCCGGCACGAATAACGCCAAACGCAAGACCCGGTACAGACTGTATTCGGCGTAGCTGGCCCATAGTAGCGTCCCATCCCGCCCTCGCTGCTGCTCTCTTCTCCCCCAACCAGCGCCAATGAAACCCGATACACTCCATTTGACAATGGCGACCATAAAGACTAGAATACAGATTTGTGGCAGTGAAAAGCCGAGATTTGGAATATGCCAGAAACCTGGTACCGTAAACCAGGAGATAGAATAGTCCGCCCCCGGCGCATCAAACGATTCCGTCTCCGCAGAGTCCTGGGTGTCGCCGCCGTATTCAGCGCCGGCTATGGGAACGTCGGTTCTTCCATTTATTACGCCCTGGGAATCGTTGCCCTGGTGGCCCTGGGGGCAACGCCCATTGCTCTCGGAGTGGCGGGGATACTCTTCATTTTTACCGCGCTTACTTACGCCGAAGGGACCGCTGCCCTCCCTGAAGCCGGTGGTTCCGCCAGCTTCGCCCGGCACGGATTTAACGACCTCGCCGGCTTCAGCGCCGGCTGGGCGCTGATGCTCAGCTATATCGTCACTATTTCCATTTCCGCTTTTACTATTCCACCCTACCTGGCTTATTTCTGGGAACCCTTCAAAACTTCACCCTTTATCGGCACGCTTTCTTCCATCGGTATCGTAACCTTCCTGATGGGCTTGAACGTTGTCGGCATCAAGGAGACCTCTGTAATAAACATCGGCGCCGCGATTGTCGATATCGGCACACAAGTCTCGCTGGTGATTATCGGCTTTATCCTGCTTTTCGATCCGGTGGTCCTTCTGCGCAGGATTACCGAAAGCTGGCCCACCGGTGAGAACCTCATCCTCGGCATAGCCATGGCTTCCATCGCCTATACAGGTATTGAGACCATGTCCCAGATGGCCGAAGAAACCAGGCGCCCGGAGCAGCGCGTACCTCGCGCGCTGATTATGATGATTGTAACCGTACTGGTTATTTTCGCCGGTATCTCCCTGGTTTCTCTTTCGGTAATGCCGCCGGAAGAACTGGCCTCGGAATGGTCCCGGGACCCCGTGGCAGGCATCGCTTTCTACCTGCCGGTTGAAATCATTCGTGTTGTTCTGAAACCATTAATCGCCATCCTCGCTGGCACTATTCTTCTCATTGCCACGAACGCCGGCCTCATCGGCATTTCCAGGCTGGCTTTTTCCCTGGGCAGCCATAAACTTGTGCCCGGTGTTCTCAGCAAGGTGCATAACAGGTTCAAGACGCCTTACATCGCCATTATCATCTTCAGCTCTGCGGCGATAATAATTTTGATACCCGGCTTCTTCACCGCGGAGGTCTATGAAAACATGGGGGCTCTTTACGTCTTCGGTTCTCTGCTGGCCTTCATGTTCGCCCACGCCTCCATTATCAGCCTGCGTATCAGAAGACCTGAATTGGCGCGTCCCTTCAAACTGGCCCTCAACATCCCTTTCAGGGGAAAGGAGGTCCCGGTCAGCGCCGTTATCGGCCTCACCGCCACTTCAACGATATGGCTCATCATCATGGCCACGCAGCCCTATAGCCGGTGGGTAGGGCTAGCCTGGATGCTTATCGGCCTGGTGATTTATTATCTTTACCGGCGGCGTAGAGAGATAACCAGGACCTATGTCCCGCCGGCGATATTCGAGAAAAAGGAAGAAAAAGGGATTAAAAAACGGAAATAGGTATTGTGGATTTTTACCCGCCGGGCTATAATACCCTCTGGCCCGATTTTTTCGAAAGAAGCGATGCAATATAAGAAAATCCTGGTGCCGGTGGTAGGCAACGAGGCCGATGATGAAGCGATGCGCCTGGCCTGCCGCCTGGCGAAAAAGGACAAAGGTGAAATCTGGGCGGTGTATGTTATCACCATCAAGCGTTCCCTGCCCATAGACGCTGAAATCAGCTCCGAGATACAGGAAGCAGAGCAGGTCCTGGACCACATCGAGGAAGTTGCCGAGGAGGAGGACTACAATACGGAGAACGACGTTCTCCAGGCCCGGGAAGTGGGCCCGGCGATTGTCGACGAAGCGGTACAGCGTCAGGTGGACGTTATTTTGATGGGAATCAAGTACAAGACCCGCTTCGGTCAGTTCAGCCTGGGCAGCGTGGTACCTTACGTCTTGAAAAACGCCCCCTGCCCGGTGATACTATACCATCAATGATTGGAGCATCATGGCGAAGAAGATGAAGGTCATTATCATGGGATGCGGGCGCGTAGGGGCGCTGCTCGCCGCCCAGCTTGATACCGCCGGTCACGAGGTGACCGTCCTGGATGACGATTCCTACAGCTTCCGGCGGCTTCCCGCCACTTTCGGGGGTACCGCGCTCTTCGGCAGCGGCGTAGATGAAGAGGCACTGAAGCGCGCGGGAATCGAGAAGGCGGATGTATTCGTCGCGCTCACCCAGGGGGACAATCGGAATGTCCTCGCCGCGCAGACCGCGAAGCACGTTTTTAACGTCCCGAGGGCAATGTGCCGTATCTATGACCCCCTTCGCCAGGAAATGTACAGCACGCTGGGAATCGAGGCTATCAGCCCTACCACCACCTTCACCAGCCTGCTGCTGGATAGACTACTGGAGAAAAAAGAAGAATAATGTATATTGTCATTGTAGGCGGCGGCAGGGTGGGCTATTTTCTCACCAGGACCCTGATTAACGAAGGCCATGAGGCGCTCGTTATTGAAAAGAATGAACGGGTCTACAATTCTATCAACGAGGAACTGGGCAGCATCTGCATCCGTGGCGACGGGTGTGAAGCCACCATCCTGGCCGATGTGGGGACGGCGAGGGCAGACATGCTGGTGGCCGTTACCGGCGATGACGAGGATAACCTGGTCTCCTGCCAGGTGGCCAAACATAAATTCAACGTCCCGCGGACCATCGCCCGTCTGCGTAACCCCCAGCGCGAATCCCTTTTTAAAAAACTGGGCGTGGATGTAACCGTGAGCTCCACCAAGATAATCCTGGAAGCCATCCAGCATGAAGTACCCACGCATCCCCTGACGCATATCTTTGAAATCCAGGAAAAGAACATCGAAATCGTTAATATCAAAGTCCCTTCCGAATCGGCCACCATCGGCGAGACATTCAAGGCCGTAAAGCTGCCCAAGGGGGCCAAGCTGGCACTGATAATTCCCCGGGAGGGCTCCCCCCATATGCCGGCGCCGAACACCGCCATAAAAGAAGGCGATGAAATCATCGCCCTCACCCCTCCCGAACTTGAAGAGCAGCTCCGGGCGGCATTAACGGGAGCTTGAGGCTTATCCCCCGCCACCCGAAAAACCGCTTTATTACAGCTTTAGCATAGATGACTGTTACCGGTTGGAATAGGTTCTGGCTGTTTTTATCGATTCTGCTGGCCGCCGTGATTATTCTCAGCGGCGTCTTTATCTGGTCGAAATATCATCCGGCAGGACCCATCGAAATTACCCTCTCTCCTCCGCCGGAATTTTCCGGCGAAGTCTATGTCGGTGGTGAGGTGCTTAATCCGGGATTCTATCTCTTCAGGGATGGAACTACCCTCGCGGACATCATCCGGTCTGCCGGCGGCACCAGCGATAACACCAGCCCTGACCAGGTGGTTGTCCGGGTCGGCGGCGCTGACGGGGAAGCGCCCCAGAAGGTGAATATCAATACGGCCGAGCGATGGCTCCTCGAAGTTCTGCCCGGCATTGGTGAAATAAGGGCCGGGGCAATACTGGACTACCGGGAAGAGAACGGCCCTTTCCGCACCGCGGCGGACCTGATGAACGTGGAGGGTATCGGCCCCGAAATCTATTCCGGGCTGAGGGATCTGGTAACTGTGGGGGAATGACCCTGTGAAAGCAATAACGTGGTCCTGGTCTATCTGAGTTCCAGCTGGCTGGCCGGTATTTACGCCGGATGGCGCTTTGACATCTACCTCCATTTATTGCTGGCGGCCTGCTCACTGCTGATATTTCTCTTCGTCTTCCGCCGGAGACGCCGGACAATCTTGCTGAGCACCCTCTGCCTTCTCACGTTCTTCGGCGCCGCCGTTTACGCCAATGATAACCTTAACCGGCTCAAGGGAGGCGACCTCTCATACTACAACGACGGCGGGCCCGCAACAATAACCGGGACCGTGTCCCGAAGTCCGGACATCACCGGCAGTAACACGCAGCTGACCATCTCCGCCCGCGAAATCGTATCCGGCGGCGTCCGGCGAGAGGTCAGCGGGACCGCCCTGGTCTTTGCCCGGCTTTATACCGACTACCGATATGGCGACGTTCTCACTATCGCCGGAACACCGCAGACGCCGGAGCAATTCGACGATTTCGACTACCAGGCATATCTGGCTTCCCAGGGCATCAATACCACCCTTTATTATCCGGAAATAGAGGTACGGGAAAGGGGGCGCGGGTTCCCGCCCCTGGCGGCCCTCCATGCGACCAGACAGCGGATGGCACAGACCTTTTCCCGCGTCATTCCGGAGCCGGAATCTTCCCTGGCGCAGGGAATAATCCTCGGTATCAGGAGCAATATACCGGACCACGTAAAAACCGATTTTTCGCGCAGCGGCATCGCCCATATCCTCGCGATTTCCGGCCTCCACCTGGGTATCGTCGCCGGGATAATGCTCAGCCTCGGGATCCGGCTCTTCGGGAGGAGACACTATCACTATCTCTGGCTGGCGCTGGGCTCTGTCTGGTTTTATGCCTTGCTGACGGGAATGTACCCGCCGGTGCTGAGGGCGGCGATTATGGTCAGCCTATTCCTTATTGCCGACGCTCTGGGAAGGCAAAGAAGCGCCATCACCGCCCTTGCGCTTTCCGCCGCCGTCATGGTCGGCATCAGTCCTTACCTACTGGGAAATGTCTCCTTTCAGTTGAGTTTCCTCGCCATGGCGGGGCTGGTCTTTATCTTTCCCCCGCTCCGCGCCCCGGTACGGGTCGTGATTTCCCGTACCTTTGGCGAAGAAGGAGCTTTCCGCTCCGCTGCCCTGTTTACCGCGGACAGTTTCTGCGTCACTCTGGCTGCCGTCCTCAGCGTCTGGCCGGTGGTAGCTTATCATTTCGGTATCGTGTCTCTGGCGGCACCGCTGGCCACTTTGCTGGCCCTGCCGGCCTTACCGGCAGTTATCACCACGGGCCTGCTCGCCGGTCTGCTCGGCTTCCTGGCACTGCCGCTGGCCCAAGGGGTAGGCTGGCTTACCTGGTTCTTCCTATTATATATACGGGGCATTGCCGGCGCCCTGGGAGCGCTTCCGGTGTCCCATCTCGAAACCGGCCCGGTGAGTGCCACCTTCATCATCGTTTACTACTCCCTGCTTATCCTCGCCGTTACGGCTTCGGAAAAAAATCGTAAGCTGCCCGACTCCTCCTATTTTTCGGCTGCCCGGTCCAATCTGGCGCGAAGTTATGACTCCGCCGCAAGACATTTGCGTGCCGCGGTTGTTGTCCCGCCGCTGCTGGTCCTCGCACTCTTAAGCTCAACCACCGCTTTATCCATGCCCGACGACCTCCTCCACGTCAGCTTTCTGGACGTGGGTGAAGGCGATGCCATTCTGATACGGCAGGGCAGCCAGCAGGTCCTGGTCGATGGCGGGCCCAGCGCCCAGGCAATCAACCTGGAACTGGGAAAGCGCATGCCTTTCTGGGACCGGACAATTGAACTGGTGGTACTGACCCATCCCCATGCCGACCATTTGACCGGCCTCGTCGAGATACTGCCGCGTTACCACGTCCGGCAGGTGCTTTACCCGGACCTGGACGATGAATCCCCTTTGTACCGGCAGTTCCTGACTCTCGTGAACGGACAGGAGATTGCGTACACTCCGGCCCGCTCCGGACAGAGGATTGACCTGGGGAACGGCTTGACCATTTCGGTAATCAATCCCCGGCCCGCTATCACGTCAGGAGAAAGGGCCGATCTGGACAACAATAGCGTGGTCCTGCGGCTGGAAAAGGGAGACATCAGCTTTCTCCTCACCGGAGACATCTTCAGGGAAGCGGAGCGACGGCTAATGACCACCCGGGCCGGACTCGCCGGTACGGTGCTGAAAGTCCCCCATCACGGCGCCGCTTCAGCGATATCGCCCGAGTTCCTGGCGGCAACCGCCCCCCGAATTGCTGTTATCTCCGCCAGCCCGGAGGGAAGGTTCCGGCATCCCAGCCCCGAGGCGGTCTCCCTTTTGGAAGAAAGCCTGGGTAGAGACCATGTCCTCCGCACGGATATTCACGGCACGATTGAATTCACCACCGACGGACAGCGCCTCTGGCTGAGGACGCACGGGAAAAGATGACACTATTCCACCCTCTCAGTATCATGGCTTAACGGGAGTGCTAACCCGCAGCCCCGGGGGGCGGGCCGGGTGGGTAAAGAATCGTCGGTTGCGGGGAAGGGTCTTACCCGCGCTCCATATCCTTCGCCTCCCGCCCTATCCCGCCCCGCAACACATACTGCTGTCCGCAAAATATCCCCACCCCACCGCAATAACTCACCTGCTGGAAGCGCAAGGGGAAATGGGGTATAATGATATTTAGGACATCCATTATAATGAAGGGTTTTTTTAGAGAGATACTCATCACCGCCGTGCTGGCGGTGGTTATATTTCTGGGAGTAAATACCACCGTGCAGACCTCAGTGGTGGTTGGGGCGAGCATGGAGCCCAGCTTCCACGAGGGTGAGCGCGTCCTCATCAACAAGGTAGCCTACTCCTTCGGCGAACCCGAAAGGGGCGACGTCATTATTTTCAAGCCGCCGGGTTCGCATGCACAGGAAGATTATATCAAGAGAATCATCGCCCTCCCCGGCGACACCGTAGAAGTAAAATCGGGCACCACATACGTTAACGGTTACCCGCTGGAAGAACCCTACATCCTGGCCCACCCCCAGTACACCTTTGCAGAAATCAGGTTGGATGATGGTTCTTATTTCGTCCTCGGCGACAACCGCCGCAACAGCAACGATTCCCATACCGGCTGGCTGGTGCCCCGGGAGAACATCGTGGGCAAAGCCTGGATTAATCTCTGGCCTCCGGAAAGCTGGGGGCTCGTGCCGTATTACCCCCTGGAAGAGCAACTGGAGGGCTCTCCGGGAGGTTAACACCCACCGAAACGATGACAGAGGAAGCGGCCGAAATCTTCGCCAGGGCGGGTGCCTTGCTTCAAGGGCATTTCCTGCTTACTTCCGGCCTGCATTCGCCGGTATACTGGGAAAAGTTCCAGGTGCTGCAATACCCGCACTACACCGAACGACTCTGCGGCATGATTACCGACCACTTCCGTAACCATGACATCGAACTTGTAGCCGGGCCGACCACCGGGGGCATCATCCTCGCCCATGAAGTTGCGCGCCAGCTCGGCATCCGCAGCATTTACGCCGAAAAAGAAGGCAGTGAACGCACGTTCCGTCGCGGCTTTCGCATCCGTCCCGGTGAACGCGTCCTGGTGGTCGACGATATCCTGACCACCGGAGGCTCTGTCCGGGAAGTCATCGCCGCCGTGGAAAAGCAGGGCGGTCAGGTGGTGGGCATCGGAGTCCTCGTCGACCGCTCCTCGCAGCAGATGGACTTCCCCGCACCGGTGTTCAGTTGCCTTCGCTCGGAAACGGTTACTTACAAGCCGGAGCGCTGCCCGCTCTGCGCCGCCGGAGTTCCCCTGGTAAAACCGGGCAGCAGCGGGCCGCCGAAAACATAGATCTCCTCCAAGCTTTTTTTCTTGCTTCGCTCATGATTATTATTTCCTATTTGACAATAGATGTATAATTTTCACAGACCTTAATCTATGGCAGATAGGAGGTTTGAATGGAATATGCAGCCATTTTTGGAGCAGGTATCATCGTAGGCACAGCCATTGTTCTTATCATTAATCATTTTCGACAGAAGGATATGGAGAATGCTTTTTCGGCTCTTTCATCAGCGGCTTTAAGAAATAACCGCGACGATTTCATCTCGATGGCAAAACAAGCACTTTCAGAACAAACACAAGCTGGAGTCGGAGCCTTGGATGAAAAGAAAAAACTTATTGATCAAACCCTTGACGGTATTAAAAGCGAACTGTCAAAAGTAGCAAGGTCCGTAACTGATTTCGATGGGAAGAGAGAAAAGTCTTTCGGAGAATTGACGACACAATTAAAAAATACGGCAGAGCAAACAAATAAACTCCAAGGTACGACGAGCACATTACAAAGTATGTTGGCAAACACAAGAATAAGGGGACAATGGGGAGAAAGGATTGCCGAGGACATTCTACAACTCCTGGGTTTTGTAGAAAACTTGGACTATAAAAAACAGCAAACCCAGGACATATCAAAAAGTCGCCCTGACTTTACTTTCCTACTACCTTTTGAACGTAAGGTAAACATGGATTCCAAATTCCCGTTTGAGAATTATCAAAACTATGTCCAGGCCGAATCGGAAGTAGATAAGGAAAACTATAAAAAGAAATTCATCAGTTCAGTCCGGGATAAGGTAAAAGAAATAACTTCACGTGAGTATATCAATGTTGAAGAAGATACGGTTGATTATGCTATTATGTTTGTACCCAATGAGCAAGTGTTTTGTTTCTTGCACGAAAGCGACCCGAACATTTTTGACTATGCTCTAAAGGAAAAGGTTATTTTATGCTCTCCGATCACGCTTTTTTCTATCCTCTGTGTGATACGAGAAGCTGTAAAAATATTCAAATTACAGAAGACAACTGGAGACATCGTAAAGTTATTGAGCGCTTTCCATAAGCAGTGGAATGAATTTAAAAAGTCTATGGATAAAATGGGAGATAAAATCAGCCAAGCCTATGACGAATTTGGTAAATTAAAAACCACGCGCAGCAAGAAACTTGAGGTTCCTCTAAGAGGTATTGCTGAACTGCAGAGACAAGGCGAATTCATCGAAACCGTAACTGTCGAAGAACCTCTAGAATTGGAATCTGACATGGATAACCTAGAAGAATAATTCAAAGAAAGTTTGACTAAGTCTTTTGCCTTTAACTTCGCCCGAACTCCCGTGAAAGCTGCGCGGTGGTCACCCGGATAACCGTTGGCCTGCCGTGCGGACAGGTCCTCGGACTGTCCGCCTGCTCCAGCTCACGGACCAGCTCCCGCATCTCGGCATCGCTCAGAGCCTGACCGGCACGTACCGCTCCATGACAGGCGAGAGATATTGCTACCTTTTCCTGCCAGTCACTACAGCTGCCCAGGTCTAGAAGCTCCCCGAAAACTCCCCGCCATTCGCCGTCGCGCAGTATCCCCGGTACCCCCCGCACCAGGCAGGTCCTCTCCCCGAAAGGCTCTACGTTAAAACCGAACTCCGCGAGGTCGGGGTAGCGCGACCGCACCACTTCCGCCTGCCGGGGCGTTACCTCCACGGTAACCGGCTCCAGCAGTCCCTGCACCTCCACTTCTCTCCGCTCATGCTGATTCTTGATTCTCTCGAAACAGATGCGCTCGTGGGCGGCATGCTGGTCAATAAGGTAAAGTCCGTCCGGCCCCTCCGCCACGATGTAGCTGTTCCGGAACTGGCCCAGCACCCTCAGCACCGGCAGGGAGGACGTCGATTCCAAAGCAGGAAATACCGGCCGGGTAACGACGGCTCTCTCTGCGGTCTCCGGCCACAGCGTCCGGGTTTCCGCGGGCAGCGGGGTAAAGGCGGCGGCCACTTCCTCGATTTTCGGCACGGGCATCTGGTTGACCAGTGTCCGCCGTACCGCCCGCTGCACCTGCGCAAAGACCGCCCGTTCGTCACGGAACTTCACCTCGCTCTTCGCGGGATGAACGTTAACGTCGACCTCTTCCGGTGCAATGCGCAGGTTAAGCACCGCCATCGGGTGCCGACCGGTCATCAGCAGGCCGTGATAGGCCTCTTCCACGGCGTAAGAGAGGAACCGACTGCTCACCCAGCGTCGATTCACCAGAAAAGTAAGATAGCCCCGGCCCGAGCGATGCAGCGAGGGCGCGCCGACGAAACCGCTGACATCAAGCGTCGATTTTCCCGAAGACCAGCTTTCCTCCGGGTTTGCCACCGGCAGCATCCCCCGTGCCGCCTCCAGGCCGTAAACATCGATGATGGTGTCGAGCAGCTTCCCCCTGCCCGAGGTCAGCAGCACGGAGCGGCCATCGATTTGCAGGGAAAAGCGGACTTCGGGAAAGGCGAGGGCGTACTGGCTGACCACATTGGCGATGTGACTGTTCTCGGTAACCGGCGACTTCAAATATTTGCGCCGTGCCGGAATTTTGCCGAAGAGGTTGTGCACGCTGGTGGTGGTGCCGGGGGGTCGCGCCTGCCGTTTCACCGCGACCGGACTGCCGTTTTCGAGAGTAATATAGGTCCCGGTTTCCTCGCCGGCGGCGCGGGTCAGCAGCTCCACCCCGGCCACGGCGGCAATGCTGGGCAGGGCCTCCCCGCGGAAGCCGAGGCTCTCCACCGACACCAAATCATCAAAGGTGCTGATTTTACTGGTGGCATGGCGGGTAAAGGCAATCGGAACCTCATCGTGGGGAATGCCACAGCCGTTATCGGTCACCCGGATGAGACTGACGCCGCCACCCCCCACCTCCACACTGATTTGCGTCGACCCCGCATCCAGGGCATTCTCGACAAGCTCCTTCACCACCGAAGCCGGCCTTGAGACCACCTCCCCGGCGGCAATCTGCGCAATTACCTTCTCTTCAAGAACCCGAATGCCCATACCTGATTTTACACGGTAGCGTGTATCACTGTCAATACCTTATCTAGAAGTTTAACCGTTTGGGGTAAATCCGTCAAAGCATTTAAAGATTCAGAATCCCCCTTGGATTGACAACCCAATTGAGAAGGAATTATTATTTGGTATCATTGAAAAAGCGTGCTACGTTATGGTCAAAGTATCTGATCGGATTAAAAAGCATCAACTAATTACTTTCTTCATAATCTCGTCTGTCTTTGTTTTGTGCATCTGGATACTTGAGATAGTGTTCACTCCTGAGCCAATACCCGAAACAGCCTTTGAGGTCAGCGCAGGTCGTAGCGACGGACCGGCAACAGGCCCGTATAATGTGCTGGTGGTGAGGGAAGATGGACTGGCTTACTACGAAGACGGGTATAAACAACATTTCCAACCTACTACGGTATCTCATATGAAACAGGTTCTAATATCCATTGAACAACTAAATATGCTTAAGCATCTCATTGAGCAGTGTCCCAGCGATGTTAGCAGTAAACTAATCGTCGAGACTCAAAATGGATTGGGCCAGAGTGGAACTTCAGTATATTACCCCTCGGTTTCTAGTACTGAAAAGACTATCAGCGCAAATTATAACGCTTTTGACCAGAACCTCACCATTCTGTCAGACGTGCCAGACCTAGCCAAAGAGCTTTGGGTACAATTGAATTATCTCGTCGAAAAACAAATGACTCCGACGAAGAAACGACCAGATTTGGGCTCGAACCTCCCGCGAGGATAACATAACCATAAAAAACAAACACTCCGAGGGTGGGTTAGGGTGGGAAGAAAAATCTGTTGTGGTGGGGAGGGGGAAAATTAGAATTTATACCTTCTCCAGCTTCGCAAAACTCAGCAACAGTCTCTTCACCCCCGCGCCGTCAAAAGCAATCCCCACCTCCACATCATCCTTCACCTGCCGCTTGCTCACCACCACGCCCTCGCCGAACTGCGGGTGGCGGACGCGCTCGCCCGACTTCACCTCAATCACCGGCGCCAGGGTCGCCGGGGGAGACTGGTGCCAGGTGTAAACTTTTTCTTCCGACCGGCTCTCCCTGCCCGACCACATATCGCCGCCGGATACCAGGTGCGCCGGAATGTCCTGCAAGAAGCGCGACGGCTGGTTCACGCCGCTGCTGCCCATGAGACTGCGCCGGAAAGCGCGCAACAGAAAGACCCGGTCTTTGGCGCGGGTAATCCCCACGTAGCAGAGTCGCCTTTCCTCCTCCATCTGCCCGGGGTCGTCAAACGACCGGATATGGGGCAGCACCCCCTCCTCCATGCCCACGATAAAGACCACCGGGAACTCCAGCCCCTTGGCCTGGTGCAGCGTAATCAGGGTGACCGCGTCGACGCTGCCGTCCAGCCCATCGATATCCGTCACCAGGGCGACTCCCTCCAGCAGCGCCGCCAGACCCTCCGGCGGCAGCAAGTGGCGGTACTCCTGGGCCACCGTGCGCAGCTCCAGCACGTTCTCCCAGCGCTCCTCGCCATTGGCCTGCCCCTGCAAATATTGCTCGTATCTGATTTCCTGTATCAAAAGGTCGAAAAGCGCCACCAGGTCCAGCTCCCGACTCTGCGCGCGCAGGCGCTCCATCATTTTAATAAAGTCGACCAGCGTCCGCTCCGTCCGGGCGGCAAACGGAGTGCTTTCCCCTTCCTCGGGTTCGGCAAGCATCTGCAGCGCACGGTACTCTTTAACGCCCTGCTGCCGGGCCCGGTTTGCCAGCTCCGCCAGGGTGCGCCCGCCGATGCCCCGCGGCGGAATGTTGATGATGCGCATCAGGCTGATATTGTCGTAAGGATTCTGTAGCAGGCGCAGGTAGGCAATGATATCCTTCACCTCGCGGCGCTCGTAGAAACGGGTGCCCGCCACCAGCTTGTAGGGCATGCCGTAGCGGAGGAAGGCCTCTTCCAGAGCGCGCGACTGCGCATTGGTGCGGTACATCACCGCGCAGTCTCCCGGCTTTAACCCCTCCTCCCGCACCAGGCGGTCGATGCCGCTGACCACGGCCTGGGCTTCTTCATGCTCGGTATAGGCCTCGATTACCTCGATGGCGACCCCCGGCTCATTCTCCGTCCAGAGGTCTTTTTGCTTGCGCTGGCGGTTGGCGGAAATCACGTGCGACGCCGCCTCAAGAATCGACTTCGTGGAGCGGTAGTTCTGCTCCAGCAGGATGACCTTCGCGTCCGGGTAGTCCTTCTCGAAATTGAGAATGTTGCGCAGGTCCGCCGACCTCCAGGAGTAAATCGACTGGTCGGGGTCGCCCACCACGCAGATGTTGCGGTGCTTGCCTGCAATCTGCTTTACCAGCTCGTACTGCACCAGGTTGGTGTCCTGGAACTCGTCCACCTGGAGGTGAAGGTAGCGCGACTGGTACCGCGCGAGGACGTCGGCATGCTGGCGGAAAAGCTGCACCGTCTTCAGCAGAAGGTCGTCGAAGTCGAGCGCATTGCTTTCCGTAAGCGTCTGCTGGTAGCGTTCGTAGACCCGCTGCACCACCTCCTCGAAGTAGCTGCGGGCGTACTGGCGGTAGTCCTGCGGCGTGAGCAGCTGGCTCTTCGCGGAGGAAATCACCGACTGTACCTTGCGGGGAGCGTATTGCTTGGGGTCGAGCCCCACCCCCTCGAGGCTGCGCTTTATTAGTGACAGCTGGTCATCCGCGTCATAAATCACGAAGCCGGGATTAACGTTGACCGCCTTCCCGTCCTGGCGCAGGATACGCGCGCAGATGGCGTGGAACGTGCCCACGGTAAGCTGTTCCGCGGAGCAGCTCACCAGTTGATTGAGCCTCTCCGCCATTTCCCGCGCCGCCTTGTTGGTAAAGGTCACCGCCATGATGCGGCCGGGGCTCACCCCGCAGACCTTAACGAGGTAGGCAATGCGGTGGGTGATGACCCGGGTCTTGCCGCTGCCGGGACCGGCCAGAATCAATACCGGCCCGCTGATAGCTTCCACGGCTTCACGCTGGGCGGGGTTAAGCTCGGCGAGGATGTCCATACAGTTAAATTATAACATTAAACGCGGGGGCCGATACAGGCTGAACCGGGAGGCAGAATAAAGCCGCGAGGGCGGGTCAGTGTGGGAAAAGAATCACCGAAGGGGACGGGGAGGATTATCAAACAAAACACGAAACAACCGCTAATCACCCCAATGCGGTAACCCCACCCCTTTTCCCTTACAGAGATTTTATTCCCGCCCTACCCGCCCCGTTTCTCCTGATAATTATCCCGACAAACCCCGAATGTCAGACCTGAACAAAAATTCAGTGGCGTCAGTTTACCGGAGCATAATAAAAAGCCGCGAGGGCGGGTTAGGGCGGGAAAAGAATCACAAGAGGGGGAGGTGGGGATAACATCCCCACCTCCCTTTACAAGAGGGAGATGTAGCGCCAAACCCTCTCCAACCTTGCTTTTCCAGCCTGCTTTAGCTATACTTGCCATAAACAGGGCTTTTCAGGAAGTCAGCAAATGAAACGCATCATTATCGTTTTCAGCATCATGGTGATTGTCGCCCTTACCACAGGCTGCGATACGCTCTCACCTCCCACCACCCCGAAGGCATCCGGCGGAGCGGTCATCAGCCAGCAAAACACCGGTATCTGGGTCACCGGAGAAGGCGAGGTCACCGTAACGCCGGACCTGGCGCTGTTGAACCTCGGCGTGGAAGCGCAGGCGGACACCGTGGCTTCCGCCCGGCAGCAGGCGGCTAACGCGATGGACGCGATCAACCGGGAACTGGAAAGCCAGGGCGTTGCCGGCAAGGACATCCAGACCCGCCAATACAGCATCCAGCCGGTGCGGCGCTATGTCCCGGAGACACAACAGGAAGCGCTCATCGGCTACCGGGTGACCAACACCGTGATGGTCAAGGTCAGGGACGTGGGAAATACCGGCCTGATTATTGACGCCGTTACCGCCGCCGGGGGTGACTACATCAGAATCGACAGCATCAGCTTCACCGTGGACGACCCTTCCGTCTATAACGAAGAAGCCAGGAAACAGGCGATGGCTGATGCCAGAGCGAAGGCCGGGGAACTGGCAGACCTGGCCAGGGTACGGCTGGGCAGGCCGACATATATCAGCGAGAGCGGCGGCTATACTCCCCCACCCCCCATCGTCTACCGCGCCGAAATGCCTGTTCCGGCACCGATGGTGGCAACACCCATCAACCCGGGTGAGACGGAAGTCCGCCTGACGGTGCAGGTGGCCTACAGCATTGACTAAGGTGGATTTGCACTTGACTGGAGGAGAAGAGAAAGAAGCCCGCGCGGGCGGGCTTGGGCGGGAAAGGAATCACGGTGGCGGAGAGGGGTGCTTACCCGAAATCAACCAACTGGCAAAACTGATGATGTGAATTGCGCCTCTCCGAGATAAGGTGCTAGAATTATATTGAAGGTTCAAGTTTGTTCACAGGAATTATCGAAGAAATCGGTACTGTTCTAAGGGCGGATTCAGACCGCCTGGTGATAACCGCCCGGGAAACCCTCTCCGGCATGAAGCCCGGCGGCAGCATCGCCGTGAACGGCGTCTGCCTGACCGTAACCGCCTTTGACACCGCTTCGTTCACGGTCGACGTCATGCCGGAGACCCTGCGCCGCACCAATCTGGGCAATCTGCAACGCCGAGCCAGGGTCAACCTGGAAAGCCCGCTGGCCCTGGGCGGGCCGCTGGGAGGCCACCTGGTACAGGGACATATCGACGCTACCGGAGAAGTTCTCTCCCTCACGCCCGAAGGGGAAGCATTAATCCTCCAGGTTTCCGCGCCCCCGGATGTGATGGGCTATACCGTCCCGAAAGGCTTTATCGCCGTGGACGGGGCCAGCCTGACCATCGCACAGCGGGAAGAGCACTCTTTCCGGGTCTCGCTCGTCTCTTTTAGCCGCAGTCACACCACCCTCGGCGAGAAGAAGCCGGGCGACCCCGTAAATCTGGAGGCGGACATCATCGCCAAATACGTCGCCCGGATGCAGCAACCTCACAGCTCCGGGATTACCTATGATTTTCTGGCGGAACACGGCTTTATGGTAAATTAAATAAGAATTGGGATTGGAAGAAGAATATGGGTATTGTTACGATTCAGGAAGGAATTGAGGATATTAAGAACGGCAGGTTCGTCATCATCATCGATGACGAAGACCGGGAAAACGAAGGCGACCTGGCCATCGCCGCTGAGATGGTTACCCCTGAGGCAATCAACTTCATGACCATCCACGGGCGCGGCCTTATCTGCATGCCGGTCACGGGCAAGCGCCTGGACGAACTCCAGATACCGCTCATGGTCTCGGAAAACACTTCCCGGTTCACCACCGCGTTTACGGTGTCCGTGGAAGCCAGGCACAAGACCAGCACCGGCATTTCCGCGGCGGACCGAGCCGAAACGGTGAGGACGCTGATTGATCCCGCCAGCACGCCGCAGGACATCATCCGGCCGGGACACATGTTCCCCCTCAGGGCGCGGGAAGGCGGCGTCCTGGCCCGGGCGGGGCACACGGAAGCCGTTGTCGACCTGGCGAGGCTGGCCGGGCTTTACTCCGCAGGCGTGATTTGCGAAATCCTGAATGAAGACGGCACCATGGCGCGCGTCGCGGAACTCAAACGGATGTCAGATAAACTGGGTATAAATATTATCACCATCGCTGATTTAATCGCTTACCGCTACCGTCATGAGAAACTGGTACAGCGCGTGGCGGAAGCCAAGATGCCGACCCCTTACGGGGAGTTCAAAATTATCGCCTATAAAAGCGATACCGACCCTGATGAACACCTGGCCCTCGTGAAGGGGGATATCACCACGGATGAGCCCGTCCTGGCCAGGGTACACAGCCAGTGCCTTACCGGCGAGGTCTTCCACAGCATGCGGTGCGACTGCGGGGAGCAAATCGATACCGCCCTCTGCCGGATTGCCGAAGAGGGGCGCGGCGTCCTGCTCTACATGAGACAGGAAGGGCGCGGCATCGGCATCCACAATAAGGTCCGCGCTTATGCTTTACAAGATGAGGGGATGGACACCGTGGAGGCGAACCTGTCCCTCGGCTTCGAGGCGGACCTGCGCAACTACGGTATCGGCGCGCAGATTCTGGCCGAACTTGGCCTGCGTAAAATTCGCCTCCTGACGAACAATCCCAAGAAGGTAATCGGGCTGGAGAGCTACGGACTGAAAGTGGTGGAAACCATCCCCATCATCATCCCCCCCAACCCTTATAACTGCCGGTACCTGGAGACCAAGCAAAAGAAAATGGGACACCTCCTGAATATTGTCGAGACTACGGAGGGTTAAAGGAGAATTCAAGAATGGCAAAGAACTTTGAGGGAAACCTGGTTGGAACCGGACTTAAATTCGGCATCGTCGTCTCACGGTTTAACGAGTTCTTTACCAGGAAGCTGCTGGAAGGGGCCCGTGACGCGCTGGTAAGACACGGGGTAAGCGAAAACGATATCGATGTCGCCTGGACGCCCGGTTCATTCGAGATACCGCTGATAGCCCAGAAAATGGCCCAGAGCAAGAAATACGATGCCGTTATCTGCCTGGCCGCGGTTATCCGGGGCGGGACCCCCCACTTCGAGTATATCTCCGCCGAGGTTACCAAGGGCATCGCCAAGGTGAACCTGGACACCGGGTTACCGGTGGTCTACGGCGTAATCACCACCGAGAACCTGGAACAAGCGATAGAACGCTCCGGAACGAAAGCCGGCAACAAAGGCTTCGATGCCGCGGTGAGCGCCATCGAGATGGCAAATCTACTCAACAATATCGGCTGAAAGCCATTTCGGGCTTGAGCGCTAGACCATGATTAGCCATCTTAATTCCTCGCCCCTTGCGAGAGAGGATCAAGGTTTAGGATAGCCCTATAATCACCCTCAACCTCACCTTCTCCCGTCAAGGGAGAAGGAACCAGAAGAGTATTTGAAAATTCGGTACTAGGCTACCTTGTAAACCGTATCACCCGGCCTCACCCGGTCCGGGACCTTAATCCCGATGAGGTCGCCGGCATTAGCCTCGGGGACATTGGCGTTATCGACCTGAATGGAATCCACCACCAGCTCAAGGTCGGTAGTATGTCCCTTGATGTGGATTTTATCGCCGACCTTGATTGTACCGGTGACGTCGACTCCGGCCACCACAGGGCGAGCAAAGAAATCGCTTATCTTACCTACTTCCAGTTCCGGCATTTGACCTCCTTTCCCCTTTGTGCTGACATGTCTAGGATTATACCCCCAAAAAGAACACAAATCAATGAAGTGCGGGTTTATTCGGTTTTGGTTGGCTCCGGGTAATGCCCCCCTCCCGGTGACCTTCTTCCCCCCCTGACCCGCTCTAGCGGTTGCTCTTTTCTTCCCCACCAACCAGTGCGAACAAAACCGGAGACCATTGACTTTGACAGCGCTGTCCGGTGAGATTATAATGAGTCTAGCTAACCACCCGTTGGAAGGAACTTTGGCGAAGAAAGAGGACCAGGCGGAGTCAGCCCTGCGCAAACAGGACCAGGAAATCGAGCAGCTAAAGAGGCAAATTGAGATGCTCGACCAGCGCCTGGACAATATCGATTCCATGGTTACCGCCGTTGCGGAGCGCATCATGTCCCGCCCGGTAACCTTCAATGTCACGTGTTCCCATTGCGGCAAGGATATTGAAATCGCCATTCTGGGGACCACCAAGCCGTCGCGGTAACCCGCGAAAAAATCCGCCCTTACTTACCACCCTGTAGAACGGCTAACAATCATTGGTTCTTATCTGCTCCAGGGCTTGCTGCAGGTCCTCCGGAAGCGCGGCGGTAAACTCCCAATATTCTCCCGTAGACGGCAGCCTGAAACCGATTTTGCCTGCGTGGAGGAACTGCCGGGAAAGGTGCGGGGACTTCACTCCATAGACGGCATCGCCCATCACGGGAAAGCCGATAGCCCCCAGGTGCACCCGTATCTGGTGCGTCCGCCCTGTCTCAGGGGATACCTCCAGAAAGGTATAGCCGTCCAGGTATTCCACTACCCGGTACCGTGTCCGCGCTTCTTTACCCCCCGCCACCACCGCCATCCTCTTGCGGTCCCGCGGGCTGCGCCCGATGTCCCCCTCGATGACCCCCTCTTCCGGCACCAGCTTTCCCCTGACCAAAACCAGATAAATCTTCTTCACTTCGCGTTTCTTGAACTGGTTCTGAAGATTCTTCCGGGAATCAGCGTTCTTCGCTACCAGCATCAGGCCGGAGGTATCTTTGTCCAGCCGGTGCACGATACCCGGCCTCAGGGAATCGTCCGTTTCCGCAAGGTGCGGATAGCGGGCCAGGATAGCGTTTACCAGCGTTCCTTCCTGATGTCCCGGAGCCGGGTGTACGGCGATTCCGGCAGGCTTGTCCAGTACCAGTACGTCCTCGTCCTCATAAAGCACCTGCAGCGGTATTGCCTGCGGTACCGGCGGGGCGGAGGGAGGGGGAATTTCTATGGTTACGCGGTCACCTTCCGCGAGTTTCAGGCTCGGCCTGGCCGGAGCGCCGTTGACGGCAACCTTCCCCTCTTCAATCAGTTTCCTGGCCCTGGTGCGGGAAAGCCCGGGGCAGTGCTCGCTGAGATACCTGTCCAGGCGCTCCCCGGGACCTTCCGCCAGCAAAGAAAGCGGTTCAGCCATCGGCGTGCGGCTTTGCGGCATTCTGGGAAAGGAGCAGGTAACCCAGCCACAGCGCCCCCACCGTCACCGATGCATCGGCGATGTTGAAGGCCGGCCAGAACGTGAAGCTGATAAAATCGGTTACGTACCCCAGACTGAGGCGGTCTATCAGGTTGCCGAGTGTCCCCCCGAGGACCATCCCCAGGGCCGCCTTACCCGCCCACTGGCCCAAAAAGGAAATATGGCGGGGAAGATAAAGGGCGCAGGTGAGCACGATGATGACCCCGAGCATGGAGACCACGGCCAACACCGGCGACTGGTTGGGAAAGATGCCGAAAGCGGCGCCCGTGTTCTGGATATTCAATATCTGGAATAAGCCGCTATCGAATAAGACCTGCCCCCAGGCAAGATGGCTCCGGATGTAGGCCTTACTTAGCTGGTCGGCAGCGACGATAACCGCCGCGATAAGAAAAAATACCAGGTTCCGCACGCTATCCGGTGACAGGCTTCCCCTTCGCATTTTTTTCCTGTTTCGATTTACAGCTCATGCAGAGGCTGGCGTGGGGAAGAGCTTCGAGGCGTTCACGGGCTATCTTCTGGCCGCAGATGTCACAACGCCCGTAAGTCCCTTTCTCGAACTTGTCCAGGGCGTGTTCCACCGCAGCCAGGTCTTCCCTGATTCTCCTCTCCAGGGCAAGCCTCTTCTCCAGTTCCAGCGCTTCTGTCGCCTCTTCCTCGCGCTTGCCGAAAGGACTTCCCTCGCGCCTTTCCTCGGAAGAAGACACTGAGGCGTGTAACTGCTCCATCTCCTCGCTCAATCGCTTCTGTTCGCTCTCCAGTTTGGCACGCAGTTGTTTTAAATCGACTGTCATGTTTTGTCCCTCCGACCCTCGTTCAGGCCCGGTTGTTCGTTCCCTTGCTGCACTTATATACTAGCGTAATTCGCTGAATAAAATCTTAGGAAATAAACCGGGAAAGTGCAGATTTAGCGCTGCATCATTCGCAGCTGGGGGGCAGAGGCGTCCGCCTGCCCTGCCAGCGATTCCGGTCAAAGATGAGGGGCCTCATAATCATACCGGAAAAACGTAATACGGCAAAGATACTGCCATACCTTTCCGTTCTAGCTCGCAACATGTCTCCAGTGTAAACTATTTCTTCCCCCCGGTCAATGGTTTCCGCGATATTTTTTTTATCAGAAGATAAATCAAGTTAATGATTATTATCTAGAAATCATGGGAAATACCGCGTTTCCGTGCGAATTCCTTCAAACTGTCTATCACCTCTTGACCGTAAGGTATCCCTTCCCGCAGCCTTTTCCGGCGGGTCTCGGAAGCCCTCTCGCCGGGAAGAAAGATTTTATCGCAGCCTTCCGCCAGCTCGGAGGACTTCATCATGCGGACCAGCCGGTCTACGCGCTCCTTGAACTCCGCTACCGGCATGAATTGGCCCACGTCAAAGGCCATAAAGAAATGGTGCATCCCCGGCGCATGAGGATTTTCCAGCTTCAGCGGCGCCACATCCGTACCAAAGGTACCCCCGGAGAGCACTCCGGTAAGTATCTCGTGCACCAGCGCCAGGCCGTATCCTTTATATCCGGCCATGGGCAGCAGTAACCCCTCCAGGGCGCTGCGGGCATCGGTGGTAGGACGGCCTTCCTTATCCAAGGCCCAGCCTTCGGGGATAGGCTCGCCTTTCATCTCCGCCAGCCTTATTTTACCGAAGGCTACCACGCTCAGCGCCATATCCAGTACGATAGGCCATTCCTCGCCTGCCGGAATCGCGTAAGCGCAGGGATTGTTGCCGTAGCTTGCCGTAGTCCCGCCCCACGGCGGGATAATCGGGCGGGCGCTGGTAGAGGTATAACCTATCATGTCCTGCTCAAGAGCCATCATGGCCCAGTAGGCAATCATGCCGTTGTGGTTGCTCTTTCTCATCGTCACGGCGCCGACCCCTAACCGCCCGGCCTTCTCCATCGCCAGTCGCATGGCGGGTCCGCTCGTAACGAGCCCCAGTCCTTCGTCACCATCCATCACGGCAATAGCCCCGGAATCGGTCACGGTTCTTACCTCAGGCTTCGGGTTTACCCCGCCCACCTCATAGCCCCGGACGTAATAGGGCACTTTCATGACGCCGTGGGAATGCACTCCCCGCAAATCCGCCTGGACCAGAGTATCCGCTACCATCGCGGCATCTTCCGGATTTAATCCGCACGAATCCATAGCCCTGATGACGAACCGCTTCATTGCCTCTGCTGAGACCGGATAGACCTTATCCCTTTGCTCAGACATATACATCCCTCCAGTTTGTGCTTGAACGCAGTATAACATATACCACAAAATAGGGCACATCGGTGACCTCCTGTTCCACCCGGGCCGCCGGGGTTTATTCGGTCCTGGTTGGCTCCAGGTAATGCCCCCTTTCCTCCCGTTGACTTTCTTCCCACCCTGACCCACCCTCGCGGCGACTATTTTCTTCCCCGCCAACCAGGTGCAAACAAATCCGCCGCCGGAAGAAATTGCTCAAAAACGCAAGCTGTGCTAATATTTCAATAGACTTGCTGCGCTTCTTTGCACCCTGAAATATCCTTTTGGAGAATAGCCAATGCCCCAAATCTATATTATCGATGTCACGAACCGCGATGGTGTTCAGACCGCCAAGCTCGGGCTTTCCAAGATGGAGAAGACGCTGGTCAATATCTACCTGAACGAGATGGGTATCTTCCAGTCCGAGTTCGGCTTTCCCACCACCCGCCACGAGACCCTTTACCTCATGGCTAACCTGGAGCTCGCGGAAATGGGCGTCCTGAAGCCGATGCGCCTGAGCGGGTGGATACGCGCATTACCCGGGGACGTGGAAACGGCCTTCCGGCTGGTGCCGTCTATCAGGCACCTCAATCTTTCCATCTCCACATCAGCGCAGATGATTGAAGGTAAATTCCGGGGGCGGAAAAAGAAACAGGACATTATCAATGATATGACGGAGGCCGTGGATGCCGCGCGCGCTCGGGGCGCCGAGACGGTGGGGGTGAATGCGGAGGACGGGTCCCGGACCGATTTGGGATTTCTCACCGAGTTCGCTATCGCCGCGAAGGAACACGGGGCCGACCGCCTGCGCTACTGCGACACCCTGGGCTATGACAACCCCTTTACCATATATGAGACTATCAAATCACTGGCCGAAACGGTAAAAATGCCGATTGAGATACACTGCCATGACGACCTGGGGATGGCGGTAGCTAACTCCATAGCGGGGGCTAAAGGTGCCCTCGACGGGGGGCAGGACGCCTATATCAACACGACGGTCAACGGCATCGGCGAGAGGGCGGGCAACGCCGACCTGCTGGCGGTGCTGCTGGCGACATTAAAATCGAAAGGTTTCACGGAGAAGTACCGGATGGCCGGTAAGATAGACATCTCCAGGGCCTGGAAAATTGCCAAATTCGCTTCTTACGCCTTCGGCGTGCCGATACCGATAAACCAGCCCGGCGTCGGCGCTAATGCCTTCGCCCATGCTTCGGGGATTCACGCGGACGGGGTGCTCAAAGACCCGGAGAACTACGAGCTTTACGACTACGAGGAACTGGGGCGGGGCGAGCCGGAGCTGGTGGAAACGGGAAGGGAAATCATCTCCGGACAGTACATCGGCATTTCCGGGTTCAGCCACATCATGGGGAAACATGAGGTGACCTTCAACAATGAGAAGGAGGCAGGTGAAATCCTGGAGCTGGTGCGCTATGCTAACGTCGAAGCGCAGAAACCGCTGGTGGAGGATGAACTGCTTTTCATCGCCAAATACCCGGGTATCGCCAAAAAGCTGCTCACATTAAGACCCCTGGAAGAACTGTGATGCCGGCTGGCCGCAACATTCGGACGGGCAGCGCCGTGAACAATTCAAATTCAGGCATAGTCCTGGAACCCATCGGGACGGTACGGAATACCGTGAAACGGCCGCAAAAACCGGTCTATCCTTGGCGGGAATTAACCTCGGAAATCGTTATTGATGAGCGTCTCAAGGAAGCCCTGGAAGGACTGGAAGATTTTACTCACCTTATCGTCCTCTACTGGCTCCACGCGGGGGACCGGCGGCCGCTGTCGTTAAAAGTTCACCCCAGGGGAAATACCGCTCTCCCTCTTACCGGGCTCATGGCGACCCGTTCGCCGCGGCGCCCGAACCCGATAGGAAAAGCGACGGTGAAGCTGCTGGAGAGGCGGGATAATATCCTGAGGGTAAAAGGGCTGGACGCTATCGACGGCACCCCGGTGCTTGACATCAAACCCTTTATTCCCGGAATCGATTCCGCGGCGGATGCCTCCGTTCCGCCCTGGGTGAACGGATAGTCGAAGAGGGCTAGTCCCCGCATGGCGGGGGATTACGCGGATATTCAAACGTGACCGAGGGCGGGCCGGGCAGGAAGAAAATCAGGGGAGGGAAGGGGGACGTTTATCCGAAGCGAAGCGAGAATAACCATACCCATCGCGAAGTATCTCCGGGAAATCTACGCCCGCCTTCTGGACGGGTACGGCCCGCAGCACTGGTGGCCCGCCGATAGCCCTTTTGAGGTAATCGTCGGCGCGATTCTCACCCAGTCCGCCGCCTGGCAGAACGTGGAAAAAGCGATTAACAACCTGAAGTCTGCCGGCGCCCTTTCCCCGGAGGCCATATCAAGTGTAACCGTTGCGGAACTGGCCCGCATCATCCGCCCCTGCGGCTACTACAACTCGAAGGCCGTCAAGCTGAAATCCTTCGTGCGGTGGCTCGATGAGGACCACCACGGGGAACTATCCAATGCCTTCGCCCTGGAAACAGTCGCCCTCCGCGGCCAGCTTCTCTCCGTGTCCGGAATCGGGCCGGAGACGGCGGACTCCATCATCCTCTACGCGGCAGGGCAGCCCGCCTTCGTTATTGACGCCTATACCCGGCGCATCACGGCCCGCATCGGCCTGGCGCCTGCCAAAGCAAGCTATCACGATTTGCAGCATTTGTTCACGAGCAGTTTAAGCCGCGACGCCCGCCTTTTCAATGAATACCACGCCCTTCTCGTGCAACACGCCAAGACCGCTTGCCGTACGCGTCCCGTCTGTCATGATTGTCTGCTCAGGGACCTGTGCCGGGCTTATACCACCGGAACTTGCATTCCCGATAGCCCATCTGGTAAGCTTTCCGCCAGAGCGTAACATCGAAGATGAACAAGAATTTAGACCTCTCCGTACAGCTCGCGCCGCAGCATAAAAAAGACCTGCGACTGTCCAATCCCGTCATGACGGCGTCGGGCACCTTCGGCTACGGGACGGAATACGGCAACGGCCCCGATGTCCGGAAACTGGGGGCCATAGTCTGCAAGGGAACAACCTGTGAGTCCCGCGACGGTAATCCGCAGCCGCGCCTTGCGGAGACGCCGGGCGGGATGCTTAACGCCATCGGGTTGCAGAACATCGGCGTGAAGGCTCTGATAAGGGACAAAGCCCCGGTCTGGGCAGGCTGGACAGTACCGGTAATCGTTAATATCGCCGGGGCCACTATCGATGAGTATGCCCGGATTGCCCGCGAGCTGGAGGGCGTGCCGGGGATAAGCGCCATCGAACTCAACATCAGCTGCCCCAATGTCAGGGAAGGCGGGTCCGAGTTCGGCGCTCTTCCGGGACCGGCCGCCGAAGTAACCGGGGCCGTGAAAAAAGCCTCTTCCCTGCCCCTCATCGTAAAACTCACCCCGAATACCGGGGACATTGTCGGCGTCGCTCGTGCCGTAGCAGGCGCGGGAGCCGACGCCCTGACCCTGATTAATACGCTGGCAGGCATGGCGATTGATATCCGCAGCAGGCGCCCCCTGCTGGGCAACAAGACCGGAGGCCTGTCCGGCCCTGCCATCAAGCCGGTTGCTCTGCGTATGGTCTATCAGGTAACCGGCGCCGTGGACGTGCCCGTTATCGGGTGCGGGGGCATCACGAGCGGCGAAGACGCCGTCGAGTTTTTCCTGGCGGGGGCCAGCGCCGTCCAGGTGGGCAGCGCCACCTTTCTGAATCCGGAGGCGCCCTGGGATGTCCTGGAGGGAATCGAGGCGTTCATGCGGCGTGAAGGCATCCGGAGCATTACCGAGCTTGTCGGCGCCGCCCGGCGCTGAGCTTCAAGAGAAGTCCTCTTTCGCTTCAAGAGAAAGCTTTATTTCGCGCTCTCTCTCCTGCATCACCTGCTGCTCATCAGGTTTTTCATGGTCATAACCCAGGAGATGCAGCACACCGTGGATAATCAACACCTTCAGCTCTTCCCGGACGGGATGCCCCTCCTCCTCCGCCTGCAATGCCGCCTGGGGAAACGAGATAATCACCTCCCCGAGGTGCCTGATACCGTCCGGGGCATTAACGAATTCAGGCTCCGCTGCGTTCTCAGCGCTCATAAAAAAGGAAAGAACATCGGTGGGCTCATCCCTGCCGCGATATTCCCGGTTCAGCGCGGTTATCCTCTCCTGTCCCGTGATGACCAGACCTATTTCCACGCCGTCAGCGGTTCCCAGGGCTTCCAGGACAGCCCCGGTCAGGGCGAGAAACCATTCCTCTCCGGGGCAGCCTTCGAAATCACCTTCGATAATTACGTTTATCTCCATACAAGTACCAATCAGCAACACCCTCTATATTCTAACAAATTGCACCGGAGGAGAGAAAGAGACGTATGGTTTCCTGTTACTCAATCTTAATTGTTCCTGTCATTGCGAGCACCGCGAAGCAATCCCAAAACGAATGGAGCAGAGATTGCTTCGTCGCTGCGCTTCTCGCAATGACAACCAGGACTGAGCAGAACCTGCTGAGGGTTATATTTGCGCCTGGCTGGCGGGGAGAAGAAAGCAGCCGCGAGGGTGGGGCGGGGGCGGGAAGAAAGTCATCGGGTGGAGGGGAGAGGTGAGCAATTTCTACAGACCCAGGGCAGCGGCGAGCCTGTCCCGGTGGAATTCGCCATCGCCGAAGGCCAGCTCCGCCGCCTTTGCCTGGCGGGTATACAGCGGCAGGTCGGCATCCTTGACGAAACCTGACCCTCCCTGTACCTCGTGCGCGAGCGTCACCACCGCCTGGTAAGCATCGCTCGTGCAGGCCTTGGCCATGGACACTTCTCTGCTGCAGGGCAGCCCCTGAGCGAGCATCCATCCCGCTTCGTAAGTAACCAGCCGGGCATCTTCAATCAAGGCGAACATCTCGACACAATGGCTCTGGATTATCTGGAAGGTGCCGATGGGCCGGCTGAACTGTACCCTTTGCTTCGAATAATCCACGGTCATCTCCAGGACCTTCTGGGCGCCGCCCACCATCTCAGCGCATTTACCGACCGCCGCCTTCTCAAGCAATTTCTCCACGTATGCCCATCCGTGGTGCAACTCGCCCAGGATATTTCCCTTCGGGACTGGAGCCCCGTGAAAAACCACCTCGCACTGCTTGTCCGGGCCGATTGTCCGGGAGAGGTTGCAGGTTACGCCCGGAGCCTTATTCTCGATGATGAACAGGGTGATACCCTCAGCCGCGGCCGTCTTTTCCGCGGTCCTGGCCGCGCAGATGATAAAATCAGAGACATGGGCATTGGGCACGAAGAGCTTGGTCCCGTCAATAACATAGCCTTCCCCTTCCGTTCTGGCGGCGGCTTCAATGGAGTCGCCATCATACCAGGAACCGGGCTCAACCAGGGCCAGGGTGAAACCGGTTCCCCCCCCCGCTAACTCCGGTAAGAACCTCTGTTTCTGCTCATCATTCCCGAGTTCCAAAACGGGCAGGCCGCCAAGGAGCACCGTAGAGAAAAAGGTACCCGGTAACAGAGCACGCCCCATCTCCTCCAGAAGCACCATCAGGTCGACGAAATCTCCGCCGATGCCCCCGTACTCTTCCGGAAAGACCATCCCGAACCACCCCAGTCCGGCCATGGTACGCTGGAGTTCCGGAGAATAGCCTTTCTCGTCCGCTTCCATTTCCCGGACCAGCGTCCTGGGACATTCCTTGTCCAGAAAATCCCGGGCGGCTTTTTTTAATATCTTTTGCGACTCGTTAAGCTCAAAATCCACGGCTCACTTCCTAGTAAATCAGACCGAATTCATTGGGCAGCCCCAGCGCATAATCGGCAATGACATTGGTCATGGCACTGGGGCCGGTGCTGCCGAAGGTGCGCCTGAGCGAAAACCGGTAGGTGCTTTCCGCCTCTCCGTTGAACAAGGCATACTTATCGCCTTTCTTTAATTGCCCGTAGGGCCCGAGTATCTCCATATGAGTTTTGGCCAGGTAAATGATAAACCGGTCCGTATGAAACTTCTGCAGCGCCGCCGCCGCGGTCATCGTCTCCTGCCCTTTGTCGTATGCCGTGGTAAACTTATAGGTCAGCAGCCGCACCGCCTCGTTCCGTATCGCCAGCTCCGCGAGCTTGTTGCGGACAGAGTAGAACTTGCTCCCGCTCCAGGAATGTTCCTTCTCTCTGGCATGACGTACCAGCGCCGGCAGGAGGCCTTTCAGCACGCCGCTGTAGTAGGCCAGGCGGGCCGTCCAGTAAAATATCCCGCTTTTTACGATGTACTCCCAGGCGCGGTTCTCTTCGCCAACCAGGCATGACGCGGGAATCTTGACGTCGTCGAAAAAAACATCGCTGGTAGCCTGGTCATCCATGGTATAAAAGGTATTTACGCTCATTCCCCGGGGAAGGTCACTGACATCGAAGAAGAAAAGGCTGAAGGACTGCTCCGGGCTGGCGGTCTTGCTGGTCCTGGCCATGAGAAAGACGTGCATGTTGATACCAGCCTCGCGGTAAACGGGGGCGCGCGGCGCCCAGCTCTGGAAGGTCTTGGAGCCGTTGATTACGTAGTAGTCACCCTGGCGGCTGGCAAAAGTCCGGCATGCCAGCAGGTCGCTTCCCGCGCCCTCCTCGGTAAATGCCTGCCCGAGCCATATCTCGTTCCGGGCGATTCGCGGCAGATAAAACTGCTTTTGCTCCTCGTTGCCGTGGTCGAGCAATATGGTCCCTCCGAGGACCTGCGTCCTGCCATACATCTGGATAGAAAGCGGAGCATTGTGCGCCGGTATTTCCTCGGAAAAAATGGCTTCTTCGGTCTTGCCCAGGCCGAGGCCGCCGTATTCCCTGGGAAACGCCATGCCCAGCCACCCCTTGGCAGCCGCTTTGCGGTAGAACTCCAGGCTGAGTTTCGTCTTCGGGTCTATCTCGCCGTAATTCTCCGGGGTACAAAATTCGGCGATTTCCTGCCTGAGTTTCTCCTGCTCTCCGGTAAATCTGAAGTCCATTCCGCAAGTTCTCCGCTTACCGTCAAAAGAATAACATCAATCAGTCCCCTTGTAAACTATTCGATGGAATAACCGTTGCCGAATTCGGGGCCGCCGATAAATAATTGAGGGAGGCACATAATTGTGCTATATTATTAAAGCGGGTTTTCGGGATATTTGATGCCGCGTAGGAGGGATCGCATAGTGGTCTAGTGCGGGCGCCTGCTAAGCGCTTACCCCGGGAAACCGGGGTCGTGGGTTCGAATCCCACTCCCTCCGCCAGTAGAAACAGGATGCCCCTCACCAGGGGTATTTTAATAAGGAGGCCGCTGATATTTCAGTTCCGCCATGCGTTGGATACTGGCATTTATCTTCGGGGTACTGGGGACCATTCTGGGGGCCTTTTTCTCGGCCCTGATTGTGATATTTCTGAACCATACGCTATCCCTGACCGGCATCGATTACTATACCGGCCTGCCTGTTGCTCTGGTCTCGGTAATCATCCTGCTCCTGGCCAGCGGCCTGGTCGTCGGAGGCGCCTTCGGCTATCTCATCGGCAAGCAATTCAAGTTCCGCAATATATTTTTCGAGCGTGATTAGGTATGCCCAGCTACTTTTTATGGACCATCGGCTGCCAGATGAATAAAGCGGAATCGGAACGCCTCTCTTCCCGCCTGGAAAGCAACGATTATCAGCAGGTAGAGTCCCCTGAAGAAGCCGACCTTATTATTCTGAACAGCTGCATGGTCCGGGACAGCGCGGAGAACCGGGTGGTAAACAAACTCCATGCCCTGAGAAAGCTGAAAAAAGCCCGTCCCGGCCAGGTCCTGGCGTTAACCGGCTGCCTGGTCAACGGCGATACTGAAGCACTCCGGAAGAAGTTCCCTCATGTCGACCACTTTTTTAAACCCGGGGAAGACCCGCCCTGGATGAGTCAGCCCGTTCCGCACGCTTACCGGCCCTCACCCGGCGCTCCCAGCGTCTTCGTGCCCATTATTCAGGGCTGTGATAACTTCTGCTCCTACTGCATCGTCCCCTACCGGCGGGGGCGGGAGAGAAGCCGGCCGTTGCCTGAAATCCTCGAAGAAGTAAAAGAAATGGCGGAACGGGGAGCGAAAGAAGTAATTTTGCTGGGTCAGAACGTGGACTCTTACGGCCACGACCTGCCGGACAGACCGGACCTTGCCGGACTGCTGGCGGAACTGAACAGTATCGCAGGCCTGGCGCGCATACGCTTCCTGACCAATCACCCCAAGGACATCACCCCCCGGCTGGTAACGGCGATGTCCTCCCTGGAGAAGGTGTGCGAACAGATAAGCCTCCCCGTGCAGTCCGGCAGCGATGAAATTCTCCGGGCCATGCGGCGCGGCTATACCCTGGCGCAATACCGCGGCATCGCCGCGCTCCTGCGGGAAAAAATCCCCGGCATCGCTCTGAGTACGGATGTTATCGTCGGTTTCCCGTCGGAAACCGAACGGCAGTTCCAGGAAACCGCGGACTTGCTTGCCGAGCTGAGGTTTGCTAAAGTCCACATAGCCGCATACTCGCCGAGACCGGGAACGCTGGCGGCAAGGGAGCTTGAAGATAATGTCCCCTCCGAAGAGAAGAAGCGGAGGCTGGATACCCTGGAGCGGATGCAGGAAAAAATCGCGGCGGAGATTAACCGCGAGCTGACAGACAAGACCGTGGAAGTCCTCGTCGAAGGTCAGGACAGGGGGAAATGGTGGGGACGCACCCGTACGGATAAACTGGTCTTTTTCAGAAGCGGCTGCGCCGGATTGACGGGGCAACTGGTAAAAATAAAGATAACCGGGACCGGAGCCTGGTCACTCCAAGGCATTCCGGCCCGTTGATTAAGGAGGAAAAACAATGCGGAAATTGGTATTACTCGCATTATTGCTGGCGGTACTTGTGGCTGCCGGCGGTTGCCTGGCCGCGCCCGAAGGCACCGAGCCCCAGCAGGGGTTCGATTGGACCATTATCGTCTTTCTGGGGCTTATCTTTGCCGTCTTTTACTTCCTGATGATACGTCCGCAGCGGCGGCGCCAGAAGGAACAAGTGACAATGATGGGCGAACTCCAGAAAGGGGACAAGGTCATCAGCGCCGGCGGTATTTACGGCACCATCGAAAGCATCAGTGATGACAGCGTTGTCCTGAAACTGGAAGGCGGCACCACCATCAGGATAGCCAAGAGCAGCATCATCGGCAAGCGGCAGCAATAGACCCGCTGGCCTGTTTTATCAGGACTGAACCATGGAACAGCTTCTCGAAGAAGAGGTTAACCGCATCATCGGCTTTGCCCTGGCCGAGGACACGCTTTACGGCGACGTAACCAGCGAGGCGCTGATACCCGCGGGTCTAACGGGAACAGCCGCCATGCTGGTTAAAGAGAAGGGGGTCCTGGCGGGGATAGAAATCGCCGGCAGGACATTTCGCGGCGTCGATCCGGCGCTCGTATTCAAGTCGCTCATCAGCGATGGCCTGCCGGTTAGCCCGGGAGACACGGCGGCCACCGTTTCGGGAAATGTCGCCAGTATACTGAAAGCGGAGCGCACCGCCCTCAACTTCCTGCAAAGATTAAGCGGCATCGCTTCTCTGACCGCCCGGTACGTCACCGCCGCCGGGGGCCGTATCAGGATAGCAGACACGCGCAAGACGACTCCCGGCCTGAGGCTCCTGGAAAAATACGCGGTGCGCATGGGAGGCGGCAGCAACCACCGCTTTCACCTGGGCGATGGTATCCTGATTAAGGACAACCACCTCGCGGCGCTCCGCGCCCTGGGTATGAGCCTGTCTGAAATCGTCAGCAGGGCCAGAGAAAAGGCCCCGGCCGGAATCAGGGTGGAGGTCGAGGTGACCAGCGCAGCCGAGGCCGGGGAGGCGGTCAGGGCGGGGGCGGATATCATCATGCTGGACAACATGGGGCCTGAAGAGATGAGAGAGGCGGTTTCCCTGTTCTCCGGAAAAGTAGAGATTGAAGCCTCGGGCGGCGTCAACCTGGATAACATCGAACGGATAGCGGAAACCGGGGTCGATTTTATTTCCATCGGGGCGCTGACCCACTCGTATAAATCGCTGGACATCAGCCTGGAGCTTCTGCCGGAATCGCTGAAGCTTGCCTAAGGACTGCCCCGGGCATACCTGGGCTGGAACCAGCCGGTTACTTGTATTTCAGCTGTTCTTGAGCTTCTCTCAGGCTGGCAGTGGCGGCATCGAGGTCATCAGCGGCGCGTTTAACGGCCTTGCCCACATTCAGCGCGCCGGCTGAATTCGCCTTCTCCGCCCATTCGCGGAACTCCCGGCTGTGCTCCTGGTTATGCTCGATCCAGTATCCGAGCAAGGTGTCAAGTTTTTCCTTTTCTTTCATGACCACACCTTAAGACTTTTTTTGACGGCACCGGGCGCAGGCACCGAAAATAGCCATGTGCTTGATGTCAGGCTCAAAATCATATTCTTTACGCAGGGCATCCCTTAAAGAGTTAAGAGTCGCTTCGTCAAGGTCAATGATACGGCCGCAGTGCTGGCATACCAGGTGATGATGGCGGCCCTTGTGGGCCGGGTGATAACGCAGCCTTCCCCCGCCCAGGTCTGTCTCCGTGACCAGGCCGAGCCGTTTCAGCAGCTCCATGGTCCGATAAACTGTGGAGATATTGACGTTAGGATACCGCTCGACCACCCGGGCGTAAATCTCTTCGGCGCTGATGTGGTTCTGGCTGTTCTCGATTGCCTCCAGGACCATCATTCTCTGGGGGGTAAGGCGGTACCCGAGGTCCACCAGACTGCGCGTCAACTCGCCGGGATTTCTCATTCGCGTTCTCTCCCGCTAAGATTATCCATGATAAACGGAAAGATGGCAAGCAAGTTTATCAATGTGTCTTCTCCCCGCTGTCCAGCATGATGGTTACCGGGCCGTCATTATGAATCTCCACCTGCATATATTGCTGGAAACGGCCGGTAGCCACTTTCAAACCGGTGGCCTCCATCTGCGCCACGAAGTAATTGAAGAGAGATTCCGCCTGCTCCGGCGGCGCCGCGGTCACGAAACTGGGACGTTTCCCTTTTCTGGTATCGGCCATCAAGGTGAACTGGCTGACCAGCAGCAGCTGCCCGCCGATATCGAGCGCGGAGAGGTTGAACTTGCCGTCGCCGTCAGCAAAAATGCGCAGCCCGGCTATTTTCTGCGCCAGGTACTGCGCATCCTTTTCACTGTCTCCGGTGGCTACTCCCAGCAGCACCACCAGGCCCTGCCCTATTCTGCCCACTTCCTCCCCGGCAACACTTACCGAAGCCCGGCTGACACGCTGGAGCAGTGCCTTCATAACGATTTATTAGCTCTCTGTCGCCGCTGTTTCCTTCTTCGCTTTGGTCTCTTTGGTCTCTTTGGTCTCCATGGTATTTTTACGGCTGTCCGTGATATAAAAACCGCTGCCCTTGAAGACTACGGCGGTGGGATAAAAGACACGGCGGGCCTTCCCCTGACATTTCGGGCATTCCGTATCCGAATCTTCGTGGAAACCCTGTCTTAACTCAAAGCGCTTGCGACAGCGCCCGCATTCATATTCGTAAATGGGCATAGAGCTTTACCTCGCGTGAGAAATATCTATCAATATTGTATCTGAATCCGCCGAAATAGGCAACTAATGAGCGTTGGGTTTGGATTCGGTTTTGTTTGGCACCAGGTAATGCCCCCTCTCCCCCCTCGACTTTCTTCCCACCCTGACCAGCCCGCGCGGCTGCTCTTTCCTACCCCGCCAGCCAGGTGCAAATAGCATCTCTTTCCCAGACCCGGATTGCTTCGTCGCTGCGCTCCTGCCAATGACAATGCGCGCGATTCCATTTAATTTTGAGGTCACTATCGGAAATGGAATAATCATAAAATTTTGAGGAACGGTGCCAAAATTTACCCGAATAATAGAGCCGTGCCGCTGGACTAAACCGGGAAAAAGCGGTAAAATCTTAAGCAGGAATCTCCATGAAATTGCCAATATCAAGGCTTCGCAGGGAGTAACGGAAAGCACCGAGCTGATGCTACGGTGCTTTTCTGATTAAGGAGGTAGCAGCGATGCAGTCGAGCCTGATTGGGAAAATTGAGAAAGCAAATCGCTATGCCCAGGAACTGAACCGCATCACCTTCCACGATTTCTGCGTCCAATTTCACGGCGATAATAATGAATACATTACCGGCTATCATGATGGAAAATGGCATTGCTCCTGTTCTTTCTTCGCCAACTGGAGCCTTTGCAGCCATACCATGGCGCTGGAAAAGGTCCTGGGTGCGATGCTGCCCGCGGAAGCCCATGCGACCCAGGGCGACAGCATAAACTAGACCCGAAAACACCACGAAGCTGCCGGAGCGCACCGTCGCGCGGCTCTCCAGGAGCGACCTTTGAATTTTACCGAAAAACTGGCGCTCGCCTCCCAAAAGAACAACAGCCTTCTCTGTATCGGGCTTGACCCGGACCCTCAGAGAATACCCCCCGGTATGAGCGTCATCACTTTCAACCGTGCCATTATCGATGCCACCTCTGACCTGGTCTGCGCTTATAAGCCAAATTTCGCCTTTTACGAGGCCATGGGCAGCGAAGGTATGGAGGCCCTGAAAAAAACGGTGGCTTATATCCCGCCGGACATCCCGGTCATCGGCGATGCCAAGCGCGGGGACATCGGCAATACGGCGAAGGCTTATGCCCGCGCCATTTTCGACCTCCTCGGTTTTGATGCCGCCACGGTCAATCCTTACCTGGGCTTTGACGCGCTGGAACCGTTCATCGCCTACCGCGAACGCGGCATCTTCGTCCTCTGCCGCACCTCTAACGCCGGGGCATCGGATTTCCAGTCGCTCATCTGCCAGGCGGATGGAACCGATTTGCCGCTGTATGAAATAGTCGCCCGCCGTGTCAGCGGCTGGAATACCGCCGGCAACCTGGGGCTGGTGGTCGGCGCGACCTATCCCGAAGAATTGAAACGGATAAGACGTGAGTACCCCGGCATGCCTTTGCTCATCCCCGGCATCGGGGCCCAGGGCGGTGACCTGGCAGCCACGGTTGCCTGCGGAGTCGATGCCCGCGGCCAAAAGGCGATAATCAACTCCTCGCGCCAGATAATCTATGCCTCTGCGGGCCAGGACTTCGACCAGGCGGCGCGGAGAGCGGCGCAGGACATGAAAGAGCGGATTAACGCTTACCGGGAGCCCCCTTCCAATGGAAATCAGGCTTAACGACGTGGTGAGACTGAAGAAAAAACACCCCTGCGGCAGCGATGAATGGCAGGTGGTGCGGCTGGGGGCGGATATCGGCATCCGCTGCTGCAAGTGCCAGCACCGCGTCCTTCTGGAAAGAAGCGCCTTCGAACGCCGGATAAAGGAGACCGTCACGCGGGGACAGCCCTGAAACGGCTTTTTCGGGCGGAATCTCGGGGATGACCCCACACGTAACTATTTCCCTCTCCCTGGTGTAAATTGAGGTTCTCTTGATGCATTTTGTGGGGGAGAAGATAGCGGCCGCGATGATGGGACAGGGCGGGAAGAAAGTCATCAGACGGGGCTAGACATTGCCCGAAACCATAAAAGCGAATAAAGCCGTAATGAGACCCATTGACGCCGTTCGCTCACCCGTGTTATAAATGGCTATATATTATGAATTGGTGAAGGGCAGCATGGACCTGAAGCATATTATAGAACAGTCCGCGAAGAGGTATCCGGAGCATACCGCCATCGTCCTCGGTGATGAGCGTCTCACCTATGCCGAACTGGACTTGAAATCGAATAAGCTGGCGAATGCCCTGCGGGAACTTGGCGTTAAGCCCGGCGACCGCATTGCGACGATGCTGAATAACAGCATCGAATACGCCATCTGCTACTTTGGTATCGCGAAAGCGGGGGCAACCACGGTGCCGATGGACACCAGGTATAAATTGGAGGAGATGGAAGCCGTATTCTCCATCTGCCGGCCGCAGATGCTGATAACGGAGAGTCCGTTCCGGGATATGCTCGCCCCCTCTCTCTCCCGTTTTTCTTTTCTCCGGCACGTGATGGACATAAGTCCGGAACCCGACCCGAATCTGTTAAACTTGCGCGATTTAATAGCAGCCGCCTCCGACAGGGAAACCGCGATAGAAATCAACCCGGCGGATACCGCCGTAATAACCTACACTTCAGGCCCCTCCACGGACCCGCACGGGGCGATGATTTCCCACCGGAGCCTGTTCACGGACGCCGCCATGTCCATTGGCGCTTTCCGCCAAAACGAACAGGATGTGGTCATGCTGTTCGCCCTGCCCGTTTATCACATGTTCGGTCTCGTTACGGTGCTAATCTGTTCGGTAATGAGCGGCAGCACGCTCGTCATGGTACCCGGTACCGGCATATCTATTAACACCTTGCTCTCGACCATCGAAAAAGAGAAAGGAACTATCCTGTTCGGTGTTCCCTACATCTTCTCCCTGGCGGTAAAAATGGCCAAAAGGGAGGGGATAAACAACGACCTCAGCTCCCTGCGCCTGTGCGTCAGCGGCGGGGCCCCGCTGTCCCCAAACACCGTCCGCCAGTTCAAGAAATACTACGGGTTTACCCTTCTCGATATCTGGGGACTTACCGAAGCTACGTCCCATGTCACCTGCCCTCCGCTGGACAGGGTCAAAATCGGGACTGCCGGCAAGCCCATGCCCGGCTGGCAGCTTAAAATCGTCGATGATAACGGCAGGGACCTTCCCGCCAACCAGCCGGGGGAAATCGTCATCAAGGGCCCCACCATGAGCGGCTACTACCGCAATCCGGGAGCCACCGCAAGAGTGATGAAGAAGGGCTGGCTGCACACCGGGGACATCGGCATCCTGGACGAAGAAGGATACGTCTCCATCACCGGCAGAAAGAAAAAAATGATTATCCTTAAGGGGCAGAATGTCTACCCCGTGGATGTTGAAAAGGTCCTGCTTGAGCATCCCCGGATAGCCACCGTCAAGGTGGTGGGCGTCCCTGACCAGCTCAGGGGGGAAATCGTCACGGCTATCATCACACCGAAATACGGCGAAAAGATTACCGAGCAGGAAATCCGCCACTACTGCCAGCAGAGGATGGCCGATTTCAAGGCGCCGAAGCAGATTATCCTCACCGAAGCTCCGCAGCCCCTCATCGCCCGTTATGCCGCGGAGCCCGTCAAACGCTACCTCTCCCGGCTCTCCTACTCGCTGTCACGCTCGCCCTACACGGGCATCGAGCAGGTGCTCCGCTCCCACCCGAAGGTCGCCGGGGCGAAGGTATCCAGCATCCCGGACCGCCTGCGCGGGGAAATGCTGAAAGCCGTCATCCGCATCAAAGAAGGCGAAATGGTCACGGAAGAGGAAATCCGCCGCTTCTGCCAGGAGAAGCTCGCCAACTCCCGGTTCTTCCAGAAAATCACCTTCAAGGCAAAATCCTAAGGGAATAATCCCCCTATTTCAAGAAAAAACCGCAATGTGGGCTTACATTCTCTTTTTATTTTATTGTGGGGTCTGGCGAGATAAGCCGCAGATGTCCCGGGCGGGATAGGGCAGGAAGAAAACCGCAATAGTGGGGAAGGGTTTGGCGATTGCAACACCTGCCACGAGGACAGGCCGGGCGGAGAGGTTTGGCGGAACAGCAAGTAAACGCCGCGAGGGTGGGACAGGGCGGGAAAGAAATCACAGCTGAGGTGGGGAGGGTTTGGCGGGTTAAGCTGCAAGTGCCGCGAGGGCGAGCCAAAACCAGTAGACCGAGCAGATATTTCATATTATTTCCTTGCCGGATGGCGAATCATTATAGCCGGAGGGAAGATAGTGGGTCAAATAGATTGGGGTTTGGGGGAGTCGGTCAATTAGAAAGACGTAAGGAATTTAAACGTAAGATTTACTTCTTAACCAGAGTGGAGCCCCTAACCACGCAAGAAACAACCATAATGGGCTTCTATTTTTTTGTTGGAGAACCCAAAGTGTCAGAGGAAGATTTGTAAATAGAGCAATAAATAAAGCAGTGAGATTATCTAAGCCCATGAAAACAACGATATTAAAGACAATCATCCAAGCTAACCACGTCAGATTCAAGTGATTTTGGCAAATAATATAGATCTTTTTCATCTCTAACCCCTTTTTTTCTATTTACCAATTTCACATATTTTCTGTTCTGCTGCCCATCCCATTCTTCCTTAGCTCCACTCCGCCGCCTTCGGCCATACCCGCGCCAGTTCCGCCATCATCTTCCGGTGCTCTGCCCGTTTCAGCTCAGGGTCGTCGGCGAATATCCGCATCGCCTCCCGCCGCGCTTTCTCCAGAATAGCGACGTCGGAAAGTTTCGCCATGCGCAAATCCGGCAGGCCGCTCTGCCGGGTGCCGAAGAACTCGCCCGGCCCCCTCAGCTTCAGGTCCTCCTCCGCCAGGACAAAGCCGTCCTGCACTCTCTCTATTATGTCAAGTCTCTGCCGCCCTATCTCGGAAGGGTTCTCCGCCAGCAGCATGCAGTAGCTCTGCTCTTTACCCCGCCCCACGCGGCCCCGGAACTGGTGCAGCTGGGACAGCCCGAAGCGGTCGGCGCTCTCCACCAGCATCACCGTGGCGTTGGGAATGTCAATCCCCACCTCGATGACCGGCGTGGATACCAGGATATCCAGCTTCCCGGAGCGGAAGCGCTGCATTACCTCGTCCTTCTCCGCCGCGGACAGTCGACCGTGCAGCAGGCCCAGCTTCAAATCGGGGAAGACCTCCCGCGATAAATATTCATATTCCACCGTGGCCGCCTGCGCCGTGATTGCCTCCGATTCCTCAATCAGCGGGCAGATGATGAAGGCCTGTCTTCCCTCTCCCACCTGCCTGCGGATAAAGGCAAAGCCGCTCTCCCGCTGCTGGGGCTTGAGCCACTTGGTCTTGATTAGCGGGCGTCCCGGCGGCATCTCGTCGATAACAGAGATATCCAGGTCTCCGTAAAGAGTCAGCGCCAGCGTCCGGGGGATAGGCGTGGCCGTCATTACCAGCATGTGCGGGTTGTACCCCTTCTGCCGCAGGGCCGAGCGCTGCTCCACGCCGAAGCGGTGCTGCTCGTCCACCACCGCCATGCCCAGGCGGGAGAAGGACACCTCTTTCTGGATAAGGGCGTGCGTGCCGATTACCAGGTCGATTTCACCCTCCGCGACTCGCCTCTGGATTTCCTGTTTCCGCGCCGGAGGCAGGTCTCCCGTCAGCAGCGCCACGTTGACGGGACAATCCAGGATACCGGTACAGGTACACAGGTTACTATCCTCATTTTCCCGGGTTCCCGGGCGGGACAGGAGCCCGCTGACGGTATTGAAGTGCTGGCCCGCCAGAATTTCGGTGGGGGCCATGAAAGCCCCCTGGAAGCCGTTAGCGATGGCCACCAGCAGCGCCGCGGTGGCGACCACCGTCTTGCCGCTGCCCACGTCCCCCTGCAATAAGCGGCTCATCGGCTCCGGCCGGGACAGGTCGGCCAGAATCTCCTGTAGAGAACGTTCCTGAGCCGCGGTCAACCGGAAGGGAAGCTCCCTGAAAAATCTTTCCAGCAGCGGCGCGTCCGCTTTCAGCGCGTTGCCCTGCCCCCGCTGCCAGTCCCGCTTCCGGCTCATCACTCCGAGCTGAAGGAGAAAAAGCTCGTCGAAGGCAAGGCGCTCCCGGGCCCTGTCTTTTGCCGTTACGTCTTCCGGGAAATGCGCCTGACTGACAGCCTGAGACAGCCCCGGCAGTTGACAGCGCACTCTTACCTCGTCGGTCAGGAAATCTTCAAGCTGTCCGGCAAACCGGTCTACCGCTTCCTTCACCAGCTTCCGGACCTGGCGGGACCTGAGCCCATGGGTCAGGGGATAAACCGGGACCAGGCGCGCCGTGTGAATCAGGTCTGCTCCCTCCAGCGGTTCCCACTCCGGCGACTGAAACACATGCCGCCCTTTGAAAAGACTGACGCGCCCGCTGAGCACAATCCGGTCGTTGGTGGTCAGCTTTGCAGCCAGGTAGGGCTGGTTGTACCAGACCACGCGGATATTGCCGGTCTCATCCCCCACAATCGCTTCCGTGCCCCGCCTTCCCCCAAGCATGGTCACCTGTGCCTGCCAGACGTTGGCGATGATGGTCTGCTCTTCTCCTTCGGCAAGCTGAGAGATAGACTTGAGCTGGCTGTAGTCCAGGTGGCGGTGGGGGAAGAAATAGAGCATGTCCCGGATTGTTTTTACACCCAGCCTGGCAAATTTGGTTGCCATGCGGGAACTGATGCCTTTGATAACGGCAATGGAAGCATCGAGGTTGATTCCTGTCGTCGGGGCCGGGGCAGGACGCCTCACAGCCCTTTTCTTTATCGTAGGCACGGAAGGAGATACATCCTTCCGTTGAACCGCTTTTTCCGATGACAGGTCCCGAATAAATTCAAGCAGTTCCCTTATCCACTGGCGGCGCTGGGAAATATCCAGGCCGGCATAATTGGTTTTGGTGAGACGGCGAAATCTGCGGAGGAGGCGGGGGTCTGGTAACGCTGCTTCCGTCTGACCTGCGCAGTTACGGAGAAACCTGTCCAGACCGCCGATTACCGCGGAATCATTACAGCCTTTTTGCTGCTCAAGCTCGAGGATTTTCTGCAGCGGCCCATAGTCCATCTAACAGGTTATTTCTCCGCTTCCAGAACAGACACCGAAAGAACATGAGGCCCCACGTAAGTCCCGATTACCGGGCTCACCGTAGACTGATAAATGCGCTCCTTCGGATAGATGTCTGCCAAACGATTGATTAGCTGCCCGGCGTCTTCCGGGGTGGTAGCGTGCTCCACCGCCAGTCCCTCAATCTTTTCAAAACCGGCCACAAAATTATAGAGATAGTCCATGCCGGCGGCGCGGGAACGCACACGGGTCACCGGATGAACTTCTCCGTCCCGCAGCCTGAGTATCGGCTTCACGGAAAGAAGCGAACCCAGCAATCCCTGCGCCTTACCGATGCGCCCTCCCTTGGCCAGATACTTGAGGGTATCGAAGGACATGATAGAGTGAGCGCGCGGCATGGCGCTATGCACCAGGTCAATCAGTTCGCCAAAACCGGCGCCTGCTTTGGCCGCCTGCGCCGCCTGAATCACAATCAGGCCGAGGCCCATTATCACCGCCCTGGAATCGATAACCTCGATGCGCGTCTTACCCTCGAACATGCGTTTCGCCTGCGTGGCCGATTCAAAGGTTCCGCTGAGCTTGCTGGACAGGTTGACCACCAGTATCTCATCGGTTTCTTTGGCCAGCTTCTGGTATACGTCCAGGAAATCCGCCGGGGTGGGCTGGGTGGTGGTGGGCAGGACGGGGGAGTTCACCAGCCGCTGGTAAAAATCTTCGGTGGTCATCTCAACGCGGTCGCGGAAGATCTGCTCTCCGAACCGGACATAGACCGGGACCACGCTTACTCCCAGTTCTTCCGCCATGTCTCCGGTAATATCGGACAAACTATCGGTAACAATCTTAACTGTCATGAGACCGCCTTTACTCAATTGAAATAATGTAATTATAGTGAGGCTGGCCCCCCTGGACCACCTCTATCTGCAAATGAGGGTACAGTTCCCTGATTCCCGCACTAACCTGCTCAGCCTCCGCCTGCACCGTATCATGACCGAAATATATGGTGACCACTTCAGCTTTTTGCAGGTCCATACCCTCCAGTACCTTCTTGATTACGTCAAAGGAGTCAACGCCGGCGGCTACCAGTTCACCGTTCAGCAGCCCGATAGGCTGCTTCTTCTTTATCTTAATATCGCCGATTCTGGTATTGCGTACGGCCCGCGTCACTTCCACCGTCCTCACCGCTTCCATCGCTTTCTGCATCAGTTCCACGTTAGTGCTCAGGTCGGCTTCATAATCGAAGGCGAGCAAAGCGGCCACACCCTGGGGCACCGTCGCCGTGGGGACCACTTTTATCTGCTTCTGTGTCAGGGACTGTACATGGCTCGCCGTCGCCACCACGTTCTTGTTATTTGGCAGGATTATCATCTTTTCCGAACGCACCGACTCGACGGCCTGGAGCAACTCCTTGGTGCTGGGATTCATGGTCTGCCCCCCGGCGACCACTGCCGCCACCCCGAGACTGTTGAAGACATCGGTAAGTCCTTCTCCCGACACCACGGCAACGATGGCGGTATCGGCTATCGGAGTCTTTTCTTTCTGCATCTCCAGCCAGTCATGGTGCTGCTCATCCATGTTCCTAATGCTCGTCTGGTGGACGGTCCCCAGACGCGTGGCGTACTGGATAACATGGCCCGGGTCCATAGTATGAATATGTATCCGCACCGCGGCATCATCGCCAACTACAATCAGTGATTCCCCTCTCTTTTCGAGGCGCTTGCGCATTTTCTCCGTGTTCAGCTTCTCGCCCTTCAGCAAGAACTCGGTACAGTAGCCGTAAGGGATTTCTTCCGCCCCGATCATCTGCGGTAAACGGGCCGTCGCGGGAAGGTCACTGACAATTATCTGCGGTTTTCGGAACTGCAACTGTTCCGCCTCCCCGGTGAGATAACGCAGGGCCCCCTCCAGGATGGTATAAAGGCCCTGGCCCCCCGCATCCACCACCCCGGCTTCCCTGAGAACCGCCAGCAAATGCGGCGTCCGGGCAACCGCCTCACCGGCGGCCGCCACCACTTTTTTCATTACGGCTACGGGGTCTACCTCATTTTCCGCGACCTGCTTCTCCGCGGCTGCGGCCGCTTCCTTAATCACCGTCAGGATGGTGCCTTCAACGGGGTTACTGATGCCCCTGTAAGCCATCTCGACGGATTCCCTTAAGGCGACAGCCAGTTCCGCGGCGGTGAAGGAGTCCTTCCCGTCAAGTCCTTTGGCCAGGCCGCGGATAATCTGGGAAAAGATGACCCCGCTGTTGCCCCGCGCGCCCATGAGGGCCCCTTTCGCCATCGCATCAGCCACCGCGGCGGCGCTCCGGTCCGGGGCGCGGTAAGATTCCTCCACCATGGAGCGCATCGTCAGCAGCATGTTCGTACCGGTATCGCCATCCGGTACGGGAAAGACATTAAGCGCGTCTATCTCGGAAGCGCTCTTCTCAAGCCAGCTGGTCGCCGCGGCAAACATCTCGCGCAGGTCCTGGCCGCTTATCACCTCTTTTTGCCTCATATATAATACCTTGTCAAGCCTGATGAACTATGTTACTATTAATAGCAGCATGATACTATAAGATTCGCCAATAGTCAAAGGAGAATATTTCAATTGAAGTGCGATTTTTGCGGGAAATCACCCCAGTTCGGTCATAACGTCAGCCATTCCAAGCGCCGCACCAACCGGCGCTGGATTCCAAATATTCACAAGGTCACGCTCCAAAACGAGGGGCAGTCCAGGCAACTGAACCTTTGCACCCGTTGTTTGCGCTCCCAGCATAAAGTCTCCAAAGTACATGCCTCTCCCGAGCAGGGCTAACCCCCCGCTTTTCCCACCAGTTTCCTGGCCTCGGCCAGGGCCTTTTTCACCCGCCCGGGGGCGGTACCCCCGGTCACATCGCGCGCCGCCAGGGAAGACGCTACCGTAATCAGGGCGACATCCTCTCCGAAAAATTTCGAGAACGCGGCATATTCTTCGCCGGTCAATTCGGCGAGCGATTTCCCCTTCTCCGCGGCGTAGCTGACCAGCTTCCCCACGATTTCATGGGCCTTGCGAAAGACGACCCCTTTTTTCACAAGGTAGTCCGCGATGTCCGTAGCCAGAAGGTAGCCGCGTTCCACCGCCTGGCGCATGTTTTCCCCGTTAACCCGCATGGTGGAAACCATTCCCCCCACTGCCTCCAGCGTGGAAAGCAGCGTATCCACGGTGTCAAAGAAGCCTTCCTTATCCTCCTGCAAATCGCGATTATAGGTGAGAGGAAGACCCTTCATTACCGTCAGCAAAGACATCAGATTACCGTAGACCCGCCCCGTTTTTCCCCGCGCCAGCTCGGCGACGTCCGGGTTTTTCTTCTGGGGCATAATGCTGCTGCCGGTGGCGAAAGCATCATCCAGCTCCACGAACCCGAACTGCGCCGAAGACCAGAGGATAATCTCTTCCGCGAGGCGGGACAGGTGCATCATGCAGATGCTGGCGGCAGATTCATATTCCAGCACGAAATCGCGGTCGGATACCGCGTCCATGCTGTTCCGGTTCACCCGGCTGAAGCCAAGCTCCCGCGCCACGAACTCCCTATCGATATCATAAGCCACCCCGGCCAGCGCCCCGCTGCCCAGGGGCATCACATCGACACGCGACAGGCATTGGTTGAAGCGCTCGATGTCCCGCCGCAGCATTTCAAAGTAAGCAAGCAGGTGATGGGCAAACAATACCGGCTGTGCCGGTTGGAGATGGGTATAGCCCGGCAGGACAGCCTCTTTATTCTTTTCGGCCTGGGTAAGGATGGCTTCCTGCAGCCCGGCCAGCGCCCCCACGCTATTGATAATCGCTTCCCGGGTGAATAGGCGCAGGTCAAGGGCTACCTGGTCATTGCGGGAGCGGGCGGTATGCAGTTTGCCCCCCGCCTCCCCTATTTTTTGAATCAGCCTCGCCTCGATGCTCATGTGGATATCTTCATGCTCGGGCAGGAACTCGAACTTACCCTGCTCAATCTCCGCCCTGACAGACTCCAGACCGTCAATTATCTTTTCGGAATCGTCTGCGGAGATAATGCCCTGTTTGGCCAGCATCCGGGCATGAGCGATACTTCCCTCGATGTCGTAGCGATACAGTATCCAGTCGAAAGGCAGCGAGGAAGTGAACTCGATAACCCGTTTATCTGCTGATTTGCGGAAACGCCCGCGGATATGACTCACGCTAGTTTACCCCGTCTGTCCTGTCGTCGCCCCGCTGGGCCTGCGCCTGGGTAGCCGCCGCCAGTCCCCAGAGTCGAATGAATCCGACGGCAGCGCTGTGGTCAAAGGCGTCTCCCTTATCATAAGTGGCCAGCCCGCGCTGGTAGAGGGAGTCCGGGGACTTCCGCCCCGCCACGGTACAGTTCCCCTTGAACAGCTTCAGCCTTACCGTCCCGTTCACGGAGCGCTGCGAGGACTTCAGGTACGCCGCCAGGTCCTCGCGGAAAGCGGTGTACCAGAAGCCGCTGTAAATAATTTCGGCGAATTCCTGCGCCACGAGCTGCTTGAAGCGCAGTTGCGCTTTGGTCATGGTCATCGCTTCCAGGCCGAGGTGCGCCTGGATCAGGGCTATCGCCGCGGGCGCCTCATAAATCTCCCGCGATTTTATCCCCACCACCCGGTCCTCGATATGGTCGATTCGCCCTACGCCGTGTTTCCCGGCTATCTCATTCATCTTCTCGATAAGCGGTATCCCGGTCATCTTTTCGCCGTTAAGCGCGACCGGTATCCCGCGTTCAAAATCGACCGTTACATAGTCCGGGCTGTTGGGAGCATCCTGTGCTGATTTCGTCCAGATGTAGGCATCCTCCGGCGGCTCGGCCCAGGGGTCCTCCAGGACACCGCATTCGATGGACCTGCCCCAGAGGTTCTGGTCCGTGGAATAAGGACTGCGCGAGGTGACCGGAATCGGGATGTCATGACGCCGGGCGTACTGGATGGTCTCCTCGCGGGTCATTCCCCAATCTCGCGCCGGAGCGACTATTTTTAAATCCGGGGCGAGTGACGCAAAGGTGACATCGAAGCGCACCTGGTCGTTCCCTTTTCCGGTACAGCCGTGGGCTACCGCGCTCGCTCCTTCCTCCCTGGCTGCATCTACCATCAGCCGAGCGATTAAAGGCCTTCCCAAAGCCGTGGCCAGCGGGTATTGCCCCTGGTAGACCGCGTCCGCGCGGAGCGCGGGGAAAACGAAATCGCGGATAAACTCTTCGCGGGCATCATGCACTATCGCTTTCAGGGCGCCCAGCTTTAGGGCTTTTTCGCGAATAGCGGGAAAGTCCGGTTCATTACCGATGTCCACGCTGAAAGCGATAACTTCGTAGTGGTATTTTTCCTGGAGCCATTTGATAGCTACGGAGGTATCCAAGCCGCCGCTGTAAGCCAGGACTATTTTTTCCGCCAAAACTAACCCCCTTCAGGCATGGGATAAATGCCGAGGTTCTGCTGTAAGAAAGCTATAATCTGGGAACATACATAAGGGTAGCGCCAGGAGTAGTCATGCCCCGGCGCCCTGAGAAATTTCATCACGTGGCCCGGTTCCTCCTCATCGGGAAGCAAGCCCAGGTGGCTCCGTATACTGGCCCATGCTATCGCCGGGATATTACCCGCGCTGAAAGTATCCGGAATGGAGCCGTTGGAGTTCAGGACCAGCGTCCTTTCCAGTTCCGCCGGACGGTGCCAGAAAGGCGTCCCGGTCTGAATGCTGAATACCCTGGGGTTGTCCTGCAACATCGTCATGGCGCTGTCAGAAATAACGGTGCCATTGCTTTCCCCGGCGATGATTACCCTGACTTCGGGAAGAGTATCGGTGATAAACCGTACCTGATAAGCCAGGTCTCTGGCCTTGACCGGGTAGCGGTTCATCGCTTCCACAAACTCCTTCACCTGGCCCCGTATCGTTTCCTGGGTCCGCTGGTAGCTGAGCAGTACGGAGGAATAGTCCAGCCCCTCAAGCTCCGCCTGCACCCCCTCCACGATGCTCACCCAGCCGGGAGAGGCTTCCAGGGAATTCGACCCCCACCCTCCGGGATTAAAGAGAATCAGGAAGTCCTTGTTCTCCGTTTCCAGGTACGTGGTCAGGAGCTCATCGAGGAACTCCTCGTATCTCTCCCGGTTACCGCTGTAGAGCTCATAAGCCAAAGAAGAAGCTTCCTCCGAGACAGCCTGGGGTACTTCGGCATATTGTTCGCCGCCGAAGTCCAGCTTGCCCCTGCTTATGGCATCGGTAATGCCTATCTCGGAGTAAGAGACGGCGAGCACCACCAGGCCCAGCATCATAAGGCTGACCAGCACGGCCAGTACACCGATACGGCGCAGATTAGTAATCCACATTTCTTTAATTATGGCACAAATATTTCCCGAAGCAAAGAGGCGCTACCCCGGGTTTTATTCAAATTTGGTTGGCTCCAGGTAATGCCCCCCTGTTGACTTTTCTTCCCCACCAACCGGGAGCAAACAAAACCCTAACCTGATTTCATTTCGAAAACGTCGATATCGCATCATCCAGAATTCCGACGGCCTCATCTACCTCGCCTTTCCCGATAGTCAGGGGCGGCATCAGCCGCAGCGCGTTCGGTTTTACCCGGTTCACCAGCAGCCCCTTATCCAAACAGATTTTGAGCAAGTCACCGCCGGCATCACTGCCGAATACGATGGCGATAAGCAGCCCCCGGCCCCTGATTTCCGTAATCAGGCTATGTTTCTTCTTCAGTTCCGCCAATCGCCTGAGCAGATAATCGCCCACCTCGCGCGCATTTCCGCAGACATTATTTTCCAGGATATACTTCACGGTGGCATGTGCGGCGGCGCAGGCCAGGGGATTGCCTCCAAAGGTGGAACCGTGCTCACCGGGCACAAAGACGGAGGCCTTTTCCTTCGCCAGAATCGCCCCGATGGGCACGCCGCTCCCCAGGCCTTTTGCCAGGGTTATGATATCCGGCTCAACGTCATAATGTTCATAAGCGAACAGCGTTCCCATCCTGCCGATGCCGGTCTGAATCTCATCCAGTATCATCAGGATACCCGCTTCATCACACCATTTCCGTACCCTCCTGAGGTAATCATCGTCAGGAATATTAACGCCGCCTTCACCCTGCACCGGCTCCAGCAGGACAGCGCAGGTCTTTTCCGTGGTCGCCTTTTTTATGGCGTCTACATCGTTGTATGCCACGTTAACAAAGCCGGTAGGCAGCGGGATATAGGGTTCCTGGAACCTGGTCTGTCCGGTCGCCGCCACCATTCCCAGCGTCCGGCCGTGGAAAGAACTGAAGGTGCTGATGACCTCGTAAGCGCCGTTACAATGGTGCTGCCCGTAGCGCCGCGCCAGTTTTACCGCTCCCTCGTTAGCCTCGGCGCCGCTATTGGAGAAAAAGACCCGGTCCAGGCAGCTGTTCTCGATGAGCAGTTCCGCCAGTTGCAGCTGGGGAATAGTATAATACTGGTTGGAGACCTGTATCAGTGTCTTTGCCTGCTCGGTCAGCGCCGTGACCGTCGCCTCCGGGCAGTGGCCCAGACTGTTGACCGCCCATCCCGCCACGAAGTCCAGATATTCATTCCCCTTGTCATCCCAGACGCGGGAGCCCTTTCCTTTTACCAGCGTCAGCGGCACCCGGTCAAAGGTGCGCATGAAGTATTTGCGTTCCATTTTCTGCCAGTCCGTCATGAGTTCTCCTCTTATCGGTAAACTGTCGTGCCGCCGCCCGCTCCCGCCGTTTCCGCCATTAAAGCATGCTTTTTCCGGCCATCGATTATCCTCGCTGCTTTCGCCCCGGCAAGCGCGGTGATGCAGGCCCTTATCTTGGGGACCATACCGCCGCTGGCCACCCCGGAACTGATAAGCCGTTCCGCCTCTTCCATAGTTAATTTCGAGAGCGGCCGGCCTGCTTCGTCGTGAATACCGTCGACATCGGTCAGGAATATCAGCTTTTCCGCCCTGACCGCGGCGGCGATTTCCCCCGCCAAGGGGTCGCCGTTGATATTCAGGATATGGGGCATTCCGTCCGGCCTATCTACCGCATGCAGGCTCAGCGGAGAGATAACGGTAATGTAACCGGAGCCCAGCAGCACCTCCAGGAGCGCGGGGTCAACTTTGACCACCTCCCCCACCAGACCCAGCTCCCGGCTCCGTATCCGACCCTGCACCAGCGACCCGTCAACGCCGCTGATACCGACGGCCCTTCCTCCGGCATTATTGATTGCCGCGGCGATGCCCTTATTGGCCAGTCCTCCCAGCAGAGAGACCACCACCTCCAGGGTCTGTTCATCGGTGACCCTTTCGCCGTGGACAAACCGGGTGGTCACCTGCTGTTTCCGGAGCCACTCGGTAACGATGTTGCCCCCGCCGTGAATAATTATGAGCCGAAGCCCCTGTTTCTGGAGGTCAACAAAGTCCGGGATGATGCTGTCCTCACCGGTAAAGACCACTCCGCCTATCTTGACCACAATCACATTTTCCAAGCTAAATTACCTGTAAATCACGTGGTATATTCGCTGTTAATGGTAACATACTCTTCCGAAAGGTCACAGCCCCAGGCCATTGCCGATTCACTCCCCAGGTCCAGGTTCAAATCAATGAATACTTCCCCCCGGTCAAGAATGGCAACCAGTTCCTTTTCCGCGAAAGGTACCGGCAACCCCTGCCGGAAAAGGGTCCTGCCGCCGATAGCCAGCTCCATCTTGCCCTCTTCCACGGGTACGCCGCTGCGGCCCGCCGCCGCCACGATGCGCCCCCAGTTGGGGTCGTTGCCGTGTATCGCCGACTTTACCAGCGGGGAGGTAATAATCGTACGGGCAACCTGCCGGGCATCGGCTACACTCGGCGCTCCCCGCACGGTCACCTCTATCATCTTGGTCGCCCCCTCCCCATCCCGGGCAATGGCCTTGGCAAGATGGACGCACACCATATTCAGGGCTTCCTGGAAAAGGGGCGCATGGGGACTCTCCCCGGTAATAGTTTCGCCTTCCGCCATGCCGTTGGCGATAAGCAGGACCGTATCATTGGGGCTGGTATCCGTATCCACGGCAATCATGTTAAAAGAGTCCTCCACCGCCCGGCGCAGGGCATGCTGCAAATATTCCTTTTCTACGGCAGCGTCCGTGGTCAGGAAGCACAGCATGGTGGCCATATTGGGGCATATCATCCCGGAACCCTTGGCCACTCCGCCGATAATGAACCTTCCCCCCCCGTTGACGGCCACCTCCTTGGTGACGGTATCCGTGGTCATGATGGCCCGGGCGAAGTCATGGCCTCCGTCATCATTGAGAACAATCTGCGCAATTCCGGCCCTCACTTTGTCCATGGGTAAAAGCACGCCGACCACCCCGGTACTGGCTACCGCCACTTCATCCAGAGCAATCCCCAGCCCCTTCGCCGCGAGAGCCGCCATCTCTTCGGCGTCGGCGAAGCCCTGCCTGCCGACACACGCATTGGCACAGCCGCTGTTGGCGACTACCGCGCGCAAGCTTCCGTTTTGCACGTGACTTTGCGTCACAATGACGGAGGCCGCCTTGACGCGGTTCGTGGTAAAGACCGCGGCGGCCGTCCCCGGCGCCTCCGAGTAAAGCAGCGCGAGGTCAGGCTTCTTATCCGCTCTTTCTTTAATTCCGGCCCAGGTCGCCCCGGCACAGAAACCGCGCGGAGAGGTCACGCCGCCATTCGTTATCAAATCGATTTCCTTCTTCATTTCACCACAAATATAGCATACACACGGGTAATGAAGCCAGTCCCCGCCACCTTAGTTTTTCTTCCCACCCTGCCCGCCCTCGCGGGTTTCCCACACTCCCGTAATCAGACACTATGTACGCGGTCAGCAGCTTGAAATACGGCGGGAAATCAGGCTAAACTTAACAGGAAATGAAAATCGTACGCTTTACGGACGGCAGCAAAACAAGATACGGTATATGGGGGGACACCCGCATCCGGGAACTCGCGGGGAACCCTTTCCGCTCAAGTAAAATTTCCACCCAGTCTTACCGTTTTCATGAGGTAAAATTACTGGCGCCGTGCCTGCCTTCGAAGATAGTCGCCCTCGGGCTGAACTACCGCAGCCATGCCGCCGAGTTCAACCGCCCTATCCCCCCCGAGCCCCTGATCTTCCTCAAACCTCCCACCTCGGTCATCGGTCCGGAAGATAATATCATCTACCCCCCTGACTCGCAGCGCGTGGACTACGAGGGAGAGCTGGGGGTGGTGATAAAGCACCGCATTCATGACGTATCTCCCGGGGAAGTCTTGAAACACGTCCTCGGTTATACCTGTTTTAACGACGTTACCGCGCGTGACCTCCAGGGGAAGGACAAGCAGTGGACGCGGGCCAAGAGCTACGATACCTTCGGCGCTATCGGCCCATGCATCGAGACCGAGCTTGACCCGGATAATGTCTGGCTGGAGACCCATCTCAACGGCGAGTTGAAACAGCGTATCAATACCAGCGACCTCATTTTCCCCGTGGCGAAACTGGTCAGCTTCATCTCCCGCGTGATGACCCTGCTGCCGGGAGACGTTATCACTACCGGGACACCCAGCGGCGTCGGCCCGATGCAGAAGGGGGACACGGTGGAAGTAAAGATAGCATCTATCGGCGTGCTGAGAAATTACGTTACCTAGTGGAGGAGATATGGAGTCAAAAACGGTCTACTTCGATGAAGCTGGCGCCGTTAATACCGGGGAGACGCTGCTCATTGCCAAAAAGCGCGCCGAAGAACTGGGCATCAAGACGGTGCTGGTCGCTTCCACCCGGGGTGATACCGCCGTCAAAGCCGCAGAAGTCCTGCAAGGCCTGCGGGTCATCGCGGTAAGCCATTCCACCGGCTTCAAAGAACCCAACGTCCAGTTCTTCAGCGAGGAAAACCGGAAAAAGTTCGAGAGTAAAGGCGGCATCGTGCTCACCGGCACGCACCTCTTTGCCGGGCTGAGCCGGGCGCTGCGCAACAAACACAACATGTACGTCATGGGAGAAGTCTATGCGGATATCCTGCGCATCTTCGGTCAGGGCATCAAGGTCGCCTGCGAGATTGTGCCGATGGCCGTCGATGCCGGTCTTATCCGTACCGATGAAGATGTCATCGTCGTTGCCGGCAGGGGGCGGGGCGCCGATACCGCCGCCGTCATCAGCCCGGTTGATTCCCAGCATTTTTTTGACCTCAGGGTCCAGGAAATCCTTTGCAAGCCGTATTTCAAACGGGGGCGACATGCATCACACGCTGCGTTTTTACAGCAGCCACCGCAACGGCATCCTTAAGCTCTACATGTTCCTGGCAGGGTGGACGAGGATACCGCTAATCGGACATTTCGTGCGATGGGTCGGCAATCACTACGGGAAGAATATCGAGGGCGCTTACCTGCTGACCACCGGGGAAGCTGAAGCCGTGGTGGACGCGGCGGCGGGGATTGCCGTGGGACCCTGCACCTGCCGCGCCGTCTTTCAGAACTGTGACCATCCCCGGAACGTGGAACTGCTGCTGGGTCCTTCCCGCCATATCTTCATGCGGGACTTGCCGGAAGACTCCCGGGAAATCAGCAAGGAAGAGGCCCGGTCAATCCTGCAAGACTGCCGTGAACGGGGACTGATTCACAGCATCATCAAATGCAAAAACGAGTTCTACGCCATCTGCAACTGCTGTACGTGCTGCTGCGCCCCCCTGCGCATGAAGAAGCAGTACGGCATCGGGGATGCCATGGGGCGTCACGAGGACATCGTCAGGGAGTTCCGTGAGCACCAGGCGGCACATTTTGCCGATGGATAAATCCCGTGTTAAAATGGGAGTATGGCGAAGCTAATCGAGGACTATGAACTGCAGCTGGTGGAGCCGGGCTGCGCGCCGGGTTCCAGCCGCTTTAACGCGCTGCTCACTTTTCCCGATGATATCAGCGCCGTTTTTCCATACCTGAATGCGCTGCATGAAAGCGTCTGGTACGACCATGAAAACGAGACACTCATATGGAGAGAAGACGACCAGACCTATGCCTTCCGCCCCCATGAAATCCGCATTGCCCGGGTGCCGGAACCGCAGGAAGCGCGGGCTTTAGCCGAGGAAACCATTTCCATGCTGAACCGGGTCTGGGAGGAAAGGGATAAGGTCGAGCCCCGTTACACGGAGCGCAAACCGCCATCCGTTATCGAGATTTACAAGCTGCTGCCCCAGACCAACTGCAAGCTCTGCGGCTACCCCACGTGTATGGCCTTCGCGGCGGATTTAAGCAAGAGCAAGGTGCTGCCGGAAGACTGCCCGCCGCTCAACGAGCCGGAGCGCTCCGCGGAGAGAGAAAAAATCGGCCGCCTGTTCAAGTAATCCTCCGGCCATGCTGAACAAGTTATTCCTTATCAAATCTTTTCACACGGCAGTCTTTTTCTTCCAGCTGGGCTGCCTTGCCTACCTGCTTTATGCCGGCATCAGCGGTACTTTTCACTGGCTCTGGATGGTAGCCGCAGGCTCAATCCTGCTAAACGGCGTCGCCCTGCTGCTGAACCGGTGCCGCTGCCCGCTGACAACCCTCGCGGAGAAGCACGGCGCTTTTAACGGCTCGGTGACGGACCTCTTCTTGCCGGGGGGAATCGCGGATAATGTCTTCCGCGTGGGCGTTGTGCTTTTTCCCGCGGAGCTTATTCTTCTCGCGACCCGCTATTTTCTGACCTGACTTCCGCGACGCCTTCCGCCTCGCCGGACAGAAAATAGTCGCGCACTTCCGGCTTGACCAGGTAAATGAGCACCAGGATGCCGATGATGGTGCCAACGGGCACCCAGAACATGCTCAGGGCGGCATGGACGATGCTGAAAATCCGGCCCCACTCCTTGCCCTGGAGAAGCCCGATGCCACCCGCCACCGCCAGGACGAAATAGGCCAGCCAGATGATAATGACTATCCCCAGGACAGCGACGATAATGCCTTCTATCCGCGGCATACTAAATCCCCAGCTGCCCGTCCCCCACTGTGTAGACACGGGGACAAACCACATGATGCCCAGAACGGCGACGATTGGGACAAGTACCCCGATGGCGGAAAGAAATTCCCAGACGGCAATCAGCACCAGCAGATCGGGCCTTTTGTTCACGGCAGTCACCTCCGTCAATTCCTGCCGTTATTTTAGGACTGCGGGTGCCGGCTGTCAATAAGTAAGAACACGCTTTTTGGGAACGGCACGCAACACGATTTATCCCGATAAGGCCACAGGACTGCTTTAGCCCAGGAAGCCGCGGAGCAGGTGGGAGAACTCGGCGAGCTGCTCACGGTAGACGCTGTGGCCCGCCCTGCGGAAGACCTTTACCCGGCAGTCGGGAATCAGTCTGGCCGCGGCGAAGGCCTGCCGGTAAGGCAGTATGATGTCTCTTGCTCCCCACACCACCAGGGTCGGGACGATAATCTCGGAGAGCCGGTCCAGGAAGACGGTGGCCTGTTCTTTGAAGCCGGTGATATAGCGGCCGATGTGAACGCTGGTAGCGGTGAAGGGCATCAGTTTCTCCAGTGGCGCCAGCGTGAGGTTTACCGCCAGCCATTTGACCGCCTTGAGTATCCCCAGCACGGCCCTGCCGGCGTAACGGATGACTTTCGGGTGGGAGAGACATCTCACCCACAGGGCGATTTCCTTGCCCAGGCAAAGGCTGCTGACAAGCACCAGCTTGTTGATTCTATGGGGGAACCTGAGCACATAGTGCAGGGCGATGCCCCCACCCAGCGAGTGCCCCATGAGGTGGAACTTTTCCAGCCCCACTCCCCGGGCGAAGCCGTCCACGAACTGGGCCATCTCCGGAAGAAAATAGTCGCCGGTGAGCGCCTCGCTCTGGCCGAAGCCGGGCAGGTCCGGAACGTAAACGGTGTAATGCTCCGCGAGAAGCTCGGCGTTGTTGCGCCAGGCGCGGGAACCCTCGCTGCCGCCGTGAAGGACAATCAGCGGGTCGCCGCTGCCCCCGGTGAGATAGTACACAACGCGCCCGCCGACTTTAATTTTCCTGCTCTGAATATTGCTCATTTACGGTATGAAAAAACACCCCCCGCAATCGCGAGGGGCGGCACAACTCTCCGCTTCTTCCCCATTCTAACATTATTGAAGCGGGTATTACCAATAAAGGGCAGACCTATTTTCGTAGTAGTCCTTTAGTAAAAGGAAAAGGAAAAGCGGCAGATTAAATCCCTCTCTAACTCTCCCTTTGCGAAAGGGAGAGGATGACTGTGCGAACCGCGGAAATTACCGCTCTGCGCCGGTCAGTCTCCCCCTTTGAAAAAGGGGGGCTAAGGGGGATTTTCACCCCCGGGGGCGGGAAGAGAAGATACGGTGGCAGTTCACACTCGTGTTTCTTTAATATATGCAAGAAGTCGTTTGCCACGTTCGTAAAGTTCGGAATAAGTAATTATTTCTGTATTACTCAAATAACTGGAAAATATTCTTCTTTCAGCAGGCTGCTCTTTTTCTTGTTTACCAATAACTACATATGCTTTAGGTTTAATTACTTTTTCATCCCACGTTTTGTCAATGGCATAGAGATATTTAAAAACCTGTCCAATGGCTTCTGATAATTTTTCATTTGGTTTACTTCGCTTCCGAGTACGCTTGTCGAAAAGATTATCGTTTGGCCCCTTACATTCAACTAAGTCTAAATAGTCATCATGTCTTTGAAGCATGAAATCAAAATAAAAATCCTTCTTACCCTTGCCGAAAGGAAACCCAACTTCTCTTTTTATATCAATATACTCAAGTCCAAACATCCAATAAGCATGATTGTTTTCAAGGTAATCTTTAACGTCAGTTTCATTAGTGGTTTCAATCGAAATCAATTTTTTATACTCTTGAAGGATAAATTTTAAATCTGATATATTTGCCCTCATAATTGATAGCCTTTGCTTAAACGTCTGTCGCTCAGCGTCTATTGCCGAATTAAGACTTTTAAGGCTACGAATCTCAGCAAGGAGATTTCTTATCTTTAAACTCTGTTTGCGCACCTTTACATGAAATTTGTTATATTCTTCTGTTGATAACGAAATTGTTTCATGACCTTCAATTAAATCATTACATACATTGGAAATATCCTCCAATTGTTCAAAGGTGTTAACATTGAATTTCCTTTGGCTCAACCAATATTTTATGTTCTTATCATTTTTATCATTCCTCCCTGTCCATCTTTGCAATCTAAATTTTGCTTTATCCGATTTTTTCTTTGTCTGTTCATCTATTTCATAACCATATTCAACGGTAATTAGCCAATTATGGAATGGTCTTCCCGGCGTTCTTTCTAAGGTTTCAAAATTCGGTATCTCAGAAAATATTCTACCAAAGCATTCCTTTATCAAAGCCATTTTAATTTATCCCTCCCCCGTCTTCTTCTTCAACTCGTATAGCTTATTCAGCGCCTCCAGCGGCGTCAGCGAGTCTATCTCCAGCTTTTTAATTTCTTCTTCCAGCTTTGAGGGCTGCCCGAAGAGAGGAATCTGCGTGGCGGGCGTTTCTTTCTTTACTCTTTTCTTCGCGGGGGCTTCCTTGCGGCTGTCCTCTTCCAGCTCCGTGAGCACCTCGCGGGCGCGGCGGATAACGGGTTTGGGCAGGCCCGCCAGCTCGGCCACGTGGATGCCGTAAGAGCGGTCGGCACCGCCCGGGACAATCTTATGCAGGAAGATGACCCGGCCCCCTTCCTCCACCACGGAGACGTTAAAATTCTTCACACGGGGCAGGTATCCCGCCAGCGCCACCATCTCGTGGTAATGCGTGGCAAAGAGCGTTTTCGCGCCCAGGCCGGGGGCGCTGTGGATAAACTCGGTCACGGCGCGGGCGATGGACAGGCCGTCGTAAGTGCTGGTGCCCCGCCCGATTTCGTCGAGGATAAGGAGGGAGCGGGGGGTAGCATTGTTCAGGATGTTCGCCGTTTCCACCATCTCCACCATGAAGGTCGATTGCCCCGCCGCCAAATCGTCCCGCGCCCCGATACGCGTGAAAATCCGGTCGACAATGCCGATGCGGGCCGAAGCCGCCGGGACAAAGCTGCCCATCTGCGCCATCAGCACGATGAGCGCCACCTGGCGCAGGTAGGTGGACTTGCCGGACATGTTCGGCCCGGTAAGGATGATAACCTGCGCGTCATCGTTGGCGAGGGCGGCGTCATTGGGGGTAAAGCTGCCCTCCGGAAGGCTGCGCTCCACCACGGGGTGCCGCCCACCCCGGATATCAATGCCGCTGCCCTCGTTAAGCTCCGGGCGGACGTAGTTATGGCGCACCGCCACCTCCGCCAGACCCGCCAGGACATCTACATGGGCGATAGCCCGGGCGGATGCCAGAATGCGCTCTCCGGCTGTGGCTACCTGGCGGCAGACGCGACGGAACAAAGACTCCTCAAGCTCGATGATACGCTCCTTCGCGTTCAGAATCATCGATTCGTATTCCTTCAGCTCCGGGGTGAAAAAACGCTCCCCGTTGACCAGGGTCTGCTTGCGGATATAACGCTCGGGCACCTGCCCCAGGTTCGATTTGGAGACCTCAAGGTAATAGCCGAAAATGTTATTAAAACCGATTTTCAGCGACTTTATTCCCGTCTTTTCGCGCTCCTGTTTTTCAAGGTCGGCAAGGTACTGTTTGGCGTTGCGGGAGACGCGGCGCAGGTTGTCCAAATCTTCGGAAAGCCCTTCCTTGATTACCGCGCCCTCTCCAAAGCTGGAGGAAGGGTCTTCGACAATCGCCTCGGTGATAAGCGCCACCACCTCCGGGCACGGTTTCAAATCGGACAAAAGCCAGTCGGGCGCGCCGCCGAGAGTTTCCAGAAGCTTCGGAATCGACTCCAGGCTGTGCCGCAGCGCGACCAGCTCGCGCGGAATGGCAATCTCGGTGCGGATGCGGTTAATCAGGCGTTCCAGGTCCGCCACCTCCCCCAGCAGCGCCGCCGTTTGCCGCCGCGGTATGGTGTTTTCGGCAAACCAGGCCACGGCATCCAGCCTGCGGTCCAGCGCGGCAACATCCAGCAGGGGCTGTCCCAGCCATTTTTTCAGCAGCCTCCCGCCGCTAGCCGTGCGGGTGAGGTCAAGTACGGAAAGAAGAGAAACTCCGCTCCCCCCCGAGCGCCCGCCCTGGAAAAGCTCCAGGTTGCGCTGGGTCTGCACGTCCAGCGCCATAAACGAGTCCGTGGCGTAGGTGCTAAAGCGTTTCAACTGGGCCAGGGCCGATTTCTGGGTCTCCTGGAGATAGCGCAGGATGGCTCCCGCCGCGCCGATGGCCAGGGGGAGGTGGTCACAGCCATAACCCTCCAGCGTGGCTACACCGAAATGGTCGAGCAATGTCTGCCGCGCCAGCTCGCTCTCATACCAGTATTCTTCGACCCTGGTTAAAGACTCTTCTGAAATCAGGTCCGGAAGGTCGGCGCTCTTCGCCAAGATTATTTCTCGCGGCTTGATGCGCTCAAGCTCACCGACCAGCCGGGACAGCGGGAGCTGGGTGGTGAAAAACTCGCTGGTGGTGATATCCACCGAAGCAATCCCCGCCTCTTCCTCCCCCAGCATGATACTGGTCAGGTAATTGTTCGTCTTGCTGTCCAGCAGGCCGGGCTCCACGACGGTCCCCGGGGTTACCAGCCGCACCACCTCTCGCTCCACCAGCCCCCTGGTCTCCCCCGGTTTGGTCACCTGCTCGCAGATAGCCACTTTGTAGCCGCGGCTGATGAGCCGCGCCAGGTAATTGTCCAGAGCATGGTAAGGAATCCCCGCCAGTGGAACGCTGACCCCTTTGCCCATTTCGCGGGAGGTCAGGACTATCTCCAGTTCACGGGCGGCAATTTTGGCATCTTCGTCAAAGGTCTCGTAGAAATCCCCGAGGCGGAAAAGAACAATCGCCTCCGGGTACTGCCGCTTGATACGGAGATACTGTTGCCGCAGGGGAGTGGCGCTCTGCATCCTGCGCTTATTCTACAGGAATTCCGGGTCGAATTAAAAGGAAAGGTCGCCGGTGAAGATAGAACTTACAGTTGGGAAAGAAAATGGGGTAAGGCGGGAAGGGCGGCAAAAGCGAGGAGGGTTACCACAGCCACCAACTCGATAACGCCCCACAGGAAATCTCTGCCTTTATATTTGTAGCATTCCTCCATAATTACCCTCCACCATATAATACTCATTCGGGGGCGTTTCTGTTACAACAAACAACTACTAAAAATATATCTAGCGAAAATGGCTTTATCCGATTGTGGCCGGTCCATGTAATGTCCCTTCCCATTCCGGATGACTTTCTTCCCGCCCTGTCCCATCCTCGCGGCGCTCTTTTCTCCCCGGCAACCAGGTGCAAATAAAAACCGCGAAAACAGGTAACAAGTTTGCCAATATATGATAGAATATGGTCAAGAGTGCCTTCATAGAGGAGGAAACCATGAAACTGAAACCGGAGACCTGGTGCAAGATTCAAGAAACGTTAGCCAACCTGAAATGCCCTCACTGCTTCAGCGCTAAGGTCAATCTCAAAGAAAAGGGTAAAGAAAACGCGGAGTGTGAGGACTGCGGCTGTCAGTTTGAGTTCGACCCGGAAATTGCCCACACGTATATGGAATAATTTTTATCCCTTTACTCAACCTTACTTATTGCCGTCGTTAAGAGCGAAGCAATCCCCGAGGAATGGAGCAGAGATTGCTTCCTCGCTGCGCTTGTCACTATGACAACCAGGACTGAGCAGAATAATTTTTGCGGCCATATTGACATCCGCACCCTTCCGGTTATATGCTTACTAAAATCCACAAGGAGGGTGTCATTCATGGAGGAGAAAAAAACGGCCACGGGACTGAGTGAAAACGTAGCCTCGGTACTCTGCTATGTACTGGGCTGGATTACGGGGATTATCTTCCTGCTCATAGAGCAGAACAACAAAACCGTCCGCTTCCACGCTTTTCAGTCGATTATCGTCTTCGGGGCGCTTTCCCTCATCGGCATCGTCTTCAGCCCGGTACCGTTTTTAGGCGGGCTTATTTCCTGGGTCGTTTCGGGGGTTGGGTTTGCGCTTTGGATTGTACTCATGGTGATGGCGGCCCAGGGAAAGAAATTCAAGCTGCCCCTGAGCGGCGACCTCGCGGAAAAGTGGGCGGGCGGCTAGGGATTTAAGCCGGTAATCAGGGAGAGGAAACCAGTCTCTCCGATTCTTCGGTGATTCTCCGGTTGCCCGCGGGCGGCATGGGCGGGGGTAAGGCGGGGGCAGTTATCTGGAGCCTGACCCCGCACTGGAAGCACCGCTTCCCTTCGCCGAGGGCGCCTTCTTCGGGAAGCCCCGTCTCCACCTCCACGAAACTGTCCACCACTTTTTCCGGAGGCAGGCAGGGCATCTTTACCCTTTCCCGTTGTGGAAATTCTTTGTCCCGGCCCCAGCAAAAACCTATCCAGCGTTCATCGGTGAGCTCTTCGTCAATAACTCCCGAACCTCCGAGGTATTTATCAATTTCGCCGGCGGCCTTCCGTCCCGCGGCAATAGCGCGGATAACGGAGTCGGGACCGCTCACAGCGTCACCGCCCGCCCAGACTCCCGGCTTCCCGGTAGCCAGGCTGGCGCTGGTATGTATGGTATTGCCCCTGCCGGTCTTGACGCCAAAACCCTCCGGTATCTCCGGTGACTGTCCGATGGCGCAGATGATAGTGCTGTAGTCCTCGGAGAACTCGCTGCCCTTAATCGCCACGGGTCGACGGCGTCCGCTGGCGTCAGGCTCACCAAGCTGCATTCGCTGACAGGTAAGAATGAGCCGGTCTTTTTTCGATTCTATTTTCAGCGGGGCCACCAGGAAGACGATATCTATTTTTTCCTCAAGCGCCGCTTCCACTTCTTCGGGGCTGGCAGGCATCTCGGCACGGGTACGGCGATAAAGAATGCTGACCTTTTCCGCTCCCAGGCGCAGGGCCACGCGGGCGCTGTCAATAGCCACGTTTCCGCCGCCGATTACCGCCACCCTGTCACCGGTAGCCGGCTTTTCTCCCAGATTTGCCTGCCTGAGGAAGGTAGCCCCATCCGCAACGCCGTGACAGTCCTCCCCTTCGCAGCCCAGCTTCATCCCGTTATGCGCGCCGGGCCCCAGAAAAACGGCCTCAAAGCCCTGCTCGAATAACGAGTCGGTAGACTCCACCCGGGAATTAAGCTTGATGTCAACACCGGCGTTTATAATTTTCTCGATTTCTCCCTCGAGGATTTCAGGTGGCAGACGATAGTCCGGAATGCCCACCCTCATCATGCCCCCGGCCACGGGCAGCTGCTCAAACACGGTCACGGAATGGCCGTTTTTAGCGAGGTAATAGCCGGCGGTCAGCCCGGCCGGACCCGCACCCACCACCGCCGCCTTTTTCCCGGTGGGCGGGAGCTGGCGTGATTTTTCTTTCCAGGAGCCGTCATCGCGGTCGGCCACAAAGCGTTTCAGGAACTTGATGGAGATAGGCTCATTCAGGCTGCCGCGGCGGCAGGCCTCCTCGCAGGGATGAATGCAGACCCTTCCCAGCACACCGGGGAAAGGAACCTTTTCCCGCACAATCGCCAGGGAAGCCTGATAACGGCCCTCACCGGCAAGGTAAACATACAACGGCACATTGATACCCGCGGGGCAGGCATTATGGCAGGGGACGACCACCGCCTCGCGACTTAGTTTGCGGTCCCATTTGCTCGCCTTGTCCACCAGGGCCCCCACCGGGCAGACCTCGACGCAGGCCCCGCAGAAATGACAGCCCGCTTCCTGCAGAGACTGGTTAAATGCACTGCCGACAATAGTATCGATACCGCGGTTGATGAAGCTGTATATCCCGATGTTGCGCACGTCCCGGCACATCTGCACGCAGCGGTTGCAGAGGATGCACAGGTTATAGTTGCGCTCAATGAGGGGGTCTCTATCATCAACAGGCAGTTGCCGGAAGTAGTCCTGGAGCGGCTGATCAGGTAAACCCACGTAGTCGGCTACGCGCTGCAACTCGCAGCGCCCATTCTGAACACAGGTGACGCAGCGCTCGGTGACGGCAGCGTTGCGCAGGCAGATGTCATAAGGGCTGCAGCGGTGGCGGCGGTGGCAGGTAATGCAGGCATTGGGGTGCTCCGCGAAGATGAGCCGCAGAAAGTCCTGGCGCAGTTCGCGGACCTGGGGGGTATGGGTCTGCACCACCATGCCCGGCGCCGCCGGGGTGGTGCAGGAGGTGGGCAGCCCCCGCATCTTCTCAATCTCAACGATGCAGAGACGGCAGCCGCCGTACGGCTCCAGGTCCGGGTGATAGCAGAGAGTGGGAATATAAATACCCGCCTCGCGGGCAGCCTCCAGGACCGTAGCACCCTGTGCCACCGAAACATTTTGCCCGTCTATCGTAAGCTCAATTTTTTCTGTCATCGGCAATAAAAAAGACTACCCCGGGAATGAGGCAGTCATTCTCCTTGTAGTTTCCGGAAACAGCTTCATGCACACCGCCTAAAATTTAGCATTATTCGGGGGGATAATTCAACCCCCGGGCCACCATCTCCGCTCAGGTCCGGTTGTGATTCGGCGGGACATAGCCTATAATGGTGCTCGTCAAATGGTGAGGGAATATATCTTTCTGGCGGTCGGGTGCGCCATGGCGGGCGTGGTGATAACGTTCTTTGTCCTGGTGGGGAGCCTGCGCATGGGCATCGATGTTTTCGGGGAGCAGATATGGGTGCTGGCGATACCGGCGGTAATCTCCGTCACGCTCAACGTGATACTGCTGGAGCTTTACCGCAAGTTATGGAGGAAGAAGTAAGGCAAAGGAAAACGGGGCTCAAGCCCCGTAAAGACGGTTATTCCTCTTCTTTTTTAGCCTGCTTTTCCTCCGCCTCTTTCCGCTTCCTCTCTTCCTCTTCCCTCTCCTCAGCACGCTTTCTGGCGAGTTCTCTCACGAGAGTCCAGTCCGGTCCTCAGCCCATGATAGTCCTCCAATAGTTACTCTATTAAATATTTTAACACACTCCGCCGGGCCGCAAGTCCCTACTTTTTAGCCCCTCATCCCCACGGATGTTATCTTTTCCCGCCCGGCCGCCCCGCTTCACCTGCGGCTTAGTCCGGGAAACGCCGCTGCGGATTAGCGTCTCAATCTGCTAAAAGTGAGTCTGTCCCTGTTAATCACGCCCGATGAGCATCACGATACCGAAGCCCAGAAAGCCCACGCCCAGGCCGACGAACAGTCCTGCCGGGATAAATATCCCGCCAATCTGCTTCTTATTCCTGGATTCCTCCTTCTTTTCAGCCATTTTTCCCTCCTGAGTAATTGGGATAATTCTAGACGGCTGCCATCACGGTGTCAAGGGAGTTTGCGGAAATGAACAAATCCTTCTCGGTCTCCCTTTGCTAAAGGGAGACGACCCATCATGTAGTTTCAGTCTCCCCCTTTTTCAAAGGGGGGACTAAGGGGGATTTTCTCCATGCCGAGGGCGGGCCGGGTGGGAAGAGAACTGAATCAAACTATTGCTTGCAATGTTATAATATGCCTAAGAAGATGAATGATTAAATTATCATGAAGAAAAATATTGAAAAGGCTCTAAGTTATTACAACGATTGTAAAGGAACGTACGAGTCTCTAGCAAACAAAGTCGTGGACATAATTAAGGAAAATCTTGAAGAAAGAAATATTCAATATCATAGTGTTACCAATAGATTAAAGAGTATTGAAAGTTATGCTAGTAAAGCAAAAAGCGAAAAGTATAGCGACCCAATAAATGAAATAAAAGATATAGCAGGTATTAGAGTTATAACTTACCTTGAAAGCGATGTTAAGAGGGCATCCGATATTGTAGAAAAGTTATTTGATATTGATAAGGAAAATAGTCTTGACCAATCTCAGCTACTTGGCAGTGATAGATTAGGATATAGGTCTGTCCACTATGTTGCTAAATTCGATATAAGCAGGTGCAAATTGCCTGAAAATACGAAATTCAAAGGATTTCCATTTGAAATTCAGATAAGAAGTCTATTACAACACGCGTGGGCGGAGATAGAACATGATAGAAACTATAAATTTACGGGTAAGCTACCTACTCAATTAGAGCGAAGGTTTTACTTGGTCGCTGGCATGCTAGAATGCGCAGACCGTGAATTCGTGTCCATTGCTCAGGAAATTGATAAATACAAAGACACTATAGCTGAAGAACTAAATAGAGGAGACTTAGATATTGAGATAAATACCGCGTCACTAACTCAATACCTATCTAAGAAGTTTGAAAAAGCGGTCAAAGAGAAGTTGATAGTCAATAATTTTGAAGACAGTGAACTAGCTGCAATTATAGTACAGGAGCTTTCCTTGTTCGGCATAACAAAGCTCTATCAACTTGATAATATAATACCTACGGATTACGAAAATAAATTATTCGATTCAGGGCATACGAATACTTTTGCTGGATGCATAAGAGATATATTAGTAATAACTGACGCGAAGAAGTATTTTCAACATTGTTGGCATAAACAATGGCAAACTGTTGAATATGATGTCCTAGAACTATGGGAAAGTTATAGCCTAAACATCCCCAATTTTCGTGAGTATTTAGAAGATAACGAGATAGGAATAGAATTTCTCTGAGAGGTTACAATTTCCTACCCCGTCTCTTGACCCCAAAAGAAAAAAACCCGCCTTTTTCAAAGCGGGTCTTCCTCAAGTGAAATCCGGTTAATGCCAACTATGAAACGGGTCAAGCCCTCGACCATTAGTACGGCTAAGCTAAATACATTACTGCACTTACACACGCCGCCTATCAAACAAGTAGTCTTCTTGCGGTCTTACCCCCGGTAGCAAGCTACCGGGATGGGAGATCTAATCTTGGGGTGGGCTTCGCACTTAGATGCTTTCAGCGCTTATCCCATCCAGACATAGCTACCCAGCGATGCTCCTGGCGGAACAACTGGCACACCAGAGGTCTGTCCCTCCCGGTCCTCTCGTACTAAGGAGAGCTCCCCTCAAATCTCCGGACGCCCACGACGGATAGAGACCGACCTGTCTCACGACGGTCTGAACCCAGCTCGCGTACCGCTTTAACCGGCGAACAGCCGGACCCTTGGGACCTGCTCCAGCCCCAGGATGCGATGAGCCGACATCGAGGTGCCAAACCTTCCCGTCGATGTGAACTCTTGGGGAAGATAAGCCTGTTATCCCCGGGGTAGCTTTTATCCGATAAGCCACGGCCCTTCCACTCGGGACCGTAGGATCACTTTGCCCTGCTTTCGCACCTGCTCGACTTGTAGGTCTCACAGTCAAGCCCCCTTATGCCAATGCACTCTATGAGTGGTTTCCATTCACTCTGAGGGGACCTTTGGGCGCCTCCGTTACCTTTTGGGAGGCGACCGCCCCAGTCAAACTACCCACCAGACACTGTCCCCCAGCTTGATCTGGGGTTAGAGGCTAAGGACATCAAGAGTGGTATTTCAACGACGGCTCCACAGAGGCTAGCGCCCCTGCTTCAAAGCCTCCCACCTATCCTACACATGATGAACTCAGAATCAGTGCCAAGTTGTAGTAAAGCTCCACGGGGTCTTTTTGTCCAGTCGCGGGTAACCCGCATCTTCACGGGTATTTCAATTTCACCGGGTCCCTCGTTGAGACAGCGCCCAAGTCGTTACACCTTTCGTGCAGGTCGGAACTTACCCGACAAGGAATTTCGCTACCTTAGGACCGTTATAGTTACGGCCGCCGTTCACTGGGGCTTCAGTTTGAAGCTTTGGCTTGCGCCGAACCTCGCCCCTTAACCTTCCAGCACTGGGCAGGTATCAGCCCCTATACTTCAGCTTACGCTTTTGCAGAGACCTGTGTTTTTGTTAAACAGTCGCTTGGGCCAATTTTGTGCCACCTGGAAACCAGGCACCCCTTTTCCCTAAGTTACGGGGTTAGATTGCCGAGTTCCTTAACGAGGGTTCTCCCGATCACCTTGGGACTTTTATCCCTACCTACCAGAGTCGGTTTGCGGTACGGGCGTTCCTGCTTCAACGGTAACGAAGCTTTTCTTGGCGGTATGAGGTCGGCTAAGTCGTGTCAGGTTGCCCCTCTACTTCCCGCAGCCCTCAGCTTAGTATCCGGGGTGGATTTGCCTGCCCCGGCATTGCCTCGGACTACGGACGCACCATGTCCATTGGGTACGCTTAGCTTGCCCTTCCGCGTCCCTCCTTTACCTCCGCAGAAACGGTACGGGAATAATAACCCGTTGTCCATCGCCTACGCCTCCCGGCCTCGGCTTAGGCCCGACTAACCCTACGCGGATTAACCTTCCGTAGGAAACCTCAGGTATTCGGTGGATGTGTTTCTCGCACATCTTACGCTACTCATGCCGACATTCTCACTTCCCTCCGCTCCACCATGGCTCGCACCACAGCTTCACTGCAAAGGGAACGCTCCCCTACCACTCGTGTTGCCACGAATCCATAGCTTCGGTGACAGACTTGAGCCCCGCTGAATTATCGGCGCAAAACCACTAAACCAGTGAGCTATTACGCATTCTTTAAAGGATGGCTGCTTCTAAGCCAACCTCCTGGCTGTCTGGGCAATTTTACTTCCTTTGCCACTTAGTCTGCTCTTAGGGACCTTAGCTGATGGTCTGGGCTGTTTCCCTCTCGACTACGGAGCTTATCCCCCGCAGTCTCACTCCCAGGCTTTAGTTAATGGCATTCGTGGTTTGGTTGGATTTGGCAGGATTTCTCCTACCTAGTCCATCCAGTGCCCTACCTCCATTAACCACGCCTAAGGCTGCACCTCAATGCATTTCGGGGAGAACCAGCTATCTCCGGGTTCGGTTGGCATTTCACCTCTACCCACAGCTCATCCGACAACTTTGCAACGTTGAACGGTTCGGGCCTCCACTTCGAGACTATCGAAGCTTCACCCTGGCCATGGGTAGCTCACCCGGTTTCGGGTCTAATCCCTGCGACTATATTTCGCCCTATTAAGACTCGCTTTCGCTACGGCTCCGCAACTCAAATTGCTTAACCAGCCACAGAGATTAACTCGCCGGCTCATTCTTCAATAGGCACGCCATCACTCTTGCGAGCTCTGACTGCTTGTAAGCACACGGTTTCAGGTTCTATTTCACTCCCCTTCCGGGGTACTTTTCACCTTTCCCTCACGGTACTTGTTCACTATCGGTCACCAAGGGTATTTAGCCTTGGAGAGTGGTCTCCCCGGCTTCCCACAGGATTTCCCGTGTCCCGTGGTACTCAAGGACGGATAGGAAGCCTACCCCTTTCGTTTACCGGACTATCACCTTCTGTGGTGGCCCTTTCCAGGGACCTTCAACTAGGGTTCGGTTAGTAACTTCCTGACCTATTCTGAATTCGGTCTTACCCGCCTTACAACCACCGGTAAGCATAGGTTCCAGAACCACTGAGCTTACCGGATTTGGGCTTTTCCCCTTTCGTTCGCCACTACTCAGGGAATAATCTCTTTTCCTCGGGGTACTAAGATGTTTCAGTTCCCCCGCTTACCTCCTCCCAGCCTATGTGTTCAGCTGGGGGTACCCAGGTTTTACCCGGGTGGGTTGCCCCATTCGGGAATCCCCGGCTAAGCTTGCTCGACAGCTCACCGGGGCTTATCGCAGTCTTGCCACGCCCTTCTTCGGCCCTTGATGCCAAGGCATCCACCATGTGCCCTTACCCGCTTGACCCGCTTCATACTTGACATTAAAACCGTATTCACTTTTTAAGGTACGCCAGGCAAAAGAAAAGGTCTGGCGATTTCCGCCAGACCACGTCCGGCTGCATCACCGTGCCTTTGCCTAGGGAATCTTCATCATCGCAAAGATAAGTTTAGCACAGGGGTAATGCTTTGTCAATATGATTTTAAGGGGATTTTTTTAGTGGTGGAAATCCCCCTTAATCCCCCTTTTCCAAAGGGGGAGACTGAAAGTGCATGATGGTGCCTCCCCCTTTCGTAAAGGGAGACGGGAGAGGGGTTTAATCACCCACCCTCTCCTCCCCCAACTCCTATCCTTTCCCACCACAGCCCCACCCTCAGTGATTTTCTTCCCGCCCTAGCCCACCCCGGGGCATCTGGGAGTAAATGCGGTTTAATACTCCGCCCCAAGCCGCAGATAACGCGAGGGCGGCCGGGTGGGAAAAGATAGCACCGAGGGGGTGGGGGAAATCCCCCTTATTCCCCCTTTTTCAAAGGGGGGGAGACTGACCGGCGCAGAGCGGTAATCTCACGGTTTGCACAATTATCCTCTCCCTTTCGCAAAGGGAGAGTTAGAGAGGGATTTACCCCAGCCCGATTTTATCCATAACCTTTTTCAGGGTCTTTTCGGCGGCGGGGCGGGCGCGGTCTGCCCCGTCTTTCAGGATAGCATCGATGCGCCCCGGCTCTGCGGTCAGTTCCCGGTAGCGTTCCTGGAGCGGGCGCAGCCCTTCGGTGACCACCTCCGCCAGGGTTTTTTTGAAGTCGGCGTAGCCTTTACCTTCAAAGCGGGATTCTATCTCCGCCTTGTTATCCCCGCTGAAAAGCTGGTAAATAGTGAGCAGGTTATTGATGCCCGGACGGTTCTCGTCAAAGCGGATTTCCCTTAAGGAATCGGTGGTGGCGCGCATGATTTTGCCGCGGATAACCTCCGGCGGGTCCAGCAGGTTGATGGCATGGCCGCTGCCGGATTCGCTTTTACTCATCTTCTTCATGGGGTCGTCCAGCCCCATGATGCGCGCGCCGACATCGGGAATCATCGGCTCGGGCAAAACGAATGTCTCTCCGTAAATAGAATTAAACCGCTGGGCCGTGTCCCGCGCCAGCTCCACGTGCTGCTTCTGGTCTTCCCCCACCGGCACCACGTCCGTATCATAGAGCAGGATGTCCGCCGCCATCAGGGAAGGATAATCGAAGAGGCCCACGGTCACCTGTTCCCGCTGTTTTTGCGACTTGTCTTTGAACTGGGTCATGCGCTGCATCCAGCCCATCGGGATAACGCAGTTGAGCAGCCAGGCAAGCTCGGCATGGGCGCTGACGTGCGACTGCACAAAAAGAATAGAACGCGCGGGGTCGATTCCCGCCGCGATGAGCAGGCCGGAGACCTCCCTTATCTTGGCTTTCAGGACCTTCGGCTCCTGGGGGACGGTAATGGCATGCAGGTCAACGATGCAGAAGATGTTCTCATATTTATCCTGCATCGCCGCCCAGTGCCTGATGGCGGCAAGGTAGTTGCCGATGTGAATATCACCGGTGGGCTGTATGCCGGAGAAGACGCGTTTTTTCAACAAATCCTCTTAATACTCAACAAGTTCTGGTAAGTAGTTAATACAGACGTTCTGTTTGCTTCTTAAGTCAGGAATTGTAAAATGCCAGCCAAAAACAATTCCTTTCTCTCCCAAATCTGTCATTCTTTGTTTGAATGCTTTCATTCCACAATCAAAGCAAAAGTCCTTGTAATTACCGGTACTTTCTTCAAGAATACAAATAGTAGCAATTTCCACTGACTCTGTGCCACATTCAGAACAAGACCAATTTTCAGTCATTTTGGTTTGTTCCTCCTTTTCTTACATCGTTTCCGGAGCCGCCATCCCCATCAGGTTCAGTGTCCGGCTTAATACGGTCTTGGCCGCTCTGACCAGCTGGAGACGTGCCCTGGTCAACTCCGCATCATCCGAGACCACGCGGCAGTTCTTGTAAAAAGCGTGAAAAGCAGTGGCCAGCTCCTGGGCGTAATAAGTGAGATGGTGCGGTTCCAGGGTGCGCCCGATGAGCTCGATAATTTCAGGGAGGAGAATCATCTTGCGGATTAAGGCAAGCTCCGATTCCGTGGTCAGCAGGGAAACGTCCCCGTCAGCTTCACTAATCTGCCGTTCCTCCGCGAGGCGCAGGATGCTGGCAATGCGGGCATGAGCATACTGGACGTAGTAGACGGGGTTCTCCGCGGACTGCTTCTTGGCCAGCTCCAGGTCAAAGTCCATCTGGCTGTCCGCGGAACGGCAGAGAAAGAAGAAACGGCAGGCGTCACAGCCCACCTCTTCCACCAGCTCGCGCAGGGTAATAATGTCTCCGCTACGCTTGGAAATACGCACCGTCTCACCGCCGCGCCGGAGGGTAACCATCTGGGAGATAATCACCTTGAGCCGCTCCGGGTCTATCCCCAATGCCCCCACCACCACCTTCATCCGGGAGACGTGGCCCAGGTGGTCAGCGCCCCAGATGTCAATCACCTGGTCGAATTTCCTGACAAGGAACTTATCATAGTGATAGGCAATATCGGAGGCAAAGTAGGTGGGTGAGCCGTCACTGCGGATAACCACGTTATCTTTATCTTCCCCCAGCGCTGTGGAGACCAGCCAGGTGGCACCTTCCTTCTCCACGATGTAGCCGCCCTTGCGCAGCAGGGAAAGCGCCTCCTCATATTTATTTGTCTCGTAGAGGGTGCGCTCGCTGAACCAGACATCAAAGGTGACACCGAGCATTTCCAGGTCATCCCTTATCAGCCCGACCATATTCTGCAAACCAAGCTCCCCGATTTGCTCCACAGCCTGAGCTTCCGGGAGTTGCTGAAACCGGCCTTTGTCCTCCGCCGCGATTTCCCGGGCAAGTTCCACCATGTACTGCCCCAGATAGCCGTCGGCGGGTATCTCGGCATCGATTCCATGCTGCTGCTGGTAGCGGGCGTAAAGGGAGCGGTAGAAAGAACGCACCTGGTTACCGGCATCGTTGATGTAGTATTCTTTCTCCACGTCATAACCCACGGCCATCAGAATATTGGCCAGGACGCTGCCCAGGATGGCCCCCCGCCCGTGGCCCACATGCAGGGGGCCGGTGGGATTGACGCTGACAAACTCAATCTGCACCTTCTGCCCCCGCCCGAAGTCAAGGCTACCGTAGGTGTCCCCAGCAGCCAGGATGGCGCCCACCTGGCGGGCCAGCCATTCGTTTTTCAGGGTGAAATTGATAAAGCCGGGCGGAGCAACTTCAACGCACTCGATTTCCGGGGCGGGTTCAATATATGAGGCTATTTCTCGAGCAATGGCGACCGGATTCATCCCGATGGCCCTTGCCAGCTTGAGAGCGATGCTGGAGGCGTAATCACCGTGTCCGGGGTTCTGCGGACGCTCGATGGTTACCTCGGGAAGACTGGCAATAGGCAGCTTTCCCGCCTGCTGGGCAGCCAACGCCGCGGCGATTACCAGTTCCCTGATGGTGTCTTTGAGCATTAAGTCCCCTTAATCGTGGCGTATTTTCTGCGCAAATTATATCATAATGTGAGCGGAAAGAGTAACCCCTCGAAGCCACCCCTCCCCCGTTGCTATCTTTTCCCACCGGCCGCCCCGCGGCATCTGCGGCTTGGGCTGAGAATTATTAGGAAGAAACGACAGATAGTCCCGGGGCGGGTCAGGGCGGGAAGAAAATCACCCGAAGGGGATTGGGCAAGGTTAAATCCCTCTCAGTCTCTCTTTACGAAAGGGAGAAGCTCATCATGCACTTTCAGTCTCCCCCCTTTGAAAAGGGGGGATTAAGGGGGATTTTAAGACTACTTCTTATGCTTGCCGACAAAGCGCTTCATCCTGATGAGCGCTTCTTCTATGTCTTCAATCGAGGTGGCATAGCAGCAGCGGACATATCCCTCCCCGCACTGCCCGAAAGCGGAACCGGGCACCACCGCCACCTTCTCCTCGATTAAAAGCTTTTCGGAGAACTCTTCCGAGGTCATGCCGGTAACCTTTATCGAGGGGAAAGCATAGAAAGCGCCGCGCGGCTCGAAACAGGGCAGGCCGATGCTGTTTAAGCCCTTGACGATGAACATGCGCCGCCGGTTGTAGTCCTCCACCATTTCCGCCGCGTCACCATCCCCGGACTTCAAAGCCTCAATCGCCGCTACCTGCGCCATCGTCGGCGCGCACATAATGGTATACTGGTGAATCTTGGTCATCGCCGCGATGATATCCTTGTTTGCCGCGGCATAACCTACACGCCAGCCGGTCATGGCATAAGCCTTGGAGAAGCCGCTGAGTAAAATTGATCTCTCTTTCATCCCGGGGAGACCGCTGAAACAGGTATGCTCCACGCCGTAGACCAGCTGGGCATAAATTTCATCGGATACCACGATAAGCTGATGCTCCTCAGCGACCTCTGCAATCTGCAAGAGCTTTTCCCGGGTCATCACGGCGCCGGTGGGATTCGCGGGATAACCGAGCAGTATCGCCTTGGTCTTACCCGTGATGCGCGCTTCGATATCTTGGGGGCTGATTTCAAAGTTATTCTCCTGGTAGGTAGGTATTCTGACCGGTTCGCCGCCCGCCAGAATCACCGCGGAGTCATAGGCCACGTAGCAGGGGTCCGGCAGGATTACCTCATCGCCCGGGTTGAGAATGGCGCGCATCGCCAGGTCCAGAGCCTCACTGACCCCTACCGTGATGAGTATCTCACCGCCGGGGTCATAGCCGACGCCGTATTTTTCATTAAGAAACCGGGAAAGCTCGGCGCGAAGCTCAGGCATACCGGAGTTTGAGGTATACATGGTATACCCCTTTTCCAGGGAATGAATCGCGGCTTCACTGATGTGCCAGGGGGTGGCATAGTCCGGCTCACCCACACCCAGCGAGATAACCCCCTCCATGGAAGCCAGCAGGTCAAAAAACTTGCGTATCCCGGAAGGGGAGAGGCGGTTCACCCGCTTCGAGATAAGGCCGCTTTTTTTTCGTCTCCGCGATACCTGCTTAACTGCCATTTTACCTTCCCGGGCACCGGCTAAAGGATAACCGGCTGACGCCTGGCCTCCTTCCCGCCATCCAGGATTTCCCCGTCTATCTTGTACCGCTTCAGGACAAAATGGGTCTGAGTCCCCTGGACGCATTCCACGTGGGAAAGGTGCTGCGAGACAAAGTCCGCAATCTCATGCTCATTCTTGCCGACGACCACCAGCAGCAGGTCATAATCACCGGACGCCAGGTAGACGGAGCTGACCTGGGGGAAGTTCGCGACGCGCTCGGCAACGGCGTCAAATCCGCTCTCCGGCGCCGGGGTGACCTTGACCTCAATCAGCGCCCAGACCTGCTCGTTTTCGACCTTTTCCCAGTTGACAATGGCCTTGTATTTCAGGATAATCCGGTCTTCCTCCGCCTGCTTGATGAGCTTGTTGACTTCAACGGTGGAGCGTCCGGTCATGGTGGCAATCTGCTTGCCGGTGGTACGGGCGTCTTCTTCGAGTATTTTCAGCACTTCCTTCATTTCAGCCCCCCTGCATCAGTCATTGACCATTGCTGATTTTTCTCATTATAGCAGAGTTTAAATCTTTTGTGACCCCCCGCCCGTACCAGAAAACATCTTTTTCCCGGCTCCCGCCACCTCTTTTCCACGGAGGTTACCTCATACTTCACACCGCCCCGCGTGAAGGAGCGCGGCTCTTCCGCGTAAGTATGACCGGAGTAGCACTTTACTTCAAGGTTTGGCAAGCGGTAACCTCCACCTTTAAGGTTTTTACACTCGTTAATGTCATTGCGAGCAGAGCGAAGCAATCTTCAGTACATGAAACTGGATTGCTTCGTCGTCATGCTCCTCGCAATGACAACCTTCCAACCCAAATAAATTTCACTAGAGTATTTTCCCTTCCCGTTCCGCCTTTTTTCCCAGGTAGCTGCCGATAGCCACACCGAGGGCGATGCCGACGCCGCTGAGGCCAGGATTGTCCAGGGCGGCGCTCACCCCCGAGCCAATGGCGACGCCGATGGCGATACCGATTCCCACGTATTGCCCTTTTTTCACCAGCTTGTGCTCTTTGATAAGGTGCTTTTCGATTTCGTTCAGGGACTTGCGGTATTTCTTCAAGGGCTCCTTGCCGGGGAACCGGGAGAGATTGCCAATCTCACCGACGAGGCTTTTCAGGTCCTGCTGGTAAAGCTGGCACTGCCCGCAGGTATCCGAGAACTGGTCAAGCCGGGCGGCGATACGCGGCAGCAGGTCCAGCTTGAGCTTTTTGGCCTGTTTCTTGTCCAGGGAGTCCTGATAGGGGGCAAGCTGGCGCATGATGTCCCGGTACCATTTGCTTTCCTGTTTCATTTTTTCTCGAAAATCCCTCTCGGTCTCCCTTTACAAAAGGGAGACGCCCGCTTTTCTAAGATGTGTTTCCCCCTTTGGAAAAGGGGGACTAAGGGGGATTTTTATTCCCCCTCGGTGCTATCTTTTCCCACCCTGCCGCCCTCGCCTCATTTGCGGCTTAGCCCGGGAAAAAATATTCCACACCGGGTTGTTCTACCTGCTAAACAGATGCTTAAACTTAAGTCTATAAAGCTCCTTAATAGAGTAAGACTTTTCCGTCTTAAGAAGATGAGTTACATAAATTTCGACCCTGTTGCCGTGTTTGTCCCTTGTAAATAGGTCACCTTTTTTTAAATTCTTCGATCGCCTTATTAGCCTGATATTTAGTTTGTGGTCATCACTTTCGATGAATTCGATACTTTCAAAGAATCTATCTGTTAATTCTCTTGGTGGTTGTAGCTTGTTAATCATAAACTCCGATAATGGAATAAAACAAGATTCATAAGTGTTCATGGACATGATAACTGGCATAAAAACAGGGCTACCCGTGTCAAGCTTCTTGCAACCAATTGTAGCAGCAACACCATGTTTATCAGCATATTCAGTAACAAATGAGTCTAGTAATTGATACGATGGTTTCGGAACAACAACCACACATCGATTGTAATTACTATCAATACACGACAGTGATACATCAGGTTTATCGCGTACTTTGAAATCACCACACCTAAATGAAATAGCGTACATGCTATCTTCTTTGCTTAAAAACGGATTATCCAAAGCTGTCCGGACATAATTTGACCAATCAAGTTGTTCTTTCAGGAAACTTATTAGTTGGTTTATCCATTCTCTTACAGGTTCGGAAGAAAGATATTGTTCTACTTCGATATATTTACTGTCACCAATTTTAGTTCCATCAAGAGAAAGTAGTGCCTCATAAATCTTGTCTAGCTCACCAAAACGCTCACGGAAACCCCAGACCTCATATATGAATTTCGCCCAACCCTGCTCTTTATTACCGTACATTACACCAACGGCTAAATATTGAACTACATGATTTCCATAGATATCTGTGTCATTTGGAAAGCGTTGATTAATGCGAGATACTATAGCGTCAACTAAGGGAACTGTTTTACCTATTTGTTCTCCACCAATCAAATAGGTATCTGCATCAATTGGGAAAAATGAAATCCGGCCATTATCGGTAACTGCTATAAGAGTACCACAGTCTTCTGTCTCGTCGAGTAATAAGCAAGGAGTTTTGTTGTCATAACCCAGGGGTATTATGTGAAAAGACGGGTCAAAATCAGAGTCATACATGTCTTGATTGACTAATTCTTCACTCATATCTCTATAACTTCGGCTTCCTCTTATGCCACTCCGTAGCCTGCTCGTAGGCGTGGGCTACTTTCAGAATCGTCTCCTCGGCGAAGGGCCTGCCGATTATCTGCATCCCGATGGGCAGGTTCTCCGCAAAGCCGGCGGGGATGGAGACAGCGGGCACCCCGGCGATGTTCACCGGCAATGTGCAGACGTCGCTCAAATACATCTGGAGGGGGTCGTCCGTCTTCTCCCCGATTTTGAAGGGGACGGTGGGAGAGGTGGGGGTAATTAAAGCGTCATACTTCTCAAAAGCCTGGTCAAACTCGCGGCGGATGATGGTGCGCACCTTCTGCGCCTTGAGGTAATAGGCGTCATAATATCCGGCGGAAAGAGCATAAGTCCCCAGCATGATGCGGCGCTTGACCTCCGCGCCGAAGCCGTTCTCCCGCGTCTGCTCCATGGACTCCCACATCGTCGCGCCGGGATAGGAGTAGCCGTACTTCACGCCGTCGTACCGCGCCAGGTTGGCTGAAGCCTCGGAAGGAGCGATGATGTAGTACACGGCGAGGGCGTGGGGGGTGTGGGGCAAAGATACTTCCCAGTCGATTTCCGCGCCCAGCTCCTCCAGCCTGGCGATGGCGGTGCGCAAAGCGTCGGCCACCTCCGGCTGCATCCCCTCCACGAAATACTCCTTCGGCACGCCCAGGCGCAGACCCTTTACTTCCCCGGTCAGGCATCTCGTGTAATCGGGCACGGGGTGGGGCACAGACGTGGAATCGCGCTCATCATGCCCCGCGATGGCGTTCAGCACCAGAGCGCAGTCGGTAACGTCTTTGGTAATGGGGCCAATCTGGTCGAGAGAGCTGGCAAAGGCCACCAGCCCGTAGCGGCTCACCCGCCCGTAGGTGGGTTTCAGGCCGACAACGCTGCAAAAGCTGGCGGGCTGGCGGATGCTGCCGCCGGTATCCGAGCCCAGGGCATAGACCGCCTCCCCCGCGGCCACCGCCGCCGCCGAGCCGCCGCTGCTGCCGCCGGGCACCCGCTCCAGGTCCCAGGGATTGCGGGTAACGAACAGCGCCGAGTTCTCCGTCGAAGAACCCATGGCGAACTCGTCCATGTTGGTCTTGCCCACCATCACCATACCGGCGTCGTTTAATTTGGTTACCACCGTGGCGTCATAGGGCGGCACGAAGTTCTCCAGCATTTTGGATGAGCAGGTGGTTTTGATGCCGCGGGTACACATGTTGTCCTTGATGAAAGCGGGCACGCCGAGCAGTGGACTGCCGCCGTCAGCAAGAAGCCCATCCGCTTTCCGCGCCTGTTCCAGTGCCTGTTCCCCGGTCACGCTCACGATAGCATGTACCTTCGACTCCATCTCCTCGATGCGCGCCAGATAGGCTCTGGTCAATTCCACGGAGGAAATCTCTTTCTTTTTCAGCAGCTTTTGCGCTTCATGAATGGTGGCGGGCAGGTGGTTCTGCATCATGTTAAAAACCTTTCGAGTGTTTATTCCAGCACCGGGCGGACCCGGAAAAAATCGCCCTCTCTCCGGGGGGCGTTGGCCAGAACGTCCTCCCGGGAAAGAGAAGGGACGATGACGTCCTCGCGGAAGACGTTCTGGAGGTTAACGGACTGGGCGGTGGGGGGAACATCATCGGTATCCACCTGCTTCAATATCTCGAAGTTCTCTAAAATATTGGAAAGCTGCTCTCCCATCCGGTCGATTTCTTCCTCATGCAGGCCCAGACGCGCCAGGCGAGCGATGTGCGATACTTCCTCACGGCTCAACTTCATGGCTATGCTCCGATTTTAGCTTTGTAATACGCGCCAATTATAACACCCGCCTGAAAAAACCCGCAAGCAAGGTTTTTAATGGTTCTTCTCAGTCTTAGTTGTCATTGCGAGAAGCGTAGCGACGAAGCAATCTCTGCTCCATTCGTTTGGGATTGCTTCGCGGTGCTCGCAATGACACTATCAACTCAGATTGAGTAAAAGGTTTTCTTATTTTGCACCTGGCTGGGGGAGGAGCAGAGACCAGCCGCGAGGGTGGGTTAGGGCGGGAAGAAAATCATCGGGATGGGAGGGGTCACCGAAAAAACCCGCAATCGAGTCGCTTTTTCACAGGTCAGGGGGTATAATAGCTTAACAGAGCGATGTTTAATTTTCTAAGAGGCAAGTCAATGTCGGAACGCGTCATGATATTTATCGATGGGAGCAATCTTTATCACTCCCTGAAAAAACACTTCAACCGGACGGACCTGGATATCGGCAAGTTCAGCAAGAAGCTCCTTGAGAAGCGGCAGCTCATCCGGATTTACTACTACAATGCCCGGGTCGGCTTGAAGCAGGAGCCGGAGCGCTACCGCCAGCAGCAGGCATTCTTCAACAGTGTCGCGGCGATACCCTATACGGAGCTACGCCTGGGGAGACTGGTATATATCAACTGGCCCAGCATCCCGCCCTATGAAAAAGGGACCGATGTGCAGCTGGCTACGGACATGCTGACCCACGGCTTCCGCAACAACTACGATGTGGCGATACTTGTCGCCGGAGACAACGATTTTGTGGGGGCGATACAGGCAGTAAAAGACAACGGCAAACACGTAGAGGTGGCCCTTTTCGGCAAGGAAGGCACCTCACGCCAGCTCCGCGACGTGGCCGACCAGATAATCTCCATCAACGCCCGTATGCTCAAGGGCTGCTGGAAGTCCTAGGGTCATGGTCCGCGGCAGGTCAGAAAGGCGCGCGGGCAACAGGGACAGACTCCTCCGCGAAGAAGGCACGATTTACAAAGACCGGGGCGGCAGGCTGCCCGTGGCTCTCATTTACCCGAATTCTTACTACCTGGGTATGTCTAACCTCGGTATCCACGCCATCTACCGCCTGCTCAACAGCTATCCGGACGTGGTCTGCGAACGGGTCTTCTTTGAGGGAGAAGGCACATCTCTTTCCGTGGAATCGCGCCGTCCCCTGAGGGATTTTGCGATAATCGCCTTTTCCGTCTCCTACGAACTCGACTACTTCAATATTCCCCGAATCCTCAAGGCCGGCGGCATCCCGCTTTTTGCCAGAGAGCGCGGCCCTTCCCACCCACTGTTAATTGCCGGGGGGCCCTGTATAACCGCCAATCCCCTGCCGGTGTCTCCCTTCTTCGACTGCCTCGGCATCGGGGAGGCGGAGGTAATCCTGCCCGCGATGCTGCCTGTCCTGCAGGAGGGCTTAATTGGTTCCAGGGAAGATTTACGAGAGAAGCTGGCTTCATTGCCGGGGATTTACTGTCCCCTGGCCGGAAAGCAGAATAAAGTGTGCCGTCAATGGCTGCAAGGCCTCGATGATTTTCCCACCGCCTCGACCGTCTTCACGCCGGATACGGAACTGGGCGATTTGTTTTTAATGGAAGTGGAGCGGGGGTGCGGGCGAGGTTGCCGTTTCTGCCTGGTGCACAGCACCTACAGCCCGATGCGGTTCCGCTCCGTGGAATTTCTTTTACGTCAGGCGGAGCAGGGGCTTAAATACCGGAAACGTGTCGGGCTGGTGGGACCCGCCGTCACGGACCACCCCCGGATAGAAGAACTGATGCGGGGCCTGCTGGAGATGGGGGCGGGAATTTCCGTCAGCTCGGCGCGCATCGGGCCGCGCGCCCGAATAATCATGGAACTGCTGGCTTCGGGCGGGAGCAGGACGGTTACCCTGGCGCCGGAGGCCGGCTCACCGCGTCTGCGCAAAGCGATTAACAAAAACCTCTCCCAGGAAGAAATCATCGCCACGGTAGCCCGCGCCGCCGGGCTGGGCATGAGACAAATCAAGCTCTATTTCATGCTCGGCTTGCCTTCGGAGACAGAGGAAGATATTCAGGCGACGATAAGGCTGGCCCTTGCCCTCAAGGAAACCGTCGATGCCAAGGGGAAAGGGACGCGCCTGACCCTCAATTTTTCTCCCTTTATTCCCAAGGCAGGCACACCTTTCCAGCGTTACCCCGTCGCCCCGGTTTCCGTGCTCAACGAGCGCCTGACACTCCTGAAAAAAAGCCTGACGCCGAAGGGCATCCGCATCCGGCACGAAAGCCCCGCCTGGAGCCAGGTGCAGGGAGTGCTTTCCCGCGGCGATAGCAAAATTGCGGATGTACTGGCGGACACGGAGGAAATAACGCTTTCCGGCTGGCGCCGGTCGGCGGAGAAATATCACATCGACCTGGATTATTACAGCCGGGAATGGGAAGCGGGAGAGAAACTACCCTGGGATTTTATCGATTTAGGGGCAAGGGGCGAATAAATTAGAGGCTCTGCACCCACTTCACCGCATTGAGGAAAACCTGGAAGCCGTCGCCATGCTTTTTGACGCCCCGCCGTGTCCATTGCGGGTGCTGGGTGCCCCGGATGTGGCGCTCGGGGTGGGGCATCAGGGCAAAAACACGCCCCGAAGAGTCGCAGATACCGGCGATGTCCGCCACGGAACCGTTGGGATTAAAGGGATAACCCGCACCGCGCTTGCCCGCTGCGTCGGTATAATATAGTGCCGCTTTTATCTGCGGCAGACTCTTTGTCTCCACGGCAAACTTACCCTCGCCGTGGGCTACAGGCAGATACATACGTTCAATACCCCTGGTGAAAACGCAGGGGCTTTCCTTTTCCACACCGAGATATATCCAGCGGCATTCGAACCGGCCGGAGTCGTTCGTGGTCAGTGTGGCCGCCGTTTTGCTTTTCCCCCCCGGCTCCGGCAGGATGCCGGCCTTGACCATTACCTGAAAGCCGTTGCATATCCCGATGATAAGCCCGCCCTTTTCCACGAAGCGCAGGATGTCATCGCCCAGCTTCAACTTAAGCTCGTTCGCCAGCACCTTGCCCGCGGCAATATCGTCGCCGTAGGTAAACCCGCCCGGTATCGCCAGAATCTGATAGTCGGAAAGGAGTTGCTCCCCGCCAATCAGGCGGTTGACGTGCACCAGCGAGGTCTCGGCCCCGGCCTGCTCGAAGGCAAAAGCCGTTTCGCCGTCGCAGTTACTGCCCGGCGCGCGCAAGACCAGCGTCCTTACTTTAGCCATCTTTTTCTACCACCGCAGCGGCTTCTGCCACGCTTCTTTCAAGTGAGAAACCGGGACTACCGTTTCTTGTTTACCCCTGATAACCAGCTTACCGGAACCGGTGACCCGCCCGACAACCGCCAAGGGAACATCTTTCATCATCCTCTCAAATGCGTCCCTGTTCTCCGGGGCTACTTCCGCCAGAAAGCGGCTGTTCGATTCGGAAAAGAGGATAAAGTCGTCCCGGTTTACCGGTTCTCCCAGTGGAACTTTATCCAGTTCCAGTTCCGCGCCGAAACCGCCGGCGAAGGCCATTTCCGCCATCGCCACGCCCAGGCCGCCATCACTACAATCATGGCAGGCTTTCACCAGGCGCTTTGCGGTGGCCCGGCTTAAGCTGTCCATTGTCTTCCGGGCCTGCTGCGGGTCCACACGGGGGACACGGTTACCCACCAGGCCCTTACCGGCATAGTATTCCGAGCCGCCCAGCTCACACCACGTAGTGCCGACGAGATAAATCAAATCTCCGGACTGCTTCAGGTCCATGGTCACCGCCCGGCCAGCATCATTAATCACGCCGATGGCAGAGATGAGGAGCGTGTGCGGAATCACGATAAGCTTACCCTCCGCCTCGAACTCGTTGTTCAGGCTGTCCTTGCCGGAGATGAAGGGAGTGCCGTAAGCAAGGGCCATGTCGTGGCAGGCCCGCGCCGCCAGCACCAGCGCTCCCAGGACCTCGGGACGCTTGGTGCTGCCCCAGCAGAAGTTGTCCAGCAGGGCCACCCGGTCCAGGCTGCCGCCGACCGCGATAATCTGCCGCAGGGCTTCGTCAATGGCCGACGCCGCCATCCAGTACGGATCGATGTCCCCATAGCGGGTGTTAATACCGCAGCCGGCAATCACCCCACGAGGAGAATCGAGCACCGGCCTGATGATAGCCGCGTCTCCGGGGCCGTCGTTACTGACACCGACGAGCGGCTTCAATACACTGCCGCCCTGCACTTCATGGTCATACTGCCGGATGACCCACTCTTTTGAGCAGACGTTCCAGGAACCTAGCACTTGCAGCAGTGATTCACCCAAATCATCCGGCTCCGGGAACTCAAGCTCCAGGTACTGCGGCTTCTCCCAGGAGGCTTTCCGTTCCAACTGCGGCCAGCCCTCATGGAGGAACTCCATCTCCAGGTCGCACACCTGATTTCCGTTATAGAAAAGGTGCAGCCGCCTGTCATCGGTGAACTCGCCGATAACGGTCGCTTCCACGCCCTCGCTGGAGAAAAGTCTCTGCAACTCGTCGATACGTTCGGGGGGCACCGCCAGCAGCATGCGCTCCTGCGACTCGGAGACCCAGATTTCAGTATAGGAGAGACCGGCGTATTTCAGGGGGACTTTCTCCAGGTCGACCCTCACGCCGGTCTCCGACGCCATCTCCCCCACCGCCGAGGAAAGCCCCCCGCCTCCGCAGTCGGTTATACGGGCGTAGAGACCACGGTCACGGGCCTGAAGAAGGACATCCAGCATCTTCTTCTCCACGATGGGATTACCGATTTGCACGGCGCTCACGGAGGTATCTCCGGAGGCCTCGGTGAGCTGTTCGGAGGCGAAGGTCACGCCGTGGATGCCGTCGCGCCCCGTCCTTCCTCCCACCACGACCACCAGGTCTCCCGGCTTTTGCTTCCCCTGCCGCGCCATACCCAGGGGCATCAGCCCCAGCGTTCCGCAGTAGACCAGCGGGTTTGCCACGTATCTTTCGTCGAAAAGAACCGCCCCGTTAAGGGTAGGAATACCGAGTCGGTTACCGTAGTCGGCGACGCCCGCGCGCACTCCCTTGAAGATACGTCGCGGGTGCAGGACGCCCTTCGGCAATCTTTCATAGGGAAGGTCGGGAGGGCCGAAACAGAAAACGTCCGTATTCAGGACAGGTTTCGCGCCCATGCCCGTTCCCAGCGGGTCCCGAACCACGCCGCCGATGCCGGTGGCCGCGCCGCCGTAGGGCTCCACGGCGGAGGGGTGGTTATGCGTCTCCACCTTGAAGCAGAGCGCCCAGTTTTCATCGAATTCGATGACGCCGGCATTGTCCATAAAGACGGAAAGGCACCACGGCCTGTTAAGCTCATTGGTGGCCTTCATGATGGTGCTCTTGAGCAGGTTGTTGATGACCTCCCCACCAAAATTTATTTTGCCGCGGAAGGTCTTGTGCACGCAGTGCTCGGACCAGGTCTGCGCCAGCGTCTCCAGTTCAACGTCGGTGGGGTCCCTTTTCAGGTCCTGGAAATAGGCCAGGATGGTCTCCGCCTCATCATCGGAGAAACCGAAACGCTGCCGGAGAATGTCGGGGGAAGACCGAACAGGCACAGTTTCCAGTTTGAACTCGTAACGGGGCTTCGCGGGGAATACCGCCACTTCTCCACGCGCCACGTGCTGAATGACCGGATTGATGAGCAGGCGACTGCTGATAATGTCTAGCTGCGCCGCCGTTAATTGCCCCCGCAGCAGGTACTTCCGGGTATTCCTCACGGCGCGGACATCGGTAATCCCCAGGTCACGGATTGCCTTGAGGATACTGGCCTCCGCCGGGTCGGCCACGCCGGGATTATAGGCCACCTCCACCACACTGACATCATCGCCGGTTTTTTCCTGAACCGGCCGTTCGGAACCGTAGGAATATCCCTGGGTCACCGGGTCTGCCAGAAGCTCGCGGCTAATCAGGTCCAGTTCGATATTGGAAAGCGAGGCGTCAAGCCAGTAAATGTCCACGACACGGACATCGGCAACGGAACGGATGCCCAGGTCAGAGATGTCTTTTACCAGACCTTGCCCTCTGGCATCGGGAAACTGCGGCTTAAGAGAGACCTCTATCCAGTGCATAAGGTGACACTATCCGAACGAGCCAGGGGGCACTTTATATTAACCGAAACGGCTAATTCCCCGCCCGGTGGTAACGCCGCTTGAGCTATCACGGGGAGAGCAGTTCCGTGACGACAGCGTTGATTTCCTTGCCATCCGCCTTTCCTTTGAGCTCAGTGATGATTCTGGGCATGACCTTGCCCTTGTCACCGGGGCCCTGCGCACCCACCTCTGCGATAATGCGGCGGGCTGCAGCCACAATCTCCTCACGGGATACCTGCTCCGGAAGGTATTCCTGAAGGAGCGCCAGTTCCGCTTCCTCCTTTGCTACCAGGTCCGGGCGATTGCCCTGGCGGAAAGCGTCAATACTTTCACGACGCTGTTTTATTTCCCTGGAGATAGTCCCCAGTACATCGCCGTCTTCCAGGGGTTTACGCCTGGCTATTTCCGCATTATTGATTGCCGAGAGTAATAAACGAAGAGTGGAACGTTTCACCGTATCCCCACTCTTCATCGCCTGTTTCAGGTCTTCATTAATCCGCTGTTTCAGCCCGCTTTTCTGCTCCATACCCCCCTCAATGCCAACTATCTTTTTGCTGCTCTAGCCGCTTTGGCGACGGTCCGTCTGCCGGCGGCTTTCTTCCGCTTACGCCTTATGCTTGGCTTTTCGAAGTTTTCGCGGCGGCGCAACTCGGAAAGAATGCCGTCCTGCTGAACTTTTCTGTTAAATCTCTTCAGCAGACTGTCAAAGCTTTCCTCGCCCCTCAGGTTCACTTCAACCACAAATCATCACCTTCCTTTGCCTCAGAAAGCACAATTTGCCATCACCATTTTATGCAGGGACAGGCCGTCTGTCAAGCAAAGTTTCACGCGGTTTTATTCGGGTTTGGTTGGCTCCAGGTAATGCCCCCTCTCCCTCCCGTTGACTTTCTTCCCAACCTGTCCCACCCTCGCGGCGCGCTCTTCTCACCGCCAACCAGGTGCAAACGAAACCCCTCACGCAGGTTCTGCTCAGTCCTGGATGTCATTGCGAGAAGCGCAGCGACGAAGCAATCTCTGCTCCATTCGTTTGGGATTGCTTCGCGGTGCTCGCAATGACAGCAACAACTAAAGATTGAGTAAAAGGTTCACGCAGGGTATCTTGCATTTGGGTGCCGGAGGACAAGAAAAAGTTGCGAGGGCGGCAGGGCGGGAAAAGATAAAGTCGGGGAGCGGAGGGGCGTCAGGATAAATTTACTCGAAAATCAAATGAATCACGCTCGCGCCCGTTTCAATATTTCCCTGGCCGCCACTACTCCGGAAGCCGAAGCCTGCACCAGCCCGCGGCTGACCCCGCTGCCGTCACCCACCGCAAACATATTGGCCACCTCGGTTTCTAATCCGGGACTTAGTTGGGGACGGCAGGAATAAAACTTGACCTCCACGCCGTAAAGCAGGGTATGGCGCGAGGCAACGCCCGGGGCGAGTTTGTCCATCGCCTGCAGCATCTCCATCAACCCGGTGAGGTGGCGGTATGGCAGCACGAAGCTGAGATCTCCCGGGACCGCATTCTTCAGCGTGGGCTCCAGCAGGCCGCGCCGGATGCGCTCCGGAGTGGAGCGTCTTCCCTTCATCAGGTCACCCAGCCGCTGCACCAGCACTCCGCCGCTGAGGATATTGGCCAGGCGAGCGATGTATCTGCCGTAAGCAATCGGCTCATGGAAAGGCCGGGTAAAATTGGTGCTTACCAGCAGAGCAAAATTGGTGTAATTGCTTTTACGTTCCGCATAACTGTGGCCGTTGACGGTAATCACCGGCTCCGTCCCGCCGGTCGTTTCCATAATCACCTGGCCACCGGGACACATGCAGAAGGTGCGCACCCGGTCGTTGAATTTCTTGGAGAGGAACTCCAGCTTCACCTCATAGAGGGTCTGTGTCAGCCGTTCCATCACCGCCGCAGGTACCTCCACGCGAACACCGACGTCAACCGGATTATTATGCATGGTAAGTCCCAGTTTCTCCGCTTCCTTGGAAAACCAGTCCGCGCCTTCCCGCCCCGGCGCCAGGATAAGGTAATCACTGAAATATTTCTCCCCTTTATCGGTCTCGATTCCTTTTACCCGGCCATCGGCGCTTATCTTCACTACCGTAACACCGAGTTCAAAATCAATGTGCGAGGCAAGGTTGTCCCGCATTGCCTTGAGCACAGCATAGCAGTGCTCGGTGCCCAGATGGCGAATAGGGGCGGGGACCAGACGCAGTTCCGCCAGGGCAGCCTTACGGCGTATCTCCTCGACGTCCGCACCCGTGTTATAGAGCTTATTACTGGCACCAAACTTCAGATAGACATCATCCACGTATTTTATTAGTTCATTAGCTTCCTGAACGCCCACATAGTCTTCCAGCTGTCCACCCACCTGCGTCGAGAGCACCAGCTTACCGTCACTGAAAGCGCCAGCGCCACCCAGCCCGCAGACGATATGGCACGGAGTGCAGGAAATGCAGGAGCCGCCGGAATCCCGGGCGGGACAGTGACGCCGGTCAATGTCCTTCCCCTTCTCCAGAAGAAGCACCTTGAGTCCGGCCCCGGACAGCTCCAGAGCGGCGAAGATACCGGCAGGTCCTCCGCCGACGATTATAGCGTCATATTTCCGATTCGCGTTTCCCATGCCCAAAAGTCCCTTCTACCACGGGAGCATTAACAGCCGACATATTATATAACCGGTGTCCGCGCCCGTCAAAAATACAAGTTAACCCTCTGTTTACGCCGGCATGTTTAAAGCAAAATATTAACAGGAAATTAATACTGCTTTTACGTCATTTTTATAAGCGGTAATTATAATGTATTTAGATGGCAAATATTGACAACTTCTATTGACATTTGCCAGATGGCGAATTATGATAAGCCAATGAGCGGTAACAACAAGGACCTCGGTAGAATCTTAAAGCAGCAGAGAGTCGCCCTTTCCATGACCCTGCAGGAACTGGCAAAAACCTCCGGCGTCTCTTCTTCCCACCTGGGCCGGATAGAGCGGGGAGAGCGCTTTCCCTCCGCCCGCATCCTGCGCCGGATTGCCGGGCCGCTGGGTTTTGATGAAGACGAGCTCTTTACCCTGGCCGGATTTCTTTCTCCGCAGTCCCCGGGTGTCCGAGACCGCAGCCCGGAATACTCCGGCCGGCAGTTGGACCCCAATGTTGCCCGCATGCTGGCGGAGGAGCCGGTAGAAGTGCAGCGCGCCGTCATCGGTATTTTGAGCCTGCTGAAGAGCGTGGCCCGCGGAATGCCGAAGGAATGACATCCGGGCCGTCATTCGCCGGTTAGAATTGTTTTACCAATGAACATGGTTGAAAACAACAGGTCTGGCCAGGACAAAGACTGGCTGCGTTTTCTGGATACCCTCCGGCATGAATTGAAAACTCCGTTAACTTCAATCATCGCTGCCGCGGGGCTGCTTGCTGAAGAGCTGGAGGAAGCCGGGGACGAAACCCTGCGCAGGCTCACCCATAATATCATGCACAATGCCAGCACCCTGGAGACGAGGTTGGGAGAGCTCTTTGAAATTATCAAGACCGGGAACGATGGGCTGCAGCTGCAGGTGGCCCCCGTCGATGTCAAATCACTGCTCCAGGGCGTCAGCTGGCAGGCGAGCCCGCTTATCGAGAGCAAGCACCAGAAGCTGGAGCTCAATCTTCCCGATTCGATTCCCATCGTCAGCGGGGACGGCAAGAAGCTGGAGCAGGTCGTCCTTAACCTGATGACAAATGCGGCGAAATTCACCCCTGAGGGCGGTAATATCAACATGAGGGTAAAGACGGGTAACAGGGAGTTGATAATCGAGGTCCAGGATAACGGCATCGGAATCTCCCTGGAGGAGCAGTCACGACTGTTTAAACCTTATACCCGCCTGAATGCCGACACCCAGAAACACTCCGGGCTGGGGCTGGGGCTGGCGCTGTCCAAGCAGGTCGTGGAACTGCATAAAGGCAAGATATGGGTGGAGAGTGAAAAAGGGAAAGGGAGCATCTTCTCCTTCTCGCTGCCGCTCTAGGTTAGACCGATAAGGCAAGGAGCAGCATGAAAGTACTGGTAATCGAGGACGACCCGGGAATTGTGGAAGTGGTGTCCCTCTGCTTCCAGCTGCGCTGGAGCGGGACCGCGCTTGCCTCCGCTTCCAACGGAGCCAGGGGAGTGGAACTGGTGGAAACGGAGCACCCGGACGTGGTCATCCTTGATATCGGCCTGCCTGACATGGACGGTTACCAGGTGCTGCGGGAAGTACGCCGTTTCTCGGACGTACCGGTTATCATGTTAACCGTACGAGATGAGGACACGAATATCGCCAAAGGCCTGGAACTCGGGGCGGATGACTATATCACCAAACCGTTTTCCCACATTGAGCTCATCGCCCGTGTGCAGGCGGTGCTCCGCCGCGCCCAGGGTTTCTCCGTTTCTGATGAGGAGCGCCCTTTCTCCAGCGGCAAGCTGTCCGTGGACTTCAGCCGGAACGAGGTCCTGCTCGGCGGCGAGCCGATAAGGCTCACCTCCACGGAAAGAAAACTGCTCTACTATCTTATCCGCAACGAAGGGCGCATCCTCTCCCATGAAAACCTGCTGGCCAAAATCTGGGGGGAAACGTATATCGACGGCAGAGACCTGCTCCGCGTACACATTCAGCACCTGAGACAAAAACTGGAGGACAATCCGGAATCGCCGAATGTCATCGTTACGGAGCACGGCATGGGTTATAAATTCGTCCGTCCGGAAGCATGATTTTCTCTCCCCGGAAATTAGTTAATCATCCCGCTTTACTCCCTGCCGATACCTTTTCCGGTGACTGAAGCCGGTCTTCCAGCCTGCCGTAAATCTTTATGAAGTCTTTATGAAGTTTTAACACCCTTTTTATGAATTTTATACTTGTTTTCATGGTCCCCGTGATAAACTGAAACATAGGAAAATAGTACTGGGACGAAGCCATGGAAAAGATAAAAGTATTCATATCTGACCATCAGGTCCTCTTCCGCGAGGGCATTCATTTTACGCTCTCCGGGGAAGATGATTTCGAGGTAATCGGCGAAAGTACCAGTAACGAAGAGGCTTTTACGGCGATTGAAGCTAATCCGCCGAACATTGCCGTCCTCAGCATGCGGAGTAACCGCGCTGACGGCCCATCCATAACCGGCCGCATTAAACGCCAGCACCCCACCGTTTCCGTGATTCTGGTGATGGATAGTGACGAAAACGAACCGCGTTTTCAGGCCCTCAAGAGCGGGGCTTCCGCCTGCATCACCAAGGATACGGACCCGAACTACCTGCTGGACATGCTGCGGGTAATCGCTCAGGGAAGCCAGCCTATCATCGAGCTGCTCCTGACGCCGGAGATGGCCGCCAGGACCCTGACCGAGTTCGAAGAGCTGGCGGCGCTGGGGGAACAGCTGGACGACATGCTGGCGAAGCTCTCAGCCAAAGAATCGGAAACCCTCAGCCTGCTTGCCGGCGGCAGCACCCTTGAGCAAGTCATCACCAAGCTGAACACCAACGAGAGCACCGTCCGCCGGAACCTCAGGACTATTGCCGGAAAAATGATGAACAACGAACAGACAAAGTCGCTCCTCATGGCCGCCCAGCGCGGCATGCCCGGAATAATTCCCGGCAGGCTGTTCGGGAACGGACATTCCGAGGAGTATGTGACCAGGGCCGAATTTCTGGAATTTAAAGAAAACCTGACGCACCGTCTGAAGTCCTTTATCGGAGAACTTGCATGAGGAGGTGGCTATTTGACAGAAGAGCAAATACCGGCCCGGCACCCTTCGGCTAACCAGGAAGCGAAGGTGCTGCCCGCCTTGAATCATAATGACCAATCATACCCGTAAGGAGGGAAAAAATGGTAGAGATAAAATACAGAGATTTCAGTGAAAGCACCGAACTGGCCGGTCTATCGATTGCCGAAGCCCGGAGGCAGTTCAAGGACGATTTCGGCCTGCCCGAGAAATCCCGGGCAAAGCTCAACGGCAGGAAAATAGACCGCAAACTGGAAGCGGAGACTCTTCTTGATGACGAAGACACCCTCAGCTTCACGGAGGCAAGGCATAAGGGCGCAATCCTGGCAGGCGCTCTGCTCCTGACACTGGCCGTTACGGGGAGCGTCTTCGCGGCGACGGCGACGACAGGCACGGCGACCATCGATGCCACCGCTGTCTCCACGGGAATCGCCAGCGTGACCCCTAACGCGGCGCCGACGGCATGGTATGTTTTCCCGAGTTACAAGGGCGCCATGACCGCGGACACCCTCTTCACCATTGCCCCGGATGCCAACTTCAGCGGCGACCTGCTGGTGGGTCTCTATCTCACCAACGGCGACAAGCTGACCCAGGTCTACAAGGCTCTGGTAATGGAGATTGAAGTCTACGACGATACCGGCGGCACGGCCAGCTCATGGGACGGCACGGATGCCCTGGTGGCCGGCCCCGAATATCTGACGCTGTCAGGCAGCGAGGTCAGCCTGTCTTTCGCACAGACGACGGGCCCTTACTTCCTCAGGCTTTCCAGCGGGTACTACTCCAACTTCAAGTGGGCTTCCGCTCCCTCTTCGAGCGAGGAAGACCCCATCCTCTTCTGTGAGGTGACCCAGGCTTCTCCGTAAGGCATAAATAGGGGGCTGCCCTGGCGGGCAGCCCCGGCGCCTTTTTCTGTATGAGGTGGCTCCGGGGGAAAGAAACATGAAGACGACGAGAAAGAAGCTCTATCTGGCAATCGGACTGGTACTGGCGCTGGCGGCAAACGGCATCATGTACGCCGGTACCTGGCCTAACACCACCTCCACGGTTGACGTTACCGCCGCGGAAGAGCTTGCCACCTCCAACGCATCCGCGAACCAGCCGGACTGGGACCAGGTCCTGCCCGCGGGAGAATACGACCAAGAGGTCCTGCTCCCCAACGGCCCGGGTGACCTGACTGTTATCGCCAGCCAGTTCCCGTCGTCGGGCGAGCACTGGGATAAAGTGGATGACCCTTATGCCTCCCCTGACGATTGGACCACCTATATTTTCTCCACCAACAAACAGGACCGTACCGACCTGTTCAGCATCAGCGACCATGTCCAGGGGATGAACGAGGTCAGCGGCGTTACGGTCAACTACCGGATAGCCAGCGACCCGGCGGGAAGCACCGCCTATGCTAGAGCGGCTATCAAGACCGGTGGGACCGTTTTTGAAGGGATAACAACCACCCATGTCGGCGGCACATTCACCACCTACTCCCATACCTGGGCAAACAATCCGGACACCGGTTCCGCGTGGACATGGTCAGAGGTTGACGCCCTGCAGGCCGGCGTAACTATCGCGAAAGAACCTTCAGCAACCTTCGCCGCGTGCACCCAGGTCTATGTGGTGATTGACTATCAACTGCCTCCCATAACCGGGGGAGAAGTACCCACCGGAGACCTGACCGTGATAACCCCGAGCCCCGCTTACAACGGCGATGTCCTGCTGATAGTTTATCTGACCAACACCGGAGCGCTGCGCAAAGCCTACCAGTACCTGAACCTCAAGCTTTACATGGCGGACTCGCTGGAAGCCGGTCTGGACCCCGATTACCAGCTTCTGACCCTGGAGAACGGAGTGGCCTTTTTTAATATCGAAGGCGGCACCGCCCCCAGCTACACCCTGGAGGTAACCGGAGGCAGCTACGGCCTGATATCCGGGGACATGGACGCGTGGGGGGCGGGATACAGTATTACCCCGGAATTCTATTTCGAGGTTTCACAGAGGTAAACGGGTAAATGAAACGCGCTCTGGGACTGATTATCATCGTCGCCGCCTGTGCGATGGGGTTCCTCTCCATCAGGGGAGCGCTGCCATTCATGCCGGTGGCTGGTACCAGCATGGAGCCCGTGTTCCACGCGGGAGACCTGATATTTATCAAAGAGACTTCCCCGTCCCGGATTGAGGTGGGTGATGTTATTGTCTATAACGTTCCGCCCATGGTCCAGGACGCCTACAATTATCCCCCGGTAGTGGCCCACAGGGTGATAAGGATTACCACTTTCGGAAATTCGGTGGCCTTCCGCACGAAGGGTGACAATACCGGAGAAGACCCGATAACGGTCAGGCCCCAGGACTTGAGAGGCGTGGTCAGCTCGCATTATGCCAGCCTCGGCTTCCCCCTGCTCTTTTTCCAGAGCCAGCAGGGTGTGATATTCGCCATCATCTCCCTGTCACTGCTCGCCCTTTTCCTCTATTCGGACGAGCTTTCCATGGGGAGCAGAAAACTGCAAGGGGGCATCTTCGCCCCGGTAATCCGTGAATCCTCGCGGGCCAACCGCGTCCTGTACCAGAAGATAGAGTCCACCGGGAAGAAGATAGATACCACGGAGCAGGCGCTGGAAAAGTTCTCCGCGGCCATCGCGGAATATGCCCAGCACCTAGCCAGCCACACCAGCGCCATCCAGGGACTGGCGGAAGCTTCTCATGAACTGAAAAGGAGCGCCGCCGAACAGAACCGGGTACTGGCGCACCTGATGCAGAATATGGGAGAGCCGAAACCGTCGGCCCCGGAGACGCCGAAAAAGGCCTTCCCCCCCGCTGACAAGCTGGACATCGAGGCAATCATCAGGGCCAACCTGGAAGAGGGGAAGCCGGATGATTCAGCGGATGTGAAAGAAAAGGCGGCGCCCCCCGGATGCTTCAAGTCCCGGCGGGTACCCGCGGCACAGAACCACGGTCACAAGCCGTTTAGCGGCGACTAGGTATAGACGGCGATTAGCACCGCTTCCTTCGGATTATGTTCATCAAAGAAGACCAGGGCTACCTTGCGTCCCGTTACCATTTCTCCGGAAGGCAGGTTACGCGCCACGGCGACGTCTTCCAGGTAGACCTTGAAGCTGCCGGACAGCTGCACGGTGGCGGTATAATTGCCGGAATTAAAACTCCTCAAAACGCCTTTCTTCAATCTCATCCTTAAACTGCTCCTAACCATAACCGCTGGCGGTACTCGGCAAGGTGCGGCCGGTACACCAGAACAATGCCCATGACCCGCTTCTTCACTGCATCCAGTCCTGCGCGGCTGTCCGTGACATCAATGACATCATAAAGCTGCTGCCCGCAGTTGACCGGAATAAGAATGCTGCCTCCGACCGACGTTATTTCCGCTTCGCGCAGGAAAGCGTCTCCCCGTTCACTCGCCTGATTTACACTCCCCAGGTTACCGTCCTCAACCTGGCGCAGGCGGTCATAGACCTTCCCCACCTCATCCCAGTCCAAACGGTCGACGATGATTTCCGCCCCGGCGCCGATATCATAACCGGCTACCTGCACCCTGTTGGGCTGCCAGGCCGCCTTCCGGTAGTAACCCTGGTAGATCCGGTGCCCGTCACCATAGCTGTAAACGGAGCTGTCCCCGGACTGGGGATTGACCAGGCAGGCCGTGTCCCCTTCCAGGAACAGGACGTCCGGCACAAAGGAAAGCAGCTTCCGGATAACGTCGCCTCCGCTGTTCCCGGGGTTTACCGTAAAGTCAGGGTAAAAGCCGGTTATCACCGCAGACTGTGATACTACCGACATTTTCAGACCAACCCTCGCCAGAATAAAGGCCAGAATTTCCCTGACATTCATTTCATTCGATGACTTGTTCCAGCGGAACTGGTGCCGGGCCCACCACAAATCGAGGGCCTTCCAGCCGTCTTCAGCGCGCAGAATAAGGCTGGCTTTTCCCCCGGAGCTGGTATGCTCGTATTCCTCCAGGCAAAAGGCCTGCGCGGAAGAGGCCTCATTTCCATTAGCTGTTTGGTAACCGGCGCTGAACTCCACCCGGCACCCGATGTCCATCACCGCCAGGCTTCCCTGCCCCGGCTCCGCGTATTGGCCGCTGTCATTGCTCAGTTCAACGGCCAGTTTCCCGGAGGTCTCGCCCAGTTCCTCTTTAATACTGATAACATCATCGCTGAGGTCCAGGCTCTGGACCGCCAGTGGAGCCCGCCAGACCCCGGACGGGCTGCTCAGCCAGCAGTAATCGCCATGATGTGCCAGTGCCAGCCCGTACTCCAGAGAATAGTCGAAGGGCACCGGCTCCCGCCAGAGGTTATCAATGAAATCGGAGTCCTTCACCAGGTGCGACCAGTTAGGACAATAATAGGAGCCTGTGCCGCTGAAGCTCTCCACAAAGAAGAAACGGTATACGTCCAGCCTGTCCAGGAAAGGCTGCCGGTAATCGAAGTCGCCTCCGGACGGGGCGGAGGCAATCGTCTTGAGGTCTGACCAGGTCCCGGCGGCTACAGCACCGCCATCGCCGTAGACCAGGCTCCAGACCTTATAGTTATTCGAGGAGTCCCGGCCGGTAACCAGCAGGTTCCAGTCCCCGTCATAGACGCAGGCCACACCGGACAGGTCCCCCGTGGTCTTGCCCCAGCCCGCTTTGGTCTGCCACGCGCCGCTGACACATTCTTTGACGTAGAGAACAGCCTGGTCGGCAAAGAAAATCGCCAGGTCGCCGTTCGGCTTGTAGTCGGCCGCCAGACCATAGACAGACGTCGTCGGGGAATAGTCGATTGTCTCCGGACTGCCCCAGGAAGCCCCGTAGTTGGTGCTCTTGATGCGCTTGATGGCGCGGCTGGTCTCAATCCAGAAGACGGATACCTCCGCCCCCTTCGAGGCCGCCGCGACCACCACCGCATTATACTGTCCGGTATAGGTCCACTGGCTGAAGTCGCTCTGGGAGGAAGGACCGGTCACCCGCTGCCGGTAGAGCTTGCGGGAGTCAGCGGGAGGGGTAGCCCTGACGCGGACAAGGGAACCGTCGCCGGGCATGGTCACCGCGTGATAGTAATCGTCCTCGGCCCCGGTATAAAGCCTGGTCCAGTCGCACCGGACCACTCCGGCAATCTGGTTCTTCACTTCAACCTTAACGTAAGGGATTGCGGCGGCTTCCTTTTGCGCCGCCAGCAGTGTTGCTGTCAAGCTTCTCATTTAATTATCCTCGCCATCGTTACCTTTCTGGTCGGGAACATACTTCGTGCCCCAGAAGAGGTGCCCGCCGATATAGCCCAGGGTAAAAACCAGCAGCAGGCGAAAGACGTCCTGCCAGAGCCAGTGCCCCAGCAGCGCTCCCGCCCCCACCAGTCCGATAATCCACAGCCCCTCGAACTTGTGCCAGGTATCCCGCAGGATATAGGTCCAGGGACGCCCCCCGATTCTTGTCCAAAGCTCCCGGTACAGCATGGCTCCTCCTCAGACCAGCGCGGCCAGGACATCCGGGAGCGGTTTTCCGGCAAAACGGAAGTGGCCCGCCAGATGCCGGGCTGCCTTCAGTACCTCTTCCGGGCTGATTTCTATGCCCACGTGACGCCGCCTGGCGTAAAGGCTCTGCATCACTACTTCCATCTGCGGCCAGTCCACGGTCTCCTCGATCTCCGCCTTGCCCCGCAGCGCCCGCATGACGCTTTTCCTGTGATGGGGGAAGTGCCAGGTAGACGTCTCGTCGGGTTCCCCCGCCACCGCAAACGCCGCTTCCGGCAGTCCGTCCTTCGTCTTAACTGATGTCTTCACCATCTTAATTCACCTTTCGATTACGGCCCGTAGTCCGTTGTTTCGGCGACGGCGGGATAGCAGGGCCGGTAGAGGGCACGGGCCCTGACCCGGTTCCGCCGCCCCAGCCGCCTCAGTTCCCGCCGGAAGTAGTCCAGTTTCTCTTTGCCCCAACTCAGGAACTTCTCGGGAGTATTTCCGCCGCCGACGTTGACCCGGTTCACGGCATGGAGAGACCACTCCACGGCGGCAAAGCCAGCGGCGCCCGCCGCAACCAGGTCCTCATACCGGGAAGGGATGGTGGAGGTGGTAGCATCCAGGGTATGCAGCTTCCCGTAGTAGATATAAGCGTTGGAGCCGTCAGGCACCTCGGCACCGAGCAGGGTCAGCGTGTCTCCCCAAAGTGAAAAGGGCTGATACCGTTTCGGAAAATTTCCCGCCGGGTATTCCACCGCCGCCACCATCACCCGGTCCGTTATCGTAGAGATATCCAGTTCACGGGAACCGGAGGTGGTCGCCTTTGTTGCCTTCTGTTCGTAAGGGATACTTTCGGAGAAGTCCTTTAGCGCATGAGCGATGTGCCGGTCCAGTTCATTATCCGTCCAGCGGTAGTTCTGGCTGTCTTCATCATGCAGGTCTCTCCTGACGATAGCCCTCATGTCATCAATATCCATAGCTCACCTCTATTTTCTGATTTCGACCCTGTCCAGACGGGTACAGGGCAAGCCTTCATCATGGCGGCAAATCTCCATATCAACGAAGGAAATCTCTTCACTGGGGCTGCCTTCACGGATGCTGACTGCCTTGCCGACCACTCCCCGGACATGGTCCATCAGCGCCTGGGCGTCAGCTTCCGCGGAAAAGCTCAAATCCACCCGTACACGATAGTTCATCGGTACCTCCTTTTCGTTGCCAGATAGTTCTGCTGTATCTCCTGGGGAGTAAGTGTCCGATTGTAAACCCTCACCACGCCGATGAGACCCCGGAAATATTCCGTTCCCGCTCCGGACCAGCCTGTCCAGACAGAACCATTTAAAGCCGGGAAGGCTGCCAGGGAACGCTCCACATTGAACTCGCCATTGGTATAAAACCTGACGAATCTCCCGGAATTACAGACAAAGTCCAGTTGATACGGCTCGCCGCGATCCAAAGACTGCGTGCTTTCGCTCCAGCCGCTATCGGTAGTATTGAAGACTGCCACGCGGTTTCCCCCGGCGTTGCGCCTGGCGGAAAAGGTAAGGCGATTAGCGGGTATACCCAGGTTTACCGCCGTTTCGTGCTGCGCCGGATTTGTGCCCTGAAGCTTTACCGATACCTCCACCGTAAGCTGAGAAGTCAGTGCCAGGGCAGAAGAAGCCGCGATACCGATGGAATCATCGCCGCCGTCAAAGCTCCTGCCCTCCGGCCGCCAGACCGCTCCAGTGACGGCAGCCAGGTGCCCGTAGGCATCCCGGGACATGAAGGAAGCGCCGTCAAGGTCATCAAAGGGCAGGTAGAGAACCAGACTGGAATCAAAAACAAAGTCCACTTTTCACCTCACGATGCGGAATAAGTAACCCGGAGATAGCTGGAGTTCTTTACCTTCGCCCGCCCCTCGTTAACTTCATTGCACTGGATGACAAGCCGTACCTCGAAGGGCAGCGCATTGAAATTAGCCGCCAGCTGAAAGCGTCCGCTCCGGGTCTCTTCGACGTAAGTAGTCCCGATGTCCGTTTTGGTGACGGCGGTATGCAGGTCCACCCAGGTGCCGCCCCGGTTCCTCGCCTGCCACTTGTAGGTGACGTCAGCCGTCGCCGAGGAGACCGCGCGGAAGGCGGCCGTCAGCCCGAACTCCACCTCAATCAATGCCCCCAGTGACGGCGGCTGGACAACCACGCTTTCCACCTCGACGTCCGTATCGGCGGTGGTCGTGTCCACCTCGTCAGACCACTGCACCCCGTCCGAGGTCAGGTCCCCCTTGGCAAAGGGATATTCCTTATGTTCCACTACGGCAAGTACCATTATTTACCTCCTCTTCGGGGGAGGGCGTACCCTCCCCCTTTTTATTTTTCTACGCTGTGGAATCAGCCCGTGAGCCCGGCTCCAGCGCGGCTGCTGTCGCCGAAACCACGTAACCGATGATGGTATCGCAGTCGTCGCTGGTCGTCGGCCTGGTCTCGGTGATTTTTCCGTAGTCGGTGTCTTCCGCGACATAGACCGGGTTACCGGCTGTCCCGCCGGAGTAGCCACTGACCACAGCGCGGCGGTAGGCGGTGATTTCATCGCCGCTAGCTCCGTCTTCCCCGGCCACCAGCCGGCCCTGAATCGCCGTCCCGGCAGTCGCCAGGGCCCGTTTCCAGCCGGAGCTGTAACCCAGGATATCCCCGGCCTTGCAGGCCTCCGCCAGGGTGATTTTCACCAGGCCCTCGCCCTGCTCCACAATTCTCCCCGTTCCGGGGTCTGAGAATGCCATGATTATCCTCCTTTATGTAAAATGTCTTTAGTCTTTCACCCCGATGAGGGCGGCTGCCTTTACGGCGCTGAAGAGCGCCAGCGAGACATACCACTTCACCCTGGTGCGGGTAGCGTCCTTGCTTTCCATGGAACCGAGGGGTTCCACGGTCATCTGACCGGGGCTGGTGAGACCGCAGAGGGCCCACTCCCCTGTTTGCACCGCGTAGATGGTGGAGCAATCGCCGCCGGTGACGGCGGTCTCCACTCCCCCGCTCACCACATGGGTGTCCAGCATCCAGTCATTCACCCCGATGGGGATACCATCCCAGTACTGGACGAAGTTGCCCCACTTGTCACGGTCGGTCTCCATCATGCTGCCCGCCGCTCTGACCAGCGCATTGAGCTTCCTCCGCGAGCGGCGGCTCATGATGAGCAGGTCCGGCTTGCCGCCTTTCACCGCGTCGATAAGCTCATCGAGCTTCGCCAGGGTCAGCGTCGCGCCGGCGTCCGCCATAGCGACGACCTGGTGGCCTGACGACTCCGTATCAATCAGCTTGCGCAGCCCGTCGAACTGCTTGGGACTGGTGGCGGCGTCGCCATAGACGAAGGTCTCCTCGAACTTGTCCCGGACCGCCTTTGCCTTCAGTTCCACCACCGCCGCCTCCAGGTCCTGGACATTGCTGCGGGTGGACTTCAGGAAATTGTCCACATCGGCATCGCCGCCCATTATCTTCAAATTTGCCGTTACCTGGGTAAAAGTCGGCGTGGACTCCACCCAGGTGTCGCCGACGTCATAGAAATCGATGCCGGGCAGGGTATTCTCCTGGTTGTAGGTAAGCCCGTTGCCCACAATCTCCACGAAGGGTAGCTGCTGCAGTATCGGCGAGTCCTTGACGATGGTCTCCACCACTCCCTGCAGCAGTACGTCATTGGAAAGCTTGCTCGCTTCCGCCAGTGTTAATGCCATTATCGTTTACCTCCGATTCCATATTCGATTTTTTCCCGTGAGGACAGCGCCGAAAGGTCCAGCGGCGCCCTCTGCGGAGCTCCCGCGGGCACCCTTGTCCGCGCCGTCTCCGCTTCCATTTCCTGCTTCACCCTGCTGACCAGGGACTGCGCGTTCCGGAGAGATTCGTCAACCTCGTCGATGCTGTTGCCATTAATCATTTCCGGCAGCATCCCCGGATTAGCGGACAATATTAGTTCCCGGTAAGCGGCCACGGCCCGGCTCAGGTTCTCGCTCGCCTCATTCAGACTCTTTTCGGCATCTTCCAGGGACTGATCCACCTGTGCCAGCCGGCCGTCACGCTCGGCTAATGCCTGCTCCGTCTCTTTTATCCTGTCCCTGGCTGACGCCAGTTCCCCGATGAGAGACTCCCTCTCGCGCCGCAGCTTTACCAGTTCCGATTCCTCAGCGGCGACCTCCGTAGTCATCTCCCGCTCTTCGTCAGTCATGCCAATTCCTCCTGCTGACTATCCCCAACGCCCTCCCCTGCCGACGGCAAAGCACGCTCTCTCGCTCCGTTACGGCCGGGCCTGGCGTTAAGCTCCTTGTTCATCTTGAGAATCAATTCACGCTCCTCGAGCCAGCGGCGGAACTCGGACTCCGGCTCGCGGATACCCAGTTCGTCCATGGCCGTCCGGCGGGAGTGAATACCGTTCTGTACCAGCACCTGCTCGTTATTTACCTTCCGCGCCATGTCCTGGGGCAGTACCGGCCCCCAGACCACCCGCAGGTGATTTTCCCCGAAGTCCTCCCCCCGGTACTTCTCCAGCAGCTTCAGTATCATCTCGTTGCGCCGGTTGTAGGCGGCGGTGCGGATAATGCGCTTGCGGCGCACCCGCTGCAGCAAAGGGGTAAGCTCAATTTCCATGGCCACGCCGGAAAGGTCTCTTTCCACCCCGCCGAAAGCGCTCCGCGGCGACTCGGAAAGGTCATGCAGCGCGCGGTAAAGCAGGTCGATATAATTGACATGAAGGTTTATCCCTCCGCCGTGCAGCAGGTCCAGCAAATACGCTTTGGCATCCTCCGGGATATTCCAGACCGCCCCCGGCCTGATGGCGATGTCCTCGGACTCCTCCACGTTCTCCAGCACGGCGATGGGATTGCCGGAAAGCTCCAGGATACGGGAAAGCTGGCTCATTGCCCGGTTAAGTTCCCGCTGCAACTCCATAATCTGGGGCAGGTCGGATGTGCCCCAGAACTTTTTCGGCTCCCTCAGGTTGGGGTAAATAACGAAAGGAATAAAGCCGTAGGGGTTCGGTTTCTGTTCCAGGACAACATCACCCAGGTACAGCCCGAAGTCCTGCTCCGTCCACATCTCCACCACGCTGGCGGTCTTGCCCTTCGGCTTGATTCCGTAGAGCAGCTCCGCCTCTTCCGCCGACAGGCTGTACCGGGAGGCCACCCGCCACACCTGGGAGGGGTCGTCTCCCCACCACCAGGCATAAATTCCCTGGATATCCGGCGCGGTGATCTTTACTTTCCTGGCCGCGTTATCCCAGATTACCTTATAGCAGGCATCCCCCAGCACCGCGCAATCGATTTCCGTCTCGAGGTCGAGCTGGGCCAGGTTATTTTCCTGATAGACCCGGTACAGGGCGGCCTCGGCTTTCCGCGCCTTTTCCGCGGCTTCCGGGGAATCCTCCACGGCATCAACGGCAAAGTCCAACCCGGACATCAGGTAGGAGGCCATCTTATCGATGAAGACCCGGGCATAGTTGACCGTTAAATGCCTTTCCCCCCACCTCTCCCGGGACTCCCAGTGCTGCCCCCGGTAAAAGTCGAGCGTGTCCCGGTAACCTTTCATCCGGTCCGGGTCCATGCGCGCAAGACTGGAAACGATTGATTCATTCATCTTATAAAGCGCTCCTTAACCTGTTAATCCTTCCGCAGCGTGCTTTTCAGCGCCCGCTGTATTGTCCTCACATTCAAGCCAAACATCCGCGCCAGTTCCTTCACATCCTTCTGCTCTTCGCTGAAAAGCCTGACTATTTCGCGGTTACGCGCCCTCTTCTGCCAGCGCTGTTTTCCTCCCGGCTCATCATAGACGCAACGCGACAGCGCACAGCCGAGGCAGGTCGAACATAGCTCGCAACCTTCGTCTTTATAGTGGCAGTATTCCGGCGGCAGGTCTGCTTCTGATTCAATTTCATTCTCCTCAAACAAGCCTTTTTCCGTATCGCCAGTCTCATTCATCAGCAACTCCAGTCTTTTGCGTCTCGCCAGGCAATGACCATATTAGAACATTTGTTCTTCTCGGTCAATAGCCTATTGTCGCTTTTTACGGTGGCTGTTCGTAAAGTGAGCAGTACTTTCTTCACAGGGACTTGACAACCGTGCCTGCAATCTTTATAATTGCTTTAATAAAGCAATATTAAGGACTGGAGAATTGTGGGAAGACTATCTGAACGTGATTGAGGCATCGCGGAGATTAAAAGTCCATCCGGAAACAGTCAAGCGCCTCTGCCGCCAGGGGGACTTGCCCGCGGCGAAGATTCACAATACCTGGCTTATCAAAAAGGATATCCTGGACAATTTCGCCGGGACGTATAATCCCAGACCTGGCGCCAGAAAGCGGTTGCTCGGGTAACTAATAAAATACCACCGCAGGAGGTGGAAAATGAGACTAATTCGAATTTTGATTACCAAGAAGCTCACCCGGGTACTTGCCTTCCTCCTTCCCCTGCTGACCGTCGTCACCGTGGGCGTGCCCGCTTACGCCGCGCCGCTTATCAGCCTCTCCGTTACCGAGGGCGCCGTCGGTACGCTGGTAACGGTAAACGGCACTAATTTCGAGTCGTATCGCGGGGACAGCGTTCTCCTTTACTTCAATAACCAGGAACTCGCGGGGAGCCCGCTGCAGGTCCCCGATTCCGGTTCCTTCAATTTCGATTTTAATATCCCTGACAATGACCCGGGGACATATTCCGTCAGGGTAAGGACCCAGACCGGCTCGACGCTCGCCAGCAGTTCCCTGGTCATACCCAGGACCGGCATCACCCTGGACCGCATCGAAGGTACCGCGGGCACTTCCGTGACCATACAGGGAAAGGGCTTTTATGCCGGGAGGCTGATAACAATCTTCTACTACAATCGTATCAGTGAAAAGCTGAGCACTCAGGCGGTCGATACCACAGGCCAGTTTACCTACCGTTTCTCCGTGCCGGAGAGCATCGCGGGCAAGCATAAAATCCTGGTGGAGAACGCCGAAGGTGATTCCGCGGAAGTGGAGTTTGAGATAGTCCCCCTGATTAACCTGAACGTTACCTCGGGGGCGCCCGGAGATGTCCTGACGGTAACCGGCAGCGGCTTTGACTACCGCACCGATGTCAGTATCTTCTTCGGCAACATCGAGGTAGCCTACGCCAAAGCCAATGAATACGGCAGCTTTACGGTCACCTTCAACGTACCGGAGTTAAAGGGCGGCAGTTTTGACGTGAAAGCCGAGGATGAGGACGGAAATGTTGATTGGGCGAAATTCAGCGTTACGGCGGGCGCCAGTATCAGCAAGACAACCGGCGCGGTAGGCTCCGAGCTCATTGTAAGAGGGATAGGGTTCGCTCCGAACAAGCCCGTCGCGGTTAATTTTGATGACCTTCAGGTTGCCGGCGCCACTACGGACAATGACGGGGCGTTCTCGCTCGCTTTCTATGTACCTGCCGATGAAGCGGGTCAGCACCTGATTACGGTGACTGACGGGATAAGCACCCGGGTCATGTCTTTCGCCATTGAAGACACCCCCCCTCCCCCCCCCACGCCCATACTCCCGGCAAACACCGCCCAGACCCGGTCCGGCGTGTACCTTGACTGGGCGGATGTTAATGACCCCAGCATGCCGGTATCCTACCGCTTCCAGATTGCCTCCGATGCGAACTTCGCCGGGGTGGTCCTGGAGAAAACCGGTCTCACCGAATCCCAGTACACGCTCACCGAAGAAGAAAAACTGGCGGCGAAGGACCGGCATACCACGTACTACTGGCGCGTAAAAGCAGTGGATAGCGCCGCTAACCAGGGGGAATGGTCAGAACCGTGGTCGTTTTTCATCTCTATCCCGCCGGCTCCCGCCCTGCTTCTCCCCGAGACGGATACCAAGGTGGAGAACCCGGTGCGATTCGATTGGGAAGATGTGACCAGCCTCGCCGCGCCGGTAACTTATCATCTGCAGGTCGCCGCGGATGCCGACTTTCAACAGACCGTCCTGGTAAAGGAAGGCCTCGAATCATCAGAATATCAGCTTCAGGAGGAGGAAAAACTGGCCTCGGTGAAAAAGGAGACTCCGTATTACTGGCGGGTGAGGGCCATTGACAGCGACGGATATGAAGGCGAATGGTCTGAGTTACGCTCGTTCTACATAGGATTTACCTTTGCCTTACCGGGCTGGTTGTTATATACTTTAATCGGGTTCGCCGTTATCTTAATCGGCGTCTTTGCCTTCTGGATAGGCAGGAGGACCGCCTATTACCAGGAAGAAATCTGATAGATGGTTCTCGGGAGGTATAGTTTGAAGAAACGGAAAACAATGCGGATAATCGGGACCGTGATGGTCCTGCTGATTGTTTTTACCATGCTCGCCGGGGTTCCGGCTTATGCGGCGCGGGGGATTGACACCAATACCTCGGAGGGAAAAATCGGTGATTCCGTCAGCGTGACGGGTGCCGAATTTTCCGCCAGTACCGGCTCCACCAACCGCTACATCAACCTTTTCTTCTCCAATGACTCGGCAAACGTGGGGAACTACATCGATACCCATGTAACCACTTATGAAAAGGTCAAGGAAGGCGTCTGGATTGAGGAAGACGGCACCTTCTCCACGACATTCACCATCCCCCAGACTATGAATGACGGCACCAGCGATGAGGACGTCAGTCCCGGCAACACCTATTACATCTACGCCTCCCGTGAATACACCGACCCCGATGTACAGGCAACGCTCATCGGCGCTAAAGTTGAATTTGCCGTTCTCGGCGGCGATATCACCATCGACCCGGATTCGGGTCCGGTGGGCATTCCGCTGGAGATAAGCGGCACGGACTTCGCCACGAACAAGGCCATCACCATCGAGTTTGACGGTAGCAGTGTCAACATCGACGACGGCGATGAAGATACCGACAGCAGAGGTGAGTTCATCTCGTACATCATCGTACCGGAGAGCACGGCGGGCACCAAGACCATTTCGGTCATCGTGTCCGGCAGTGAGATAACCGCGGAGTTTACCGTTGAGCCGGAGATAGTGGTCAGTCCCACGTCGGGAGGGGCCGGTGATGAAATAGCTGTGACCGGTACCGGCTTTGCCCGGAGAAGTGACGTGACCATTTACTTCAATAACAATGGCCTTACCTTCGAGACGAGCAGCTCCAGCGGAAGTTTCGAGACTAGCTTCATCGTTCCTGAGAACCTTCAAATCGGCATCTATGACATAGAAGCGGAGGACGAAGACCAGAACCTGGACAGCGCCAAGTTCACCATAACCGCGCCTGCCCCCCCGCCCACACCCACACCTACTCCCACCCCCACCCCGACGCCCACGCCCACGCCTACTACTCCCCCGCCCTCCCCCACCGCCGGGGTGGTCAGCCCCGAGGCCGGAAGCGTGGGTACCCTTATCACTGTCAGCGGGACAGGCTTCCAGGAAGGCGCCGCGGCTACAATCACCTATGGTAGTGAAATAGTGGCCCAGGCAACCGTGCTTCCCGGCGGCATCGTTGTCGCGGCATTCCGCGCTCCCTCCGGGACTGGCGGTGCGAACACCATCATCATTGATGACGGCACCAACCAGCAGGAACTTACGTTCACCCTCGAATCTACTCCCCCCGACATCCCCCAGCCGACGAAGCCGCAGATGGGCGTCAAGGTGAAGACACCCGTTTCCTTTGCCTGGGAAGAGGTCACTGACGTGAGTGAACCGGTCACTTATCAGCTTCAGATTGCCGTAGATAACGACTTTCAGGAACGTGACATCCTCCTGGAAAAGACCGGGCTGAGCGATAACAGTTACACCCTCACCGAGTCTGAAGAAACGGTGCTCATTGACGAACAGGCAAGCGTATACTACTGGCGTATCCGGGCGGTTGATGCCGCGCAGAATGCCAGCGACTGGACAGGTGCCGGCGAGTTCGCCGTCTCAGGCCCGTTCAGTATACCCACCTGGGCGCTCTACACTATTATCGGGCTCGGCGGAGTTTTCCTCTTCGCTATGGGCTACCTGGTAGGCAGAAGGACCGCTTTCATCTACTAGCCTCTAAACACGATAAGCACGAGACCCCTCCCCGCACGGGAGGGGTCTTTTCTTTCAGTAATACGAAAAAGGCCGCGCTTGGTCCGGGCGGGGCTATCCTCTATTTTCAGCGAAGATGCCGCGGGGGGCGGGCCGGTCCGGCAGGGATACCACAAGACGCCGCGAGGGTGGAAAGAAAATCACCGGAGGCCGGTCTCTTAATCAACGACCTTCAAATGGCCGCCGTGATTCAGAGACTATCCCCGCGCTTTTCCCTTCGCGCCCCGCGGGGCATACTGCCTGGCAGCCTCCGACAGCAGCGCCAGGCTCATCAGAAAGTCGTCATGGCCATGGGATGGGTCGACGTAGAAATTCATCGTCTGGTTCGGCCGGTATTGGCCCCTGGCCCGTTCCAGTTCATAAAAACACTCTTGATACTCCGCCGAACCGTCACCCCGGTACATCTTCATCAAACCCGAATTGACCGCCGCAAGGAAGTTGAATCCCAGCTCGGATTTTGACCGCTGTGTGAAAGTAAAAGGCACCACCCTGCTCCCCAAAGCCTGCCGCAGGAATGAGCAGACCGGCTCCCCGATGCCCGTCGCGTCCACTACTATCTTCCGGCATCGCCAGACATTTTTCAGAATATCCACCAGCTGCGGGTAAAGCTCGGTATGCCTTCTCCCCGTCCACCGGTAATGTTCCACCACGTTGACCCGCGGTTCTCTGATAACGTCATTGCAGACACCGTGGTCCAGTTCCCCGATGGTGACCACCGTTGCGTCCTGCCGCGGCTTTAGCGCCCGCAGGGCGGCACCCTCTCCTGCCTCCGCCTCTCCGGCCAGGTCAATACCCGCCACATAAGTCATTCCCGCTTCTGCTCGCCTCTTCCGGGAATGTTCGCCCCGGAGTTGTACCCTTTGCTCTCCAGTCAGAAAACCGCCTCCGCCCCGCAGCGGCAACAGGCGGTACTGAGTAAGAAACAAGGGATGGTTTTCCCCCAGCCGTTCCCGCTCCGCCTCCACATAAGCCCGATAGTCAGGATTATGCCGGGCGACCTCCTCCCAGTCATAACGGAAGTGACGTTTTATACCGTCTTTTCTCTCCTGTTCCAGGTTGGTCTGCTTTATCTCCTCCAGGAGCGTGGTATCATCCCAGGTAGTCCCGTAGTGAACCGTGGTCACGTTCGTAGTGGCCCCCATCGGCTTGAACTCCTTGCTGTATTTGTCCTTGCTGACGTCCTGGGCCTCGTCAATTTCCAGCAGGAGATGCGCGGTATTGCCCACCACGTTCGCTGATTCATCCGCTGAGAGGAAGATGGCACGTGCATTACCCAATCTTACAATATACCCGAGCTCCGCTGCCCAGATATCCTCGAACCCGGCATCGTTAAGGCGGTCCTTCAAACGCATCATGGAGATAAGCGTCTGCGGCTTGAAAGTAGGCGAGCATTTTATCAGGTTCTTCGGTTCCGCCATGTAAAGGGTCAGCAGCAGCAACTCCAGCTGCGCCGATAGCTCGTTCTTTCCTCCCTGGCGCGCAATCTCCACGGAGAAGGTCAGCCCTCTTTTCCCGAAGACGCTGTGCAGTATCGCCTGGGCAACCTCCCGCTGGTAAGGCCGCAGGTGCCGCAGCGTAAGCCCTCCCGGCTCATTTATCAAGGACCGCTCCGATGCTCAGGCCCAGCGGAATCGCCACGTCCCGGAGCACGTTGCCGATAGCTTCTTTGAGGCCCTTGCGGTGCTCTTTGGTGATGCGGTACCGGGTGCGTACCAGCCTCTCCAGAGCGTTGGTCGCTTCCACCAGCAGTTTCATGTTTTTCGGGTCGTCACCTACCAGGGTCTTTATCTTTACCCTGAGCAAGGCAATTTCGTCATCTATTCCGTTAACTCCCGCCGCCAGCTCAAAGTCTATCCTCTCCGCTTCGTCCAGGACCATGGCATAGAAGTTCGAACGGCTAACTTTTTCCTCGCCCTTCGTGTTGGTATTTTTGTCTTTGCGCGCTTTTGCCGGCATCTGGCTGCCCCCCTTTTTTCAGTATCCTGGCCGTGGCCAGAACAATGGTATGTGCCGCCAGGTCCCATCTCTGCCTTTCCACGGCCAGTCTCAATAGTTTCATGCTGGTTCCTCCTTAACACGGATGACTAAGATATTAGCACATTTGTTCTGTTTATCTCCAGCAACTTTTGTCACTTTTGCCATTTCCTTCAGGGCAATGTAGAATATGGCTGATATGGCTACCACCGGGCAACTTTACCGCCTCCAGGAAATCGATCTTGAAATAGAGTCGCTGGAGAAAGCCTTGCATGATAAATCGTGCCTGCTCGGGGCCAGGCAGGAGCTTGACCGCGCCGGCCTGGCGCTGGAGGAGAAAAAACAGCGTCTCGTCGAACTTAAGAAAAAACAGAGCTCGCTTGAGGATGACATCGAAGACCTCGGCACTAAAATATCCTCCGCGGAAGGGCAGCTTTACGGCGGCAAAGTAAATAACCCCAAGGAGCTTTCCAGCCTCCAGCATGAAGTCACCCTCCTGAAAGGTAAACGCGACCAGAAGGAAACCGAGGCACTGGAGCTAATGGACCGCGTTGAAGCCGCCGCGTCAGCTTTTTCAGTCTCAGAAACGGAATTTCAGAAGCTGGAGCAGCAGTGGCGGCAGCAGCAGGAACAGCTGAAGACGGAGATAGCCCGAATCAAAGAAAGCCTTGCCGCACTCAAAAAGCGACGGGACAGTACTGCCGCGGAAATAGATGCCCCCTCGCTGGAGTCTTATGAATTCCTGCGCCGTCAGAAGGGGCAGGCGGTAGCCAAAGTGGGCCAGGGCATCTGCCACGCCTGCCGCATCTCCCTTTCCTCCAGCCAGTTGCAGCATGTCCGCAGCGGTACCGTGGCATATTGCGGCAGTTGCGGGCGCATCCTTTACCTGCCTTAGGATTCGTTTAGCGGGAATAAAGCCCCGAGGGCAGGCCGGATGGGGAGATAATCACAGGTGCGGGGAAGGGAGGCCCTATCCGCCACAACATAGCCATCTGAGGCGGTTATATTGGCATTATTTGGTGGGGGAAAAAGAGCACCCGCGAGGGTGGGTTCGGGTGGGAAGAAAGTCATCGGGGGAGGAGTGGTCCGGCATAGCAGCCGCATGGGCCTCGAGGGCGGGCCTGGGCGGGAAGAAAATCATGGTCCCATCTGAGGAGTCTTTTGAACAAGCTTATTATCAATACTGACGGGGCGGCCCGGGGAAATCCCGGCCCCGCCGCTATAGGCGCCACGCTAAAAGACGAAAATAATAAACTCATTGCCACCATCTCCAGACGCCTCGGCGTCACCACGAATAACCAGGCGGAGTACCGCGCCGTCATCGCCGCCCTGGAAAAAGCCGTCAGCCTGGGAGCGAAACAGGTAACCGTTTTTTCCGACTCGGAACTGGTGGTCCACCAGATTAACGGGCGTTACCGGGTGAAAAACGCCGCCCTCAGGCCTTTATACCAGGAAGTGGTCAAGCTCATCGGCTCTCTGGACAGCTTCACGGTTAGCTGCATACCCCGCCACCGGAACGCCGAAGCGGACAAGCTGGCGAACATGGCCCTGGATGGATGAAGGGTTATTCCGCTCAAGAGGAGCACAAACATGAAACCGGAATGCATCAAATATGAGGTTAAAGACGGCATCGCCACCCTCACCCTTAATCGACCCGAAAAAAGGAATGCCCTGAATCTCCGGGTCTTTCAGGAAATGTCTGCCTGCCTGGACAAAGCTAACGAGGACAAAACGGTGGCGGCGGTCATCCTCACCGGCGGGGAAAAGGTGTTCTCCGCGGGCATGGACATCGAGGAGATGACGAAACTTGCCGGCGATGACATTTATGAGTTCTGGAATTCCGGCTATAACCTTGCTTTTGAGAAGCTTTATAGCTTCCGTGTCCCCACCATCGCCGCGGTCAGCGGATACGCTCTGGCGGGCGGCTTTGACCTCTCCATCAGCTGCGATTTCCGCATTGCCTCGGAAACGGCCAGGTTCGGCCAGCTGGAAGTAAACCTGAACCTGTCCCCCGGCATAGATCGGTTGTGGCGACTTGTTGGCCTGAGCCGCGCCAAATACCTGGGACTGACCGGGGATATCATCGATGCTGAGGAAGCCTACCGCATCGGCCTGGCGGATAAGGTGGTCAGCGTCGAAAACTTAATGACCGAAGCCAGGGAGCTGGCGGCGAAATTTGCCTCCAAACCCCGCCAGACGCTGGAAATGTCCAAGCTTTCCTACACGGTTGTGCCGGAGATGGGCCACAAGGCCGCCATCAACTGGGAAACCATGCTGCTCACCCGCCTCTTTGATACCGAGGAACGCAAGATGCTGATGGAGCGGTTTATTAAGAAATAGATATTACCAAAGTCCTATATACAAATACCCCGCAGGTACGTATCATTTATACTTGGTCATTCTTATGGGGTATCTATGGGATTAGAAGCTATTGTAAAAGGATGGACTGGTGAGTTAAAGACCAGATTTATTAATCGTCTGTTCCTCGATAAGCAATATCGGTCTTTTAACAATGTCATTATCCAAACTAGCAATGGCTCAACGCAAATAGACCACGTCATTGTCTCAGAATACGGAGTATTTGTAATTGAGACCAAAGATAAGACCGGATGGATATTCGGTGACCCTAACCAGGATCAATGGACACAGAGCATTTACGGTAAGAAGTATCAGTTCCAGAATCCACTAAGACAAAATTACCGCCATACCAAAGGCCTTTCTGAATACCTTAAAATCGAACATGATAAGATACATTCACTTGTTATTTTTTGGGGTGATTGCGAATTCAAGACCCCTATGCCTGACAATGTCTTCAAGGGTGGTATTTTCAATGGTAAATTCAAAAACTACATGCGGAGTAAAAGAGCGATAATCCTCTCACAGGATGAAATAGATAGAGTCTGTTCTATGTTGACCGGGGCGAAGGATAGTGCGGGCTTACTAAGCGGATGGCATCATACTAGAGACCTTAAGAAACGATACAGCAGTAAAATAACCTGCCCCAAATGTGGTGCGGAATTGGTTGAACGAGTCTCAAATAAAGGCCAAAAGGCCGGTAAAGCCTTCCTCGGTTGTGGCAATTATCCACGCTGTCATTATATCAAGGACCTTTGAACGAGAACATTTGTTGCTGATTTCCCCCTCCCCCCTCGTTTCAATCTTTTCCCACCCTGCCACCCTCGCATCATCTTTTGAATGGCTCGGAGATAATCTGGATTTTATTTGATTGGTGGGGAAAAGAGCAGCCGCGAGGGTGGGATAGGGCGGGAAGAAAATCATCGGATGGGTGGGGCATTACCAATCTCCCTTGTTGACTATTTGCACCCCCGATACTAGACTGTAATCAGGGGCCAAGTAAACCGGGTGACCGCCCTGAGAAATCGGGGAGGAAAGTCCGAGCTCCACCGGGCAGGATGCTGGATAACGTCCAGGAGGGGTGACCCTACGGAAAGTGCCACAGAAACATACCGCCCGCGCAAGCGTGGTAAGGGTGAAATGGTGAGGTAAGAGCTCACCGGCGGCCGGGTGACCGGCCGGCTGGGCAAACCCCATCCGGAGCAAGACCGAATAGAGGGACTCAAGGGACGCCCGGCCCGTCCCCGGGTTGGTCGCTTGACCCCGGTGGTAACACCGGGGCTAGATAGATGGTCACCGCCCCTTCGGGGGTACAGAACTCGGCTTACAGGTTTACTTGGCCCTTTTTAGCCCTCGTCCGATTCATGTTATACTGATAAAACCTCTTCGCGAAAAAAAGGAAGTGACAATGTCCCGGATAAGCAAAGTCGCCCTCGGAATGATACTCATCGCCCTGCTCGTACTGGTTTTCGGAATCGGCTACCAGACGGGGAACCGGACTCCGCCCACCCGGGGCCAGAGTCTGGGCACCGTGGCAGAAGCCTGGAATATCATCTTTTCCGACTACGTGGAAAAGGACAGGCTCGACCCCCAGGAACTGAAACAGGCCGCCATCGAGGGCATGGTGCAACAGATAGATGACCCCTATACCACCTATCTGGAGCCTAAGAGCTACGAACTGGGCATTTCCAGCCTGGAAGGAGAGTTCCAGGGCATCGGCGCGCACGTCGGCCTCCGTGAAGAAAAGCTCACCATTATCGCCCCCATTCCCGGCTCCCCCGCCGAAAAAGCCGGTATCCGCGCGGGTGACATTATCCTGGAAGTGAACGGCACATCCACCGCCAATATGAGCCTGGTGGAAGCCGTCACCAGTATTCGCGGCGAAGAGGGAACACCCGTGGAACTGCTCATCCTTCACGGGGGAGCATCCGAACCGGAGCTAATAACGGTCATCCGCGCCCGGGTGGAGATAGCCAGCGTCAATCTGGAAATGCGGGGGGAAATCGCATACATCCGGCTTGTGCAATTCACGGAAACAACTGACGAAGATTTACAGGAAGTGCTGGAAAACCTCGCACCCGGTACCAGGGGCATTATTCTGGACATGCGCAGCAATCCCGGAGGCCTGCTGGATACCGTGGTCAACATCGCCAGCCTGTTTTTGAACGAAGGCATCGTGGTGAAGGTGGTCAGCAACGAGCATGCAGAGTCCACTCTGGACGTTCGTTCCGGCACCATGACCACTGATTTGCCCATGGTCGTCCTTGTCGATGAGTTTAGCGCCAGCGGCAGCGAGGTGCTTGCCGGGGCATTACAGGACCATCAGCGCGCCACCGTCGCCGGCGAAACCACCTTCGGCAAAGGCAGCGTCAATATCCTCCGCCAGCTCAGTGACGGCTCCGGCCTGTATATCACCACCGCGCGCTGGCTCACCCCTAACGGACGCCTGATTGAAGGGAAAGGGATAACCCCGGACATTGAGCTTGAACTCACCGGGGAGGACGCCGTACACTGGGCGGTGGGCTACCTTACCGGCAATAACTAGCGGAAAAGTCAGGCTGCAAAACAACTGTATATTCCAATCCCTTCTCCCTCGATGGGAGAAGGCTAGGATGAGGGTGAAATGAGGCTACCCTCACCTTAATCCTCTCCCGCAAGGGGCGAGGAAATATGTATAGCTAATAGTACTAGCGGAAAAGTCCGGTTGAACGGAGGAGGAAAATGGCTGAAATGCTGGAAGCAACCATCGGCAATACCCTCCTGATTATCAAGCAGGGAGACATCACCCGGGAGAAAACCGACGCTATCGTAAACGCCGCCAATTCCAGCCTGATGGGCGGCGGCGGCGTAGACGGCGCCATTCACCGCGCCGGAGGACCCCGGATACTCGCGGAATGCCAGCAGATAGTAGCCCGGGAGGGACGCCTGCCCACCGGCAGGGCGGTAATGACCAGCGGTGGAGACCTCCCCGCTAAATTTGTCATCCACACCGTGGGGCCCATCTGGTATGGCGGTAATCGCGGGGAACCGGAAAGACTTGCCTGCGCCTACCGGGAGAGCCTGAAGCTCGCCCTGGAAAACCGACTCTCCAGCATCGCTTTCCCTTCCATCAGCACCGGAGCATACGGCTATCCCGTGGATAAGGCTGCCCATATTGCGCTGGAAACGGTAATTTCCTTCCTTCGGGAAAAACCGGGCTCCCTCCGGGAAGTGATTTTCGTGCTCTTCGATGTCCCTGCTTACCAGGCATACACTACCGCGATGAAGGAATTGACTCCGGGAGAAGGCGGCGGATAAATTGGGGAACCATCACCATCATATGCCCGTCGGGAGCAAGCTGAAGTACGGTATAATCCTGACCAGTTCCATCCTGATAATGGAAGTGATAGGCGGCCTGCTCTCCAACAGCCTTGCCCTGCTGAGCGACGCAGGCCACGCATTCGCGGATGTGGTAGCCCTTTCTTTAAGCTGGTACGGGGTAAGGCAGGCGGAACGCTCGCCCACCAGCGGCATGACATTCGGTTTTCACCGTGTCGGGGTCATCATCGCCATTATCAACGCTCTCAGCATCTTCGGTATCGCCGGGGTCATTCTCTATGAAGCCTATCACCGCTGGCAGCAGCCTCCCGAGGTCAACAGCCTGATTATGCTGGGGGTCGCTACGGTCGGGCTCCTGGCCAATATCTTCGTTATCTGGTGGCTCCGCAAAGACCAGAAGCAGAACCTGAATGTGCGCAGCGCCTTCTGGCATGCCCTCGGGGACGCGCTCGCTTCCGTGGGGGTAATTATCGGGGGTATCCTGATTTATTTAACCGGGCTCTTCATTTTCGACCCTATTGTCGGCGCGCTCATCGGTGTTATCATCATCATCGCCGCCTGGGGCATACTCAAAGAAGGAATCAAGGTCCTTCTGGAGGCAACCCCCCGCCAGATAAATATCAAAGAGATGGTAACCGCGCTGGAGCGGCTCCCGGGGGTCAAAGGCGTCCACGACCTTCATGTCTGGAGCATCTCCCCCGAGATACACGCCATGAGCTCACACATAGTCGTGGATGACATCGCCACGAGTCAGGCTTCGGACATCCGCAAAAAAATCGAGGACGTCCTGAAAAACGATTTCGATATTGAGCACAGCACCCTCCAGATGGAATGTGATGATTGCTGTACGAGTGACCTTTTCTGCAACCTCGCCACGAAGGCCGGTCACGGCCGCGAGGAAAACCATAAAGATGAGGCAGGTTAAGACATGGTACTGGTGAATATTTTTGCTGTATTTGTCCTGGTCGTCAGCGGTCTTGGAGGCCTCAGGGAAGGCGCTGTTAAGCACTTCTTCAATCTTCTCGTGATGCTTGTCACCGTTCCCCTGGCCGGGGCCCTCTATTTTATCCCCGCCGCCCCGCTCTCCTTCCTCCCCGGAACTAACTGGCAGAACTTCGTCGGGTTTTTTATCGCGCTGGCCTTAATCAGCATCCCTCTGCATATCCTGTTTTTCTTTCCCCGGCGGACCATCCAGCCGCTCTGGAAAAAAGGCCTGCTGTTTCGCCTCGTCGGGGGTGTTCTGAACCTCGCCAATGCCGCCATCGGGCTAACCGTCTTTTCACTTGTTATGGCAACTTATCCCATCATGGACTGGCTGGCGGGGGCGGTAACCGGCGCCAGCGTCATGGTCTGGCTGGTGGAAAATTTGACCTTCGTCCGGGAACTGCTACCGGAAGCATTCCGGCAGGCCGGAAATATCACGGTCCTTCTTTAAGCCCAAGCGGGATAGCTATGCGCCGGGAAGCTTCTGGCATTTGGGACAGAAGTAGGTGCCCCGGTTCCGCACCGTAATCCGCCTGATTTCCGAACCGCAGACTGCGCAGTATTTCCCTCTTCCGTGGGCTACCTTGAACTCCATCTGGGCTGCCCCCAACTCCCCGCCGGGACGGTAGTAATTGACCACACTGGACCCTTTCCTGGCTATAGCGTCGGTCAGGACGTTCTTAATCGCACCGTAAAGGCGATTTATTTCCGGTCTGGAAAGACTGCCTCCCGGGCGCAGAGGGTGAATCCGGGCCGCGTAGAGGGCTTCATCCGCATACATATTGCCGATACCGGAAATCAGGGCCTGGTCAAGTAGCAGGGCTTTTATCGGAGCGGAGCGCCCCTGCAGCAGCGCGGCCAGGTCTGCCTCGCTAAACCCGGCGGACAGCGGCTCCGGCCCCAGCTTGGTATCTATCCCGCTTTTATCCGGTGCCACCCACATCACCCCGAACTTGCGCGGGTCCCGGAAATAAAGCTGTTCGCCGTTATCAAGATGAATAATGGCGCGGGTGTAATTGCCGTCGGAATGTCCCGAAAGCAGCAGCGAACCGCTCATCCTCAGGTGGATGACCAGGACGTCACCCCCGCTTAACTCTAAGAACAGGTACTTGCCCCGCCGGTCCAGCCCGGTTATCTTTTTACCGATTAGACGGGCGCAGAAGTCCCCGACGGAACCGTTTTTAACCATGCGGTCCCAGAACACATCGACACCGGTAATCGTCCTCCCGCGCACATGGGGCGCGAGTTCATTTTTGATGGTTTCCACTTCCGGCATTTCAGGCATGCTGCTTACTCCATCTCACCCCAGTTTCTTCCCGCCTTGGTCTCCACCTTGAGCGGTACGGTGAGCTGCATCGCGGCGCACATCACTTCCGGTACGAGCTGCTTCATGACTGCCATCTCATCTTCAGGCACCTCGAAGACGAGTTCATCATGTACCTGGAGCAGCATCTTACTCTTCAAGCCGCGTCCGGTCATTTCGCGGGCCAGGTTAATCATGGCCACCTTGATGATATCGGCAGACGTCCCCTGCACCGGCATATTAATCGCCATGCGTTCCGCCGCCTCTCTTAACATCCTGTTGGCGGCATTGATTTCCGGGATGAACCGGCGCCTTCCCAGCACCGTCTGCACGTATCCCGTCTCCCGGGCATGCCTCTTCGTCATTTCCAGGTACTCCCGCACGCCGGGGTACCTCGCAAAATACGCGGCGATGAACTTCCCGGCTTCTTCCCGTGAAAGCTCGGTAGCCTGCTCCAGGCCGTATTCGCTCATACCGTAAATCACCCCGAAGTTTACCGTCTTGGCCAGGCGGCGCATATCCGCGGTCACCCCATCTGCCGGCACATTAAAAAGCTGCATGGCGGTTGCCGTGTGAATATCCTCGTTTCCTCTGAATGCGGCGAGCAGGCCGGGGTCCTGGGAGAGATGGGCCAGCGCCCGCAAATCTATCTGGGAGTAGTCCCCGGCAAAGAGCCGGTAGCCTTCCGGCGCGACAAAGGCGCGCCGCACCTCCCTTCCCAGGTCACCGCGGATGGGGATGTTCTGGAGATTGGGTTCGCTGGAAGAAAGACGGCCGGTAGCGGTCCGCGTCTGATTTAAGCTGGTATGCACCCGGCCCGTTGCGGGATTAATCATCCCCGGCAGGGCATCGATATAAGTCGATTTGATTTTGCTGAGCTGGCGGTATTCCAGGATTAGCTCCACGATGGCAAAGCCCTGGCGGCGGAGCTCTTCCAGCACCGAGGCTTCCGTGGAGTGGCCTCCCTTCCGCTTTTTCACGCTGGGCAACTGCAGGTCCTCGAACAGGACACGCCCCAGCTGCTGGGGAGAATTGATATTGAACTCGCAGCCCGCCATGCTGCATATCCGCGATTCTAGGTCCTTAAGTTGCCCGCCTATTCTCGCGGACATTTCCCGCAGCAAACGCGTATCCAGGGTTATGCCGTTCTTCTCCATATCGAGCAGGACCGGGACCAGCGGCATCTCCACGTCGACAAACAGCTGCCACAGCCCCTCGCTTCTAAGCTCCTTTTCCAAGACACGCGCCAGCCTCAGCGTCATGTCCGCGTCGGCGCAGCTGTATTCCGCAACCTTCTTTATCTCTACCTCAGCCATGGACAGCTGCCTTACGCCGGTGCCGATGAGCTCGCTGATGGGCGTCATTTCGACGCTCAACTCCGTAAAGGCAAGCGGCTTCAGTCCCAGGGCGCTTTTCCCGAGGAGATGGGCCGCTACCTGGCTGTCGAAGGTCAGGTTATTAACGCTTATCCCGTATCTTTCCAGCACGGTCATATCATACTTGCCGTTATGGGCAATCGTGGCGGTATTACCGTTTTCCAGCAGCGGCTTCAGCGCGGCGCGGACCTGGTCCCACGGGAGCTGCGTTACCTCGTCCAGCACGGTGTGCCCCACCGGAATGTAATAGGCTTCTCCCGGGTTCGCGGAGAGCGAGACGCCCACCAGTTCCCCGCGCATCGGATTCAGGCTCGTAGTCTCGGTATCAAAAGAAAGGGCCGGGACCGGAGCGAGACATTTTACCATCTCATCAAGGCCGGAAGCGCCGGAAACAATCCGGTAATCCCCCTCAGGGAGTTTTGTCTCTAAGGCGGGAGCGGGACCGGGTGCCGGCTCAAGCCCGATTTCGGGCAGCTTATTCACCAGACTGTGGAACTCCAGTTCACGGAAAAGCTGGACCACCCTGTCACGTTCATAAAGGGAGATATGGCACTCTTCGAGTCCCAGCCGTACCGGCGTATCCAGGATGATGGTCGCCAGTTCCTTGCTCCGGCGGGCTATCTCCTCGTTCTCCCTCATCTTTTCCCTTAGTTTGGGAGGTTCCACCTCTTCGATATGCTCGTATATCCCCTCCATGCTGTCGAACTGCCGGAGCAGTTTCTCTGCGGTCTTTTTTCCCACTCCGGGCACTCCGGGGATATTATCCGAAGGGTCCCCTACCAGCCCCTTGAGGTCCGCGATGCGATGCGGGGGAACGCCGTATCTCTCTGATACCGCTTCTTCATCATAGAGCATGATTTCGCTGAAGCTCTGGCCTTTCGGATAGAGGACCTTCACATGCGGTTTTACAAGCTGCATGATATCCGCGTCCCCCGTCACGATGACCGTATCGATACCCATCTCGCTGGCTTGATGGCTCAGTGTGCCCAGAACATCATCGGCTTCAAAGCTATCCACCTCAAAAATGGGGATATGGAAGGTTTCCACCACCTGCTTTACCCGGTCTATCTGTTTTATCAATTCATCCGGCGCTGCCGGGCGGTGCGCCTTGTACTGCTCGTAAAGATGGTGGCGGAATGTAGGCCCTTTCTTATCGAAAGCAATCGCGCAGTGCGTGGGCTTGATTTCGCTCATGACTTTGAGCAGCATCAGGGTAAAACCGTATACCGCACTGACGATTTCCCCGGTCCGGGATAGGGTCAGCGGCCTTGTTTTTTGAAAAGCATGGTAAGCGCGGTGGATGATGGCATTGCCGTCGAACAGCACGAGTAAAGGTCCTGTCATATATTAATTATAACAGAGAAGACCGGGTAAACTGTAACGGCCGGGGTTTTGTGGACCTGGGTGGTGGGGAGGAAAAGAGCAGCGGCGAGAGCGGGTCAGGGTGGGAAGACGGCAGGGGGACTACCTGTTTTCCGCAGCCAGTCCCGCCCGGTACTGGCGGTAGATATACCTGGCGATTTCTACCGTGGTCGCGGTCAGGGGCGCTGCCAGCAGCAGCCCCCAGAAACCGGCGAGATAAGCGCCCAGGACCAGTATGACAATCATGATTGCGGGATGAATTTTAAGGTAAGCGCTCTGCACTCTGGGGACCAGGAAATAGTTCTCCACGATCTGTATCCCCAGATACAGAAAGATGACCCAGACCGCTTTCTCCGGTGATACCGCCAGGGTCACGATTACCGCCACGGCACCGCCGAGCCAGGGCCCTAACGTCGGGATAAGCTCGGTAATCCCGGCGAATATCGCCAGGACCGGCGCGAACTGGATATTCAGAATCAGCAGCCCCACGAAGGAGAAATAGGCCACAATCAGCCCCAGCAGCAGCTGCGCCCGCAAATACCTTCCCAGCACCAGCTCAACGATGCTTATGATGCCGCGGATGTGACGTTCAATCCCCTTCGGCAGCGGAGAACTCAGCATCTGCTTCAATTTCTCCGAGTCCTTAAGCACGTAAAACAGGAAAAAAGGCAACGCGGCAAAACCGAGAATCGTACTGAAAGTGCGCGGTATGTTGGTAAAACCGCCGAGCAGGGCATCGCGGATATTACCCCCTAGGGACACCCCGCCCTCGATGAGGGCTTTATCTACCTCCTGGCGTATCTCCGGCGGGAACTGCTCCCGGACCCCCTCCAGCCACGTCTGGACCTGAAGAAGACTGCGGCCGATGTAGTAGGGAGCATTCTGCAACAGTAATATCGAGGCATCTACGATGGCGGTGACAATGAAATAGGAGAAGACAGCCAGAAGCCCTATCAGCACCACGAAGATAATGATTATCGAGAGGACACGTTTGGCGCTGGGCCATCTTCCGGGGGGGGGCAGGTGGACCTCTAACCATGAAACTATGGGCACCAGCAGGTACGCCAGCGCCAGCCCCGCGGCAAACGGAAGTACCACAATCCTCAGCAGATAAAGCACCGCGAATACCAGGAGGATTCCCAGTATCAGGGTGCCCAGGCGCCAGTTCTTCGTTATTAAACTCGCCAAATTCTCCTAGCTGTTTCCGGCTGAGGTAGAGTCTGGAAGTCAGGCAGCCTTTTTTTTCTTACCGAGTTTATCTTCTATCCGCTTTTCCGCGGCCAGCGCGGTCTCCTTCGCCTTCTCCGCCGCCTCCCTGGCTATTTCGGCCCCCTCCCTGGCTTTTTCCGCCGCCTTCTCTGCCCGTTCCTTCAGCATCTCCCTCGTTTCCTTACCGGCCTGCGGAGCATAAAGGAAACCGATGGCCGCACCGACGGCCGCCCCGATGAGAAAACCGATGGTAAAGTTAGGCCCGGAATCATGATGAGTCATGTTTACCTCCTTCCTTCCTGCGGAATAATCGACTGAACAGGCTTACTGCCTGGGTTACCCCCGTCATCAGGGCCACTATGCGCGAAAGCGGAGGGGCTACCTCTTCCTCGACACAGGCGGAAAGGTGTTCTACTGTTTTTATCGTCTTCTTGGTGGAATCCAGTATCGGACTGATTTTGCGGTAGAGGACGAAAGCCAGAACCCCGATAAACAGGGCGGTTGCCGTGCCCGCCAGCCCCAGGATGACGATAGCCAGGTCTCGATACCAATCAATACTCACCGGCCCCACCTCCGTCTTAACGATTTTATCTTCATTGTATACACCTTTACTCAAGCTGTAAAGGGGTAGGGAATTAAAAATCGGAACGCCCCTGGTTATCTAAAGGCCTCAGGTACGAAGTATCGTTATGACTGACCAGCACGGACCTTCCCCCCTTGCATTGGAAAACGGTGATGCCCCCGTTATCCTGCCGTATATTCCAGAAATGTGAGTTATCCAGGCCCAGCAGAGCGCAAATGAGCACCCGGTTGACCACCCTATGCGAGACCAGGACCACGTTTCCCTCGTGTTTTTTCATCACGTCAGCCGCCAGTCCGGACGCCCTCTCCCTGACTTCCTCCAGGCCTTCACCGCCCGGAAACCTGACCCGCTCCGGGTGTTCCTGCCATTCCTGGTAGAGCTTGCCGGACCGCTGCTCCACCTCCGAAAGCGAAAGCCCTTGCCAGGTTCCGAAATCGAGGTCTATGAGTTTCGGTTCGACATATGCTTCCAGCCTCCGGGACCGCGCCAGCGGCGCGGCTGTCTGCCTCGCCCTCTGCAGCGGGCTTGAATATATAGCTTCCAGTTTCTTATCCGCCAGATAAGTCTCCAGCAGGTCCGCCTGCGTGAACCCTTTCTCGTTCAGGGGGATATCCAGCCTGCCGCGGAAGACCTCGTTCACATTCCAGGCGGTCTCGCAGTGCCGGATGATAATCAACGCCGTCATGAACTGACCCCCGTATATTCAGCTTTAACCAGGTCCGCAATCTCCCTCGCTGCGTCCCATGCCTGCCGCTCTTCCTCGCCGAAAAAAAGGTGGCTCCTGCACTGGCAGTCACTACAGCCGAAACCGGCTATGGGCTCAAGCCGCCATCCCAGCCCCCCGGCCAGCCGGCACTCCAGATTTCTTTCCGAAATCAAGGTAAGAACATCGATTAACGATGCCTTCTCCAACAGGTAATCGATATGCCAGAACTTCTTCTTCACCACCCTGAGGTGACGCCTTAGCCTGGCTTCAAGGCCGCCCATCGCCGTGCCGGAATAAAGATAATAACCGCGTCTGAACCGGATGCGGCCCCGCCTTCCGACATTAATGGCATCGTCCGCAGGCAGGCCGAGAAGCAGGATGTAACTTCCTTTCGCCGTCTCTGCCCTCAGGGCTTGGGAACGTCCGATTTTTCGACCTCGATGGTGCACTCCGTGACCAGGGCGGCAAAGGCTCCGATTGCCGCCAGAATGGGAGCGTACAGTATCCCCGCCACCACAACCGGCGCCCCGATGCTCAACGGTATTTCAAGGATGGTCCTCCCATCATGTATTAGCCGCACCCTGCGCACATTACCTTCGCGTACCAACTGCTTGACCTTCTCAACTATCTGCCCCCCGGTAACCGTAAACTTCTCACTTGCAGTCATATTTCACCTCCCCTCAATGCATATTAGATAAGGCGGTGACCTCTGTCAAGCGCCGCAAGAGTAATCTCCGGAAGAAGCAGTAACTCCGCCGCCGGTGACGACAGACACCGCTGTTATCTGCAATTTATTGGGGGAAAAGAGAGAGCAGCCGCCAGGGGATAGGGCGGGAAGAAGGTCATCGGAGGATGGGACAACTAGCTTGAACCAAGCCGCAGACGCACCCCCTATCAAAAACCTGTTTTTCATGATATACTAAGGCAAAGCAAGGGGATATTTGTGACGGGCAGAGATTTACTTTCCGTGGCTGACCTCTCCAGCGCGGACATAAAATCACTTATCGGAAGCGCCGTAGCGATGAAGTCCCGGACTGCGGGCCCTCTGCTGCGGAACATGACGCTTGGCCTCGTATTTGAAAAACCATCTCTCAGGACACGCGTCAGCTTCGAAATAGCTATGCGGCAGCTTGGGGGGGACGTTATCTATCTCTCCCCGGCTGAAGTTGGGCTGGGGAAAAGGGAATCGGTTCCCGATGTTTCACGGGTGCTCAGCAGGTACTTTAGCGCTATCGCGGCCCGTACCTTTTCCCACCAGACTCTTGAAGTCCTCGCACGGTCCTCCTCCATCCCCGTGATTAACGCCCTTTCAGACCTGGAACACCCCTGCCAGGCCCTTACCGATATTCTAACCGTTTACGAACACAAGGGTAAGCTGGAGGGACTGTCCCTGGCCTTTTTTGGCGACGGCAATAATGTAGCGCATAGCCTGCTCCTTGCCTGCGCCATGACCGGTATCGGCATTCGCATCGCTTCTCCTCCGGGATACCGGGTGCAGGAAAATATCCTGCAGCTGGCACGGAAATACGCCCGGGAAAGCGGCGCGGCAATATTGTGCACGGAAGACCCGAATCTTGCCGCCGCGGGTGCGGACATCATCTACACGGACGTCTGGACCAGCATGGGCCAGGAAGCTGAGGCGGACCGCCGCCGGCGGGACTTCGCCGCTTACCAGGTGAATGAGAACATTCTTCGCCAGGCAAAGAAGGATGCCATCCTGATGCACCCTCTCCCCGCCCACCGGGGCGAGGAAGTATCGAAGGATATACTGGATGGTGCGCAGTCCGTGGTCTTTGACCAGGCGGAAAACCGGATGCACCTGCAGAAGGCGCTGCTGGCTGATATGCTTGGCAGAAAATCCTGAATATGATATAACCGGGGGAAAATGATGCTGAAGAATATTTTAAGCTGGGGCTGGTACCCCACCGTGATAACCACACTGGCGGTACTGGGATTGATTTACTCCTGGCCTCTGGAAATCATGGTCCCCGCCCTGGTCATCATCCTCGCCATCGGCCTGATATTCACCACAATCGGCGCCCGGAAAAGGCAGCTGGAGATGTCTTCGATTAAAATAAGACAGCTAGCCGATTATTTTTACCGGCGCTTTATGGGAACATCTTCCCTCTCCATCTTCGTAATCATCAACACCTTCTTCAATATGGACCAGCCCAAGCTGTGGGAGTGGGCCCGCGCCTGTGACATGTCCCAGCGGGTATTCAACAGTTGGGTGAGCGGCTTCGTCTCCCGGAATGAAAGCGCCGACGGCGGTCGGAAATTTTCCAACTTACTGGGCAGCTACCTCAACGAACTGTGGTCCATTACCAGTCATTATTTCGAATTTGTGGAGCAGTTCTACGAGATTGGCAACCAGTATGAAATACCAAAAGAGACCGCGGACCAGTATAATAAATTTGTCATGGAATATAATGCCTTCGTTCAGGACCTGAGAAGCAATATCAGCGAGCTGAGAGAGGTAGTAAAGACAGGGATTGACCCGCCCAGTGTTAAACTGGCCAGTGAACTGGCGCCGCGGGTCAGGGCCAGGGGCCGCGCTGAACGTGACGAATAGAGCGATAGTCGCCATCGTAGGACGGCGCAACGTGGGAAAATCAAGTTTGTTGAACCGGATAGCCGGAAAACAGCTTGCCATCGTCGAGGATTTGCCCGGTACCACCCGCGACCGCGTATTTGCGCGTGTTAACTGGGATGACCGGGAATTCACGATTGTAGATACCGGCGGCCTCGGCCCGGAGCCGGATTCCGTGCTGGCCCGGGGCATAAGGCAGCAGGTGGAAACCGCCATCAGTGAAGCGGCGGCCATTATCTTCCTTACCGATGTCCGTGACGGAATCACACCGGATGACCTGGAAATTGCGGATATGCTGCGCCGCTCGAACAAGCCCGTTCTTCTCGCGGTAAACAAGGCGGACAACGACCGCCTGGAAACGGATGCCGTGGAGTTTTTCCAGCTTGGGCTCGGTGAGCCTTTTCCCATCAGTGCTCACCACGGCCGGGGAACCGCCGAATTGATGGACAGGGTTTCCGCCCTGTTCCCCCCCGGCCCACCCGAACCGGAGGAAGATTTCATGAAGCTGGCCATCGTGGGACGCCCCAACGTGGGCAAGTCCATGATGCTTAATCGATTGGCGGGCAGCGCCCGCGCCATCGTCGATGAGAAGCCGGGTACCACGCTTGACGCCCTGGATACCATGATTGACTTTCAGGGAGAAAGTGTGTTACTTATTGATACTGCGGGCATCAGACGCCGCGGCAAAGTGCAAAAAGGGGTGGAAAATTACAGCGTCATCCGCAGCCTGCGGGCCATCGAGCGCGCCGATGTGGTACTGCTGGTACTGGACGCCCTTGAACCGCTTACCGCTCAGGATACGCATGTTGCCGGCTATGTCCAGCAGTCCGCGAAGGGGATTCTCCTGATAGTGAACAAGTGGGACATGATTGAAGACAAGAATATTCCCGAATGGGACCGCAACATTCGGAACAAGCTGAGATTCATGACATATGCCCCCATTATCTATACCTCAGCCATGTTCGGCGAGGGCGTGGACCGCGTGATACCCATGGCCCGCGAGGTCTTCCTGGAAAGGAAGAAAAGGCCGGCCACGGCGGCGGTAAACAACGTTGTTCAGGAAGCCGCCTCCGCGCACGTCCCCCCGCGCCGCGGCAAGAAGCAACTCAAGATTTACTATGCCACCCAGGCGGAAACCGCCCCGCCCACATTTGTTTTCTTCGTGAATGATGCCGGACTGGTCCATTTTTCTTACCAGCGTTACCTGGAAAACAGGCTGCGTCAGGCTTTCGGATTCATGGGGACGCCGCTGCGTCTTATCTTCAAAGCCAGGGAGGAAACATGATCGCCTTAATGTACCTCGCCGTCGCCGTTATCAGCTACTTCCTGGGCTCTATTCCCTCCGGTCTCATCGTAAGCCGGCGGAGTTCCAAAGTGGACCTGAGGCAGGTCGGCAGCGGTAAAACGGGTACTACCAATGTGCTGCGTACCGCGGGAAAGAAGGCCGCGGTCCTGGTACTGATAATGGATATGGCCAAGGGCGCGCTCTCGGTATTTCTGGCTACCCTTATATTCGGGAAGCAGTACGGCACGATTGCCGGTTACAGTATCTGGCTTACACCGAGCGCCCAGGTCCTGGCAGCCTTTTCCGCGATTATCGGGCATACCTGGTCCGTCTTCGTTAAATTCAAGGGAGGCCGGGGAGTGGCTACGTTTCTGGGCGGTCTGCTCATCCTGTGTCCGCCGGCCGCCCTGTTCGGCGCGGAGGTACTCGTTATCGGGGCGGGCCTCACCAGGTACATGTCCCTTGGTTCCATCGCCGGGGCTGTGAGTACCTATGCCATCCTGGTCCCGCTGACCATTTTTAACGGATTTCCGGTGGAATACCTGATATTTTCCCTTTTTGGAACGGTATTTATCATCATCATGCACCGGGACAATATTGCCCGCCTGCTGATGGGCAGAGAGCGTAAAATCGGGGAGAAGGTCCATATCCAGCAACCTTCCCCCGGCAACCAGGAATAAGTCCGAACGAGACCTTTTATCTTATTATGACGAAAGTTGCCGTTATCGGTACCACGAGCTGGGGCATCACCCTGGGCATCATGCTGGCCCGTAAAGAGGTCGATGTATCGGTCTGGGCCCGCACGGAAAAGGAGGCCGCCCTTCTGACCAGCCAGGGACCCAACCCCAGCCAGTTTCCCGGTATCACTTTCCCGCCGCACCTCCATATTACGAGTCAGATGAAAGAAGCCCTGTCTAACGCCAAGGCAATCATCATGGCGGTCCCTTCGCAGACCATGAGGCAGAATATCGAGCTGGTGGAAAGCCATCTCACAAAGTCTACCATCATCGTCAGTGCCGCCAAAGGCCTGGAAATCGGCAGCGGTAAACGCATGTCACAGGTCATCCGTGAGGAAATCGATGAACGCTTCAGCGCCAATGTCTGCGTGCTCTCCGGCCCCAATCTCTCCCGGGAGATTCTCCATGAGCTCCCCGCCGCATCGGTAGTGGCAGCCGAAGACAGCCGCATCGCCCGCCAGATTCAAAAAATCATGGTCACACCCAATTTCTGCGTCTTTACCAATACGGACGTTATCGGAGTGGAACTCGGGGGCGCGTTGAAAAACATCATCGCCCTGGGCGCCGGCATCACGGACGGGCTCGGCTTCGGAGACAATGCCAAGGCAGCCTTTATCACCCGGGGACTGACCGAAATAACCGCCCTGGGAGTTGCCCTTGGCGCAAATCCGTTGACCTTCTCCGGCCTGGCCGGCCTGGGTGACGTTATCGCCACCTGCTCAAGCCCGTTGAGCCGCAACCACTACGTCGGCGTGGAACTGGCCAAGGGGCTCCACCTTACCGAGATAGTCGACACCATGACGGAGGTCGCCGAAGGCGTATCCACGACGATGGTCGCGCGTAACCTGGCTCAGCAACTCGGCCTGGAAATGCCGATTACCGAGAAGATATTCCAGGTTCTGTATGAAGATGCTGACGCGCACCTGGTAACGGAAGGCCTGATGCGCGTTAACGCCCGGCATGAACTGGAAGGACGCAAGTGGGGGCTGTTCTCTTTCTTCCGCAGAAGGCGGCCGGCACCGCCTGGACGTCCGGACACCGGGGGCAAGCTTTAGCAATTATAATTGCTTGCCTGGGAAGATGGAAGCAGCCGCGAGGGTAGTCTCGCGAGGGAAGAAAATCATTGGGGACGGGACCTTTGCCCGGAGACAGCTAAAACCGGAAAAAGCCGCCTTAACGGCTATCTGTCCGCCGGCCCCATCGTCTTCGCTAATTCCTCGAAAAGCCTGTGCTGCTCTTTGCTCAGCGATTCAGGGGTTATTACTCTCAGCCTGACCAGCTCGTCACCCCTTCCGCCCCGGCGCAAACGCGCCGCGCCCTTGTCTTTCAGGCGAAAGACCTTACCTGTCTGGCTTCCCGCCGGGACTTTTAACTCGGAATCTCCGTCAAGAGTCGGCACCGAGACCTTTGCCCCCAGGGCGGCCTGCGCGATATTGACCGGAAGGTCATAGATTATGTCATCCCCGTCACGCATGAATAACTTGTGCTCTTTCACCGCGAGGTGAAGGTAGAGATTGCCGGGGGGGCCTCCCCTCAAGCCGGCCTCACCCTCACCGGTAAGCCGTACCTGGGAGCCATTGTCCACGCCCCCGGGGATTACCACTTTTATCTCCCGCTTGTAGCGGTTGTGCCCGCTGCCCCGGCATTCGGGACACGGGTCGGTAACCACTTCGCCCCTGCCGCGGCACTTATCACAGACCGTGGTATTGATAAACCGCCCGAAGATGCTCTGCTGTACCCGCTTCACCTGACCGCTGCCGTCACAGTTGGAGCAGCGGCTGGCGGATGTTCCCGGCTTTGCCCCCGAGCCGTGACAGGTGGCGCAGGCTTCAGTACGGTCGATTTTCAGTTCTTTCTCACAACCCAGCGCCGCTTCCTCAAAGGAAATCGTCATGCGGTATTCCAGGTCCGTACCGCGCCGGGCGGCATTCCTTGTCGAGGTGGCCCCGCCGAAAAAGGTATCGAAAATGTCTCCCAGGCCGCCGAAACCGAAATCTACCCCCTCGAAGCCGCGCCCGAAAACACCGCCCGGCCCCTCGTGCCCGAAGCGGTCATAGCTGGCCCTTTTCTCGGAATCGGAAAGCACCTCGTAAGCCTCGTTGATTTCCTTGAACTTATCGGCACACCCGTCCTCGCTATTGCGGTCCGGGTGGTACTGGAACGCCAGCTTGCGGAAGGCTTTCCTGATTTCTTCCCTGGAGGCATCCCGTGAAACCCCCAATACTTCGTAATAGTCCCTTTTTATCGCCATCACATTAACAATGATTAAAGATTAAATCTCTCTCCAAAACACGACGTCCACTTATATCATACCTACCGGGCAAAACGCTTGTCAATGAAGCTGGCACCCACCCGGCATGTGCCGTTCACGCTTTCCGGGGCTGCCATCCGTACCGTATGCGGCCCAAATCACTATCGGACTGCTTTATGTTTACGGCATATCCTCGGGCGGGGTGCTTTCATAGAGGTAGCTTTGAAGAATAAAGGCCGCGGCGACCGCGTCATCAGGTTTCTTCGCACGCCCGCCCTCACGCAGCAGGCGCTTTGCCGAGACCGTGGTGAGCCGCTCGTCACGGAATATTATTGGAATCTCACTGCGCACCTGGAGTTGCCGGACGAATGCCTGTACCTTGCCCGCCTGGATACCTGTGGTTCCGTCCATCATGAGCGGCATACCGACGACGATTTTCTCGACGCCTCTCTCTTCCGCCAGCCTCAGGATAGCAGAAATATCCGTTGCCGCGTCAACACAATCTATGATTCCGTGGGGCGTGGCCAGTATGCCCTGCGGGTCGCTGATAGCCACCCCTATCCTTCTCTCACCCACGTCAAGGGCCATGACACGCGTGGCAATCACCTCCCCCCGAGGATGCCGGGGACCGCGCGCAGAGCCTCATCAAGTTTGCTCTTCTCCCTCCCGCCTGCCTGGGCAAGGGTAGCCTTTCCGCCACCGCCTCCCCCCGTCAAACGGGCCACCTCTTTTATGATATTACCGGCATGATAACCTTTTTCCACCAGGTCCGGGGTTACTGCCGCCAGGAAAGCCGGCCGGTCCTGGTGGATCGTCCCCAGCACGATGACCACGCTCTTCAACCGTTCCCTGACCAGGTCGGCAATCTCCCGCATCACCTGGGGGTTGACCGGCGGAACCCGCGAAGCAAGCACGTTGATACCGTTGATTTCCCGGACTTTACCAAGCAGCGATTCCGCTTCCCGCTTGCCCAGTTCCCGCTCCAGTTCCAGGACCCGTTTTCGCTCGGCGTTAAGCTCATGGAGCATCGATGATAGTTTTTCCGGGGTCTTTTCCACGGTGGCTCCCAGCTCCCGTGCAATTTCTTCCAGTCGCGAGAACTGCTGCCCGATAAATGCCTCGGCTCCCCGCCCCGTTACCGCCTCGATGCGGCGCAGGCCGGCCCCGATGCTGCTCTCAGCAATGATGTGGAAATAGCCGATTTCCCCGGTGCTGGTGACATGGGTGCCCCCGCAGAGTTCCGCGCTGACCACCGGCTCACCGATTTTCATCACCCTTACCGTGTCCCCGTACTTTTCGTTAAAGAGGGCGATGGCCCCTTCATGAATCGCCTCATTGTAAGAGGTTTCGATACTCCGTACGAGCAGGTCCTGGCGTATCTTCTCGTTCACCAGGCGTTCCACGGCTCCTATCTCATCGCGGCTCATCGCCTCCAGGTGAGAAAAATCGAAGCGGAGCCGGTCGGGGGCTACCAGGGAACCGCGCTGCTGGATATACTCTCCCAGCACCTTCCGCAGCGCCGCCTGCAGGAGGTGGGTGGCTGTATGGTTCCGGGCAATGTCCAGGCGCCGCGCGATGTCCACCTCCGCCAGCGCCTCATCCCCCACCTTCATGGCCCCCTCAAAGACATACCCCTGGTGCACGATGACATCCGGCGGCATGCGCAGGGTATCGGTAACTAAGAACCGGCCCGAAGGGCCGCGTATCTCTCCGGCATCGCCCACCTGTCCTCCCATCTCCCCGTAAAAAGGTGTGGTGTCCAGCACCAGCCGGGCCTGCTGCCCTTCCCTGATTTCCTGTGACGCAGCGCCGTCCACCATAAGCCGGACGACCTTCGCCCTTTCCGCCAGGTTATGGTAGCCCACGAAATAAGTCCCGGCAATGTCCGCCTCCCTACCCAGCCTCACCCTCTCCCTGACCTCAAACTTGCGGGTAGCCCTCGCCCGCTCGCGCTGCTTCTCCATCTCACGCTCGAAGCCTTCGAGGTCCACGGAAAAGCCGTATTTCTCGACGATTTCTTTCGTCAATTCCACGGGAAAGCCGTAGGTATCATACAAGCGGAAGGCGTCTCCAGCCGGTATCTCTTTTATCACTCCGCCGTTTTCCGCGATGATGTTCTCGATTATCTGGAGTCCGGTACTGAGCGTTTCCCGAAACCTGGTCTCTTCCAGTTCAATTACCTTGAGAATAAAATCGCTCCTGCTCACCAGCTCGGGGTAGACATGACCCATGCGCTCTATCGTAATCCGGGCCACCTCAGACAGGAAAGGTTTGTCCTCACCCAGTCGACGGCAGTAAAGCGCCGCCCTGCGCAGCAGCCGCCTCAATACATACCCCTGCTTTTCATTGCTGGGGATAACGCCGTCCGCTATCAGGAAGGCGATGCCCCGCCCGTGTTCCGCCACCACCCTCATCGCATGGTCTGTCTCGGCATCGGTGCCGTATTTCTTCCCGGCCAGTCCCGAAATCACCTCCAGCAGGGGCGCAAACAGGTCGGTCTCATAGACGGTGGACTTACCCCCCACCACGGCGGCAGCCCTCTCCAGCCCCATACCAGTATCGATGTTCGGCCGGGGCAGCAGTGTTCTCTTCCCGCTCTCATCCTGGTTATACTCGGTAAAGACCAGGTTCCATACCTCGACGAAACGCCCGCAGTGACAGTTAGGCGCACAGGTATCGTTTCCGCAACCCGCTTCCTCCCCGAAGTCATAGTGTATCTCGGAGCACGGCCCGCACGGTCCGGAGCTGCCCGCCGGGCCCCAGAAATTATCCTCGTCGCCGAAGCGCTTGATGCGCTCCTCGGGAACGCCTATCCGGCGCCAGTACTGGAACGCGTCATCATCATCGAGGTAGATGGAAATCCACAGCTTCTCCGGCGGCAGATTCAATCTCTCCGTGACGAATTCCCACGCCCAGGCGATGGCTTCCTTCTTGAAGTAGTCGCCCACGCTGAAATTGCCCAGCATCTCGAAGAAAGTGAGGTGGCTGGCATCCCCCACCGACTCCACATCCGTGGTGCGGAAACACTTCTGGCAGGTCGCCAGGCGCGGGTTGGGCGGCACCGCCTCACCGAGGAAGAAAGGTTTAATCTGCACCATGCCCGCCGTGGTCAGCAGCAGCGTCGGGTCTCCGTGGGGAATCAAAGAAGAGCTGGGCAGTACCTTGTGTCCCTTTTCGGTAAAAAACTTCAGAAATGCGTCTCTAATCCGGTCACTGTTCATGGTCTCATAATGATTCTAGAGTAAGCTCCCCGCTCTGTCAATGCGAAAAGGGCTCCGAGGACTAATCCTGATAGGGAAGCTCGGCGTTCCGATTGCATGTTGCCGCGAGGGTGGGTTAGGGTGGGAAGATAAATCCCTGGGGCTGGGAGGTCAGGCGGATAAACTAAATGATGCCGCGAGGGTGGGTTAGGGCGGGAAAATAAATCCCGGTGGCTGGGAGGTCAGGCGGATAAACTAAATGATGCCGCGAGGGTGGGTCAGGGCGGGAAGATATCCCTGTGGCAGGGGGGTCAGGCGGATAAACTAAATGATGCCGCGAGGCCGGGTCAGGGCGGGAAGATTAATCCCTGTGGCGGGGAGGGGATTCTCCTAAAATCGAACACCCCGAAGAGATAGTATTACTTCATCGCGCTGCCCGAAGCATAAGCCGTAGCCCCGTAAATCCCCGCCTCGTTGCCAAGCTCGGCGGTAACAATGCGCACCCTCTCCGCGGACACGGCAAACGCTCTCTCTCTCACCAGCATACGCGCCGGGTCCAGCAGAAGGTTGCCCAGGTTGGCCACCCCTCCCCCGATGACGATTATCTCCGGGTTAAAGATGTTCACCAGGTTTACCAACCCCACTCCCAGATAAAAGGCTATCCGGTCGATTATCTCAAGAGCCAGCGGGTCTCCGCGTTCCGCGGCTATGCTCACCATTTCCCCGGTAATACCGCCGTTGCCTGCCATCTCCGCCAGCAGGGAAGCCTCTCCCCCTTCGATGCGTGAGACCGCCTCTCTCACCATCGCCGTGCCGGAGGCCAGCATTTCCAGGCAGCCGGTATTACCGCAACGGCACTCCGGCCCGTTTATCTCCACCGTCATGTGCCCGATTTCCCCGGCGGCACCGTCCGCCCCCAGGTAAAGCTTACCACCGGTAATAATACCCCCGCCGATTCCTGTCCCCACGGTCAGCAGCACCATCTCCTGACTCCCCCTTCCGGCACCGAAGCGGTGCTCCCCGAGGGCGGCGGCACTGGCGTCATTAAGCAGGAAGCTGGAAACCCGGTACCTGTCCTCCACCATGCTTCTCAGGGGGACCCCGCTCCAGCCGGGCATATTCGGCGAAAATGTGATGACCCCCCTCCGGCTATCTATCCCGCCCGCCGCGGCGATGCTGATACTGCCCAGTTCCTCCGGGGCGATTCCATTCTTTGCCAGCAGGCCGTCAACAATGTGGAAAAACCGCCTGATTACAGATTCGACACCCTCATCCGCCCGGGTCGATTCCAGTTTCCTGTCGATGACCCGGTCGCCCGTCTGAAACAGCGCTGCCAGTATTTTGGTACCGCCGAGGTCTACCGCCATCACCGGTCGCTTGTTCCCGAATTCTTCGTTCACGCTTACCCCCGTTGCTGATTCCCGCGCCCCGCCCCGACGCCTTCCCGGCACAGCTCAATGACTAGCAGGTCAAGGACGAGTTCCCCCTCGAACCTGCCCGTCTTCAGGGAGATGTCAGCCTCCAGCAAGCGGTGATAGACCTCTCTCAACCTCTCTGCCGAATAACGCCCCGCCTGGTCCGCCGCTTTGCGCAACACGTAATCGGAAGTGAGACCAAGCCGACTCTGTATCTCCGCCCTGGACTTCTTCTGCCGCAGCATCTCTTTCACCCGGACGATTATCTCCAGCTGGCGCAGTACCATCACCAGAAGGTAGGCGGGAGCTGCTCCTTGCCTGAGCAGTTTCTGTAAAAGCTGCTGGGCTGTTGCCGTGCGTACCTCGATGATAGCGTCCACCATGGCAAAGATATTCGCTTCCTGCGCATAGCTCACCACCGCCCGCACGTCCTCCTCCTCAATCATCTGTCCTGACTTAAAGAGAAGCAGCTTGTCCACTTCATTGGCCATTACCCAGAGATTATTCCCCACGAACCTGGCCAGCAGCTCAACGGCCTTCGGCGAGATGCTTCCGCCCGCCTGCCGTATGCGCTTCCGCACCCATTCCTGCAGGCTTGCCCCTTTTAATACCGGAAAAACCTTTACCGTGGCGCCGGTAAGCCTCTTTAAAAGTCTATTCTGGCCGCTGATTTTGCCGCCGGTCAGCACCCCCACGGTGAACTCGGGAACATTGTTCAGACAGCCGACCAGCGATTCGAACACGCTCTCCCGTTCGGAAGGCGTAGCTTTTTTCTTCCGGGGGTTATTACTCCTGGCCTCGAACTTCTCAAGCAAGCCATCGACGATGACCAGGCGCTTCTCCGCCAGGAAAGGCACCGTTTCACAGGATACTTTTAACCGCTCCAGCGTGAGTTGTCCCCCGTCCAGTACGGTCGTATTCGCGGAGAGGGTCTCATCAGCCCCGAGTTCTTTCTTGATGCTCGCCATCTCCTGGCGCAGGGAATAATCATCTTCGCCATATAGTACGTAAAGCAAATTACCTCCGGCGCTGCGGTTTCCTCATTTTACCACATGCACCATGAGGGCGTAAGATTCAGGGAAGACCCGTTGAAGAAAAAGTCTTCAGGCGGTAAAATACATAGCAACCGAACGATGTATATTAAGGAGTCAGTAATGGCGGAACAGCCTGATGAATTGAAAAAACTATCCGGGATTGCCCAGGATATGCAGCTCCCCCGTGACCTCAGGACAAAAGCCGTCAACCAGCTGGGCAGTATCGCCACCTACGAAGCCCTGCTCATTCTGCTGGAAATCGCCGCTAACGAGAACATGGCCCTATCCGACCGCGACCGCGCTCTTAAGCAAGCCCGCGAAGTTATTAAGAAGACCAGCCACGAATAACCGGCAAATGAGTACCGGTGATTTTCAGACATGAGTATTGATGCGGGCATTATCGGCCTGCCCCAGAGCGGTAAGACCACGGTCTTTAACGCCCTCACTCACGGCCGGGCGGATGTATCCGCGCATGCCTCGGAAAGAAAGGCCCCCCACATCGGCACCGCCAAGGTGACTGACCCCCGCCTGAACGCCCTTTCTGACCTCTTTCAAAGCAGGCGCCTGGTCGAAGCGGAAGTCAGGTACACTGACATCGGGGCTTCCGTGAAAAACCTGGCCGCGGACAAGGGTATCGGAGGGCAACTGCTGAACCGTTTGAGCGCCGCCGACGCCCTTATCGAGGTTGTCCGGGCTTTCCCTGATGAGACCGTTCCCCACCCCTCCGGCAGTGTCGACTTCAAGAGGGATATCGGCACCATGGACCTGGAGCTAGCCTTTTCCGACCTCGCTATCGTGGAGCGGAGACTGGAAAGGATAAGAGACGCGCTAAAAGCGGCCAAGCCTGCGGAACGCCAGGCTTTCCAGAACGAGCAGGTCCTTCTTACGAGGCTTAAGGACCTGCTGGAAAAAGACACGCCGCTGCGTGAAGTGCCGCTCACCGCTGACGAGGCCAGGGCCATCGCCAATTACCAGTTCCTCACCGCCAAACCGCTGCTTATCATCGTCAACATCGGTGAGGAACAGCTTGCCGGGAAAGACCCGGTAGTCAGCGCAGAAGGGGAGACGTCCGGTGAAAAATGCCGCCTGATAACTCTTTGCGGGAAGCTGGAGATGGAGCTTACCCGGCTCGACGATAAAGCGGCTGCGGAGTTCCGTGCCGACTTCGGTATCGGTGAATCAGGTCTGGACCGGGTCATCCGGGCATCCTATGAATTGCTGGGGCTGGTCTCTTTCTTTACCGTCGGTGAAGATGAGACAAAGGCCTGGTCCGTCCCCCGTAACACCCCGGCAGTTGTAGCTGCCGGTAAAATCCATTCGGATATAGAAAAGGGCTTCATCCGCGCCGAAGTCGTCCGCTATGAGGACCTGATGAAATGCGGGGGCCTCGCCGAAGCCAGGAAACAGGGCTTGCTCAGGCTTGAAGGCAAGGATTACCCGGTACAGGATGGTGACGTCATTACCTTTCTGTTTAACGTATGAGCAATAGGTTTTATTTGCATTTGGTTGATGGGGAGAAAAGAGCAGCCCCGAGGGTGGGATAGGGTGGGAAGAAAATCATCGGGATGGGAGAGACATCACCTGGAGCCAACTAAAACCGAACAATACTGGACTGTTATTTATTTCTCGTGACTGCCGCTCCGGCGCACCAGCAGCTTCAAACCGTTCTCCCCCACCACGGTGATTTCTTCCCCCTTCGTGACGGGTCCATTCTCAGCGACGGCGCTCCACAGCTCCCCCTTGATTTTTACCAGCCCGTCCGGGTTTAGCGGGCTGGCGGCCTTACCCCGCGCTCCGACCATCGTCGGTGGGCCGAAGGAGCCGGGTCTTCGCAGCGCCCTGGTCACAAAAATAAAATTGACCGTGGAGAAAACACCCCAGGCAACCATCACCCCGATGAGCGCCGAAACCGGCAGGTTGACGCCTATCTCAGGCAGCCCCCAGCGCCAGATAGCCCAGATAGCTATCTCTTCAAGTGTGGTGCTGATAACCGCTACAACAAGCCGCGCCGTCGTCATCTCACTATCATTATAACAGTGTCACCGCGCCGTCATCCAAAATAATGAAGCAGCGTGATATCGCCGCGGTCAAGGCTGCGGCCGGAAGCGCCGCGAAGTGGTAACAGGGAAAATACCAGCGGGTCCAAGCAAGCCAACAGCACTATTGTATTTGGTTTTTTATGCTACCTCACCCCTACCCTTCCCAACCGAAAACAACGGTGGGAAACCTGGCTTATTGCCGGCTATAGAGGGGCGTTTAAGTGAGAGGGGGCAGATCCCCCTCTCACACACACCACTCATAGTCCTCCACCAAGGTATCGGTTTGAGAGGGGGACACAGGGGGTGAGTACCGGGGGAACAACCGGAAGCAAACAAAATCGCCAAAAAAGTTTTATTTTTGGTTGGCTGCAAGTAGTGTCCCATCCCATCCCGATGACGTACTTCTTACCCTGTCCCACGCTCGCGGCTATCTCTTCTGCTCCACCACCAAGCGCAAATAGGACCGCCAAAAGCATTATTTGCAAATATTTTCCTGATGCCTTAAAATATATATTGACAAGTACCCGAATGCATGATACCATTATAGTTTGTAGTAATGCCCCATTCTTTGTTATCTCATTATATACCCACCGGAGTCACGCATCAGACTTTTGCGTCTCCGCATGCGTGTCTTAATTCACTGGAATAATTACCAACCAAGCCGTACGTATTTTAAGGAGTAGAGATGGTTTTGACGTCGCCGAATCAGCGTGATTCCGCCCTGCCTGCTATCCCCCGGAAATCTTACGCCCGTTTACCCCAGATACTTGAAGTGCCCAACCTGATTAAAGTCCAGCTGGACTCCTTCCAGAGATTTCAGGAAGAAAGACTGAGACAGCTTCTCGAAGAAAGCTCCCCCATCAAGGATATCACCGGCAACCGCCTGGAGCTCAGCTTCATCGGTTACGAGTTCCGCGAACCCAGGAACTCGGAAGCGGAATGCCGTGCCCGGGACCTGACCTATTCCATTCCGCTTTATGTCAGGGTCCGTCTTCTGGTAAAAGAGACCGGAGAAATCAAGGAACAGGACCTGTTCTTCGGTGACATTCCCCTGATGACCGCCAAGGGGACCTTCATCACCAGCGGCGCGGAAAGGGTGGTGGTCAGCCAGCTCCTCCGCTCTCCCGGCGTTTATTTCACGGTAGAAGAAGACGCCAACACCGGCCGTAATTTAAGTTACGCCAAGCTCATACCCACCCGCGGCGCGTGGCTGGAATTTGAGACCAGCAGCCGGGACGTCCTCTCGGCAAAGATTGACGGTAAACGCAAAATCCCCGTGACCACGCTGCTCCGCGCCATCGGCTACGGCAAAGATGAGGAACTGCTGAGCCTCTTCGCCAAGGAAGACAGCTCCCCGGACCACCAGTTCATGTCCCGTACCGTTGACCGGGAACCGGGCATTAAGGAAGAGGGAGAAGCACTGCTTGATATCTACCGCAAGCTGCGCCCCGGGGAATTGCCTAACCTGGATAACGCCCAGAAACTGCTGCACGGCCTGTTTTTCGACCCTGCGCGCTATGACCTGGGAACAGTGGGGCGCTATAAGCTGAACAAGCGGCTGGGCCTGGACATCAGCCTGAAACAAAGGGCGCTTACCAAGCAGGACATCGTGGAAATCGTAAGGCACCTCATCCTGATTAACAACGGTGAAGACACTCCGGACGATATCGACCACCTGGGCAACCGGCGCGTCCGTACCGTCGGCGAGCTGGTACAGATACAGTTCCGCATCGGGCTGCTGCGCCTGGAGCAGGTAGTCCGGGAAAGAATGAGCATCATCGGCACGGAAGCGGTCACACCCAGCGCCCTGGTCAATATCCGCCCCATCGTCGCTACCGTCAGGGAATTCTTCGGCGGTTCGCAGCTCTCCCAGTTTATGGACCAGACCAACCCCCTCGCCGAGATAACCCATAAGCGCCGCCTTTCCGCCATGGGTCCCGGCGGTCTCTCCCGGGAACGCGCCGGGTTTGATGTCCGTGACGTCCACTTCTCCCATTACGGACGCATCTGTCCCATTGAGACCCCGGAAGGTCCTAACATCGGACTCATGGGCTCCCTGGCAACCTACAGCATCATCAACGAATTTGGTTTTATCGAGACTCCTTACCGCAAGGTAATCTCGGAGATAAGCAATAAAGATGAGCGGCTCATCGGCAGGACAGCCCGTGAAGCCGTTAAGGACGGGGAAGGCAAGACCATCGTAAAAGAAAACGCTGCGGTCACCCCGGAGATTGCCGCGGAACTGGCTAAATTAAAGAAACGGATGATAAAGGTCATCCCCTTTGTCTCTAACGAGATTACGTATTACTCCGCCGATGAGGAAGACGAGTTCATCATCGCACAGGCTAACGCCCAGCTGGACGAAAATAACCAGTTCGCGGAAAAAGTGATTGAAACCCGCTTCGGTGACCAGTACCTGCTGGAACCCCCCGAGAACATCCAGCTGATGGACGTATCACCCAAGCAGATTGTCAGCGTGGCTACGGCATTGATACCGTTCCTGGAGCATGATGACGCCAACCGCGCCCTCATGGGCGCCAACATGCAGCGCCAGGCGGTACCCCTCCTGAGAGCGGAAGCGCCCCTGGTGGCTACCGGCATGGAGCTCGAAGCTGCCAAGTACAGCGGCCAGGTTATTTTCGCCAAGAACGCCGGCGTCGTCACCGAGCTCGCCAGTGTAAATGACATCAAGGGCAACCCTCATTACCGCATCGTGATTACCACTGATGACGGCCAGAGGGAAGAATATGAGCTGATGAAGTTCGTACGCACCAACCAGGGCACCTGCATCAACCAGCACCCACTGGTAAATAAAGGCGACCGCGTTGAACCAGGGCATATCCTGGCGGACAGCTCCGCGACGGAAAAAGGTGAGCTGGCCCTGGGGCAGAACGTGCTTTGCGCCTTCATGAGCTGGGAGGGCTATAATTTCGAGGACGCCATAATCATCAGCAGCCGCCTCCTGGAAGAGGACAAGTTCACCTCTGTCCACATCGCCAAGCATGAGTCCGAAGCACGGGATACCAAGCTGGGACCGGAGGAAATCACCCGTGACATCCCCAACGTCAGCGAGGAAAGCCTGCGGGAACTGGATGAGAACGGCATCATCAGGATAGGCGCGGAAGTCGGTCCCGATGATACCCTGGTAGGTAAAATCACCCCCAAAGGTGAAACGGAGCTCTCCGCCGAAGAAAAGCTGCTGAGAGCCATCTTCGGGGAAAAAGCCCGCGAGGTCAAGGACACCTCCCTGCGCGTTCCTCACGGCGATTGGGGCAAGGTGATTAACGTCAAGGTCTACTCCCGCCACGACGGCAAGAGCAGCGGCGACGACCTGCCGCCGGGAGTCAACGAATGGGTCCAGGTATGGGTCGCGCAAAAAAGAAAGGTCTCCGTGGGTGATAAGCTCGCCGGACGCCACGGCAATAAGGGCGTCATCGCCCTCATCGCCCCTAAAGAGGATATGCCCTTCCTCCCCGACGGCACCCCGGTGGATATCATCCTCGACCCCATCGGCGTTCCTTCCCGAATGAACATCGGGCAGGTTTTAGAAACGCACATCGGCTGGGCTGCACAGGTCCTGGGTACGAGGACGATGACCCCGGTCTTTGACGGCGCCCGTGATATTAACATCGAAGACTCACTGGCCAGGGTGTGGCTGGCGCAGAAAGCGGCCGTGGCCAACCCGGAACTCGCCCGGCACGCCAGCCAGGCAATTCCTCCCGAGGCCGTCAAGGCATGGCTGAGACAGCAGAGCATCGACGCGGAAAAAGTCTTCAGTGATGAACACCCCGGCACCGCCAGTGAGGTCTGTCTGCGCATCTGGCTTAATGAGATGGGTACCGCGGCGGACAAACTGGGCCCCGAAGAGCTTTTGGAAAAAGCGAAAGCCGTAGCCCATGAAAAAAGGACCAGCCCACCCATCTTCGGCAAGACGGAGCTTCGCGACGGGCGTACCGGCATACCGTTCGACCAGCCGATAACCGTGGGCAGCATTTACATGATGAAGCTGATCCACCTGGTGGAAGACAAAGTTCACGCCCGCTCCACGGGCCCCTATTCCCTGATTACCCAGCAGCCCCTCGGCGGCAAGGCCCAGTTCGGCGGGCAGCGCTTCGGGGAAATGGAAGTCTGGGCGCTGGAAGCTTATGGAGCGGCCCATAACCTCCAGGAAATGCTCACCATAAAATCTGACGACGTCACGGGACGCGCTAAGGCTTATGAAGCCATCATCAAAGGCGATGACATCCTGCAGCCCGGCGTTCCGGAATCGTTCAAGGTTCTGGTCAAGGAACTTCAGAGCCTCGGACTGGCGCTGGAGGTAATCAGTGAAGAAGAGCCGAAGCAGCCATCCATTGAAGAACCTCCGGCGGGGGCCGAACCCGGAGAACTAACACTCGAATCCGAACTTAAACTCATTGATAGTACTCCCGTCAATGAGACAGCCGGCAATGAACCTGTGAATGAGCCTGTGAATGAGGTAGAAGAAGATGCTGGAAATTAACGATTTTGACGCGGTACGTATTTCCCTGGCCTCGCCGGAGCAGATACGTAGCTGGTCTTACGGCGAAGTAACCAAGCCCGAGACGATAAACTACCGCACGCTGAAGCCGGAACGGGACGGCCTTTTCTGCGAAAGGATTTTCGGGCCTACCAAGGACTTCGAATGCTACTGCGGTAAATACAAGAGGATTCGCTATAAAGGAATCATCTGCGATAAATGCGGCGTGGAAGTGGCCCGCGCCAAGGTGCGCCGGGAACGCATGGGACACATTGAGCTGGCATGCCCGGTAAGTCATATCTGGTTCGCCAAGGGCACCCCCAGCCGCCTCGGCCTGCTCCTTGACCTCTCCCCGCGCAACCTGGAGCACGTCCTCTATTTCTCGCAGTATATCGTCACCTCCGTCAACGAGGAAGCCAGGGAGGAACTGCTCAAGCAGATGGAGCAGGACGTAATCCAGAAGACCGCGGAGAAACAGACCGCGATGGAAGAGAAGGTCGCTCACGCGGAGAGTAACGATGCCACCGTCGAGGAGGTAAACCAGCTCCGGCGCGACTTCCAGGATGAGAAGAGCAAAATTGAAGACCAGTTCCCCGGTGAAGCCGATAAAATCAGGAAGCTCCAGGTAAAGACCCTCCTGACCGAGAGCCAATACCACGAGCTTAAAAGCCAGTACGGGCATATCTTTGAAGCCGGCATGGGAGCGGAAGCTATTCTGGAGATAACCAGGAACGCTAACCTGGATGGAATCCGTAACAATCTGCTCCAGGAAATCCAGTCCTCCTCCGGGCAGCGGCGCAAGAAAGCCAGCAAACAGCTGCGCGTGGTGGAGGCCTTCCGTAACAGCGGCAATAAACCGGAATGGATGGTTCTCAGCGTCCTGCCGGTACTCCCGCCTGACCTGAGGCCCATGGTCCAGCTTGACGGGGGCCGCTTTGCCACCAGTGACCTGAATGACCTGTACCGCCGCGTGATAAACCGTAATAACCGTCTCCGCCACCTTATTGACATCGGGGCGCCGGAGATTATCATCCGCAATGAAAAAAGGATGCTGCAGGAAGCCGTCGATTCCCTGATTGATAACGGGCGCAGGGGACGCGCTGTTTCCGTCAGCGGCAACCATAAACTGAAGTCCCTCTCCGATATGCTCCGGGGGAAGCAGGGTCGCTTCCGCCAGAACCTCCTCGGCAAGCGCGTGGACTACAGCGGCCGCTCTGTCATCGTCGCCGGCCCGGAACTCAAGCTGCACCAGTGCGGGCTGCCGCGAAGACTGGCGCTGGAGCTGTTCAAACCCTTTGTGATGCGCCGCCTCGTGGCCGAAGGGCTTGCGCCCAATATCAAGAGCGCCCGCCGGCTGGTGGAAAGGGCACGGCCGGAAGTATATGATATCCTGGAAGAAGTAATCGTGGAGCGTCCGGTCCTCCTGAACCGCGCCCCAACCCTGCACCGCCTCAGCATCCAGGCCTTCGAGCCCGTCTTGATTGACGGCAGCGCCATCCAGATTCACCCGCTCGTCTGCTCCGCATTCAATGCCGATTTCGACGGCGACCAGATGGCGGTCCATATTCCCCTCTCCAAAGCCGCCGTCAAGGAAAGCTGGGAGATGATGCTCAGTTCCAATAACATGCTTCTCCCCAGCAGCGGCGAGCCCACGATAACGCCTACCCTGGACATCGTTTTGGGCTGCTATTACCTCACCAACATCCGGGCCGGCGCCAAAGGCGAAGGCAAGATATTCAGCAGCTTCGAAGAAGCCAAGCTTGCCTATGAGTTCGGTGACATTGAACTCGGGGCTGAGATTGAAGTCAGGGACCAGCAGAACGGCCGGGAAAGACTGAAAACCAGCGTCGGCCGTATTATCCTGAATGAAGCGCTGCCCGCGGAAATCGGCTTCTTCAATAAGGTGGTTGACAAGGGCATCCTGAAACAGCTTGTCTCCCGGTGCTGCCATACCCTTCCCGAGGAGACCACCGCGAAGATGCTGGATAACCTGAAAAACCTCGGCTTTCACTACGCCTCCCGCTCCGGCGTTACCGTCGCCATGAACGATATCGTAGTACCGCCGAGCAAGGAAAAGATACTTAATGAAGCCGAGGCAAGAATCGACGTCATCGAGAACCAGTTCCGGCGCGGTCTGATTACCGAGGACGAACGCTACAACGGCATCATCTCGGTATGGATGGAGACCACGGATATTATCACCACCACCATCTCCGATTCCCTGGACCGCTACGGCAGCATCTACATGATGGCCAACTCCGGCGCCAAGGGTAATATCTCCCAGATAAGACAGATGGCCGGCATGCGCGGACTGATGACCGACCCTTCGGGCAAGATTATCGAGTTCCCCATCAAGTCCAGTCTGCGGGAAGGACATACCGTACTGGAATACTTCATCTCCACTCATGGCGCCCGTAAAGGCCTCGCGGATACCGCCCTGAGGACCTCCGATAGCGGCTACCTTACCCGGCGGCTGATAGACGTCGCCCAGGACGTTATCACTTTTCAGGATGACTGCGGTACCGCCGAGGGTATCTGGATTACGGAAACCAAGGACAGGGCGATACTGCCTCCCCTCCAGGAGAGAATCATCGGGCGGCTTGCCGCCAGCGATGTAGCCCATCCGGAAACCGGCGCCATCATCGTCGAGCGCAACGAGGAAATCGACGAAAGCAAGGTGGAAAAGATAATCAGCGCCGGTATCACCAGGGTACACGTCCGCTCTCCCCTTACCTGCCGAATGCGGCGCGGCATTTGCCGTCACTGTTATGGCCGGGACCTCGCCCGCGGGCGCCTTATCGAACCGGATGTCGCGGTCGGTATCATTGCCGCCCAGAGCATCGGCGAACCCGGGACCCAGCTTACCCTGCGCACTTTCCACACCGGAGGTGTGGTGGGGCTTGACATCACCAGCGGTCTGCCGAGGGTTGAAGAGCTCTTTGAAGCCAGGATGCCGCGCGGTCAGGCGGTGGTCACGGAAATCGATGGTATCGCCCAGATTATCCAGAATGAAGAAGGGCGGAAAATAAAGGTCACCAGCTCTGAAGTCTACCGTGACGAATACACCCTCCCGTCCGGGGCCAAGGTTATGGTAAGCGACGGCGATTGGGTAGACATCGGCACGGTCCTGGCAGCCCCGGCTGTCAAAGCCAAGACTGAAGATGAGACTCCCGCAAAGGAGGGACCTCCTCCGGTTATCTCCCGCATCGCCGGGACGGTAAACCTGAAAAATAAAAAAACGCTCACCCTGACCTACGAAGAAAGAGAGGAACGGGAATACGTGGTACCCAGTTCCGCCAGCATCTGGGTGGAAGACGGGCAGGAGATTAAAGCCGGACAGCAGCTAACCGATGGCTCCATCAATCCCCACGATGTCCTCCGCATCCTGGGTAAAGATGCTGTTCAGCAGTACCTCGTCAGCGAGGTGCAGAAAGTTTACCGCTCCCAGGGCGTCAATATCAATGACAAGCACATCGAGGTTATCTCCCACCAGATGCTCACCAAAGTCCGCATCGACTCCTCAGGGGATACCGACCTCGTGCCTGAAGAGCTGGTGGATAGGTACTATTACGAAGATGTTAACGCCAAGGTGCTCGCGGAAGGCGGTGAACCGGCGACTGCTCACACCGTACTTCTCGGCATCACGCGGGCTTCCCTGGCCACGGACAGCTGGCTGGCTGCCGCGTCCTTCCAGGAGACCAACCGCGTTCTTACGGAGGCGGCAATCTGCGGCAAGGTGGACAAGCTTATCGGGCTGAAGGAAAACGTAATCATCGGCAAGCTGATTCCAGCCCGCTACCTGGGGCCGGAGGAAATGGCGGCGCTTCTTGCCGCGGAGGAAGAACCTCCCCTGCTCTTGAGCGATGAGAGTCTGCCGGGTGGCTTCGCGGAAAGCGGAGAAGAGGCAGCATCCGTTTTCGGAAGCTCTGACCTGCTCTCCTCTGCTGAGGAAGAAGGGGAGGAACCGGAACTTTCCGGCGCGGAAGACGGCCTCCCCGAAACAGAATTTTCCCCCGAAGCCGATGAGTCTGAAAAGGAAGAAGAAATCACCGGCGGAACCCAAGACGAGACCGGCAGCGAAGAACCAAAGCCGTGAAGCGAGGTGAGATAAAATAACGCGCATCATCTCCGGCAAGCCTAATGTTGAGGACTCGCCCCTGGAAAACAACCTCCGGCCGCGTTCTCTGGATGACTTCACCGGTCAGAGTAAAATCAAGGAAAACCTCAAAATAGCCATCGTTGCGGCGCGGGGCCGGGGGGAAGCGCTCGACCATCTGCTGCTTTACGGCCCTCCGGGGCTTGGCAAGACGACACTGGCGCATATTATCGCCTCGGAAATCGGGGTTAATATCCGGGTGACCTCGGGACCCGCCATCGAGAGGACCGGGGACCTGGCAGCGATACTGACCAACCTCCAGAGTCAGGATATTCTCTTTATCGATGAGATACACCGGCTGAACCGGGCCGTGGAAGAGATGCTTTACCCCGCTATGGAGGACGCCGCCCTCGACATCATCATCGGCAAGGGGCCCGGCGCCCGCAGCCTGCGGCTGAACTTGCCACCCTTTACGCTCATCGGCGCTACCACCCGCTATGCCCTTCTCAGCGCCCCTCTGCGCGACCGTTTCGGGGCGGTCTATCGCCTCGACTTCTATGATGAAGAATCGATTCAGGTAATCCTGAATCGTTCGGCGCGCATCCTCCAGGTGGAAGTAGACGATGAAGGCATTGCCGAGATTGCCCGCCGCGCCAGGGGCACTCCCCGCGTCGCCAACCGCCTCCTGAAAAGAGTGCGTGATTATGCCCAGGTGATGGCCGATGGTAAAGTCACCTGGGAAGTTGCTAAAGCGGCGCTTTCCAAACTGGAGGTTGACGCCATCGGCCTGGACGAAGTAGACCACAAGGTCCTGGGCACCATCATCCATAAATTCAACGGCGGCCCCGTGGGCCTCGATACCATTGCCGCTTCCATCAGCGAAGATGCTGACACCATCATGGACGTTTATGAGCCATACCTGCTCCAGCTCGGTTTTCTGGAAAGGACCCCACGCGGCAGGCTGGCAACCAGGCACGCATACCGGCACCTCGGCCTTCCTTTCGACCGGGAAAAGCCGCCCCAGGGTACTCTCTGGGAGTAAGTATCTTCTTCACTGCTAACCGGTTAATTCTCGTGGGGAAACAGCCTGCGAAGGCCCGGGGGCGGGAAAGAAAATTACGGTTGGTGCGGAGGGGCATTTCTTCCGGTTCAGCCCGCAGCAGCCGCGAGGGCGGGACTGGGTGGGAAGTAAATCACGTGAGGGGGCGGGGGATTTACCTGAAATAACTAGCAAAATACGTTTACGGCAGAGATTCGCCAGGTTAAAACCAAAGAAATGAAATCGGTCCTCCTCCACGTCTGCTGCGCCCACTGTGCCGCCTATACCGCGGAGTACTGGCGGCAGCAGGGATATCAGGTCCGGGCTTTCTGGTATAATCCCAACATCCACCCCTGCCATGAGCACCAGGCACGCCTTAAAGCGATGCAGGACCTCGCGGAGCAGACCGGCCTGTTCTTGACCGTCGCCGGCGGCTATGACTTCGCTGAATATTTCCGCAGGGTGGCCGGTGATGAGGGAAATCGCTGCCGGCACTGCTTTGACCTGCGGTTGGACCGTACCGCGTCTGCTGCTGGGGAGATGGGCTTTCAGGCATTCACCTCAACCCTGCTCATCAGTCCCTACCAGCAGCATGACCTCCTTCGGGAACTCGGCCATCAGGTAGCTGACAAGACCGGGGTTGCCTTCCTCTATGCTGACCTGCGCAAGCGCTATTCAGACAGCCGCCGCATCACCAAACCGCTTGACCTCTATCGCCAGCAGTACTGCGGTTGCCTTTACAGTGAGTGGGAACGCTGCCTGGAGATTGAAAACAGACCGGTACAACCTTAACCATTTCCGTGACAAAATAGAGCGGAGGCTCCTGAGGAGCCTCCGCCTTTTCTATTCAAACCGGCTTAAGGTACTTTGCCGCTATTCCATCCCGTAAGCTATCTGCACGTTCACGCTGATTTCCATCTCACCGGGGCTGATCGGCGTTTCCGGTGCGGGCACTCCGGCAGCTTCTTTCACCGCCAGGTCCTGCCGGAAAATCGGGCCCGGAATGTAGGTATTTTCGGTGATATAGAGGGGTTTACTTAGCTTCACGCCGGCCGCATCGGCAAGCTGCTTCGCCTTGGCGGCAGCATCAGCCACCGCGTCCGCGCGGGCCTGCTCCTGGTACTGCTTCGGGTCGTCGATGCTGAAACCGATGCTGTTGATGCGTGTCAGGTCTCCTCCAGCCGTGGCCACGGCATCGATTACCGCACCGGAGTTCTCGATGTTCCTTATCTTCGCGGTAACCGTGTTATTGACGCGGAAGCCCATAAAAATCTCTTCCTGTCTCGTGTTATCCCATCGGGTAACCCTGTTGATGCTGAAATACTGCGTCTGTATATCCTTCTCCTCGATGCCGTTATCCTTGAGCGCTTGAATCACCTGTTCCATGGCTCCTGCCGCCTGGTCACGCGCCTCCGATACGGTCATCGCCTGGGCTTCCACTCCCAGCTGTAGATATGCGATGTCCGGCACGGCGCTTACCTTACCGGTGCCGTTGACCCAGATGCCCTCCTGCTGGCTGGCAAGGCTTATTTTGACCTGCTCCCCGTTCAGGGACGGCGCTCCATTGCTGCAGCCTGCCAGTCCGGCTACAGCCAGGACCAGTACCAGTCCCGCGAACAACCAGTGTTTCTTCATTAGAAAACCTCCTTATAATTTGTTGTTCCAATATATATAACGAAAAAGTCGCCACCGGGTTAGTAGCGACTTTCAATTTTCTAATCTACGGGAATTATTGTTCCAGTGAGCTTAACACCTGGGCGTAGCCGCCCTCCGCAATGTCCCTCGCCTTTTCCAGGGCAGGCTGAAGTTCCGCCGGGGCTTTCTGCAGAGCCTCCAGCAGCTTCTCCTGGTTTTGTGTTGCCTTTTGCTCCAGAAGTTCCTTCAGCTTCTCTTCACGGGTCTCCGGCTCTTCTCCGGAAACGGTAGGGACGGTTCTATCCGGCATCTCCTTCGTCTTGTCTTCCGGTGCGCCGGGTGAAGGGCGCGGCATAGGCGGGGTCGCAGCGGGGGGAGGCGCCTCCCCGAGCAATGGCGGTTCGGGCGCCTGGATTGCGGCGGGGGTACTCTCCGCGACCATCGGCATGGGGGCTTCGAGCAAAGATACCCCCCCGTCCCGGGTGACCAGGCCTGCCATGCTGATTAGCTGCTCACTCAGCAGATCGGTCGTCTTCTCCAGATTGGCTGCTTTACCCCTCTCCGCCATCACGGTAATCTCGTTAATCCTCCGGTCTACCAGCTCGGCATAGAGTTCCGCTTTACCCAGGTCCGAAGGTGTCAATACCAGCCTCACCGTTTCCGTGGCGCGTTTCACCGGGTACAGGGCTCCGTCAGGCATGCTGCCCGCAGCCGCGGCCACGGTCCCCCCTCCACCCAGCAGCAGGACCAGCAGAGATACAAGCACCGCGGCCCACTGGGGGCGCCAGCCGAAAATTCCGCCTGCTCTCATCGGCACTGTTTCCCGGATAGCCGACTGGAACTCATGCCGGGCCTTTTCCCGGAACTCGGGACTCGGTGTGGTATCCGCGGCATCCCGGGCGGCGTATATCGCCTCCAGCAGGGGCTGCAGCTCCCCGGAGTGCTCCGGGTAACGCGAAAGGCAGTCCCCGATGGTCCTTCCTTCCATCAGGATGGACTCGAGACATTCGTTTAATATATCGTCGAATTCACGCGAATTATTCATTAGCTATCCCGTGGTCATCACCTTGCGCAAGGCCCGTATCGCGCTGTGCTGGAGCGCCTTGATCGCTCCCTCGCTCTTTCCCATTATCCTGGACACCTCGGCGATAGGCAGATCGCTGCTGAAACGGAGAGCGATTACCTCCTGCTGCGCCCGCGTCAGTTTCCTGGTAGCCTCGGCCAGCTCTGCCGCGTCCATTTTTTTCTCCGCCAGGGTAACCGGGTCCGGGTCCCTGTCCTGTATTCGCGGGTCCAGGTCTACCGTGGCGTATCTCGATTTTTTCCGGAAATAGTCCACTATCTGGTTATGGGCGATGCGGTAAAGCCATGCCGAAAAGGGTGTTCCCTTCCATTTGTAGGAAGAGATGGACTTCAAAGCCTGGAGAAATACCTGCTGCGTCATGTCTTCCGCTTCCGTCCTGTCCCCGATTTTGAGAACAATATAGCGATATATCCGGTCAAAGTTCTCATCATACAGCCGGGTCAGCGCCACCTGGTCATGCTGCTGAGCCCGCTTAACCAGGCTCTCTTCGTTTTGCACCTGAAAACCCCCTGTCGGTACGGGTCACGGGTAATACCGATACTAGCGGTTCCCCTGTGCATAGTATATTGAAGAGGACCCTTCCAATACAAATTTTTAACGTGCTATATAGTTTAACGGTTACGCGGCGGAAAAGTTAGTTTAACCCTTCACAGACAATTAAGGGCATTCTAAATTGACAAATTAATGGATAGGAATATAATAAGGCGTGGCTGTTATCATATCGAAACGTCATTGATAAAGGAGAATAACATGAAGAAAATCTGGCTCTCCGCAGGAATTATGTTTCTGTTAGTGCCGGGGCTGCTAACCGGCTGCGGTATCCCCCAGGCAGACTATGATTCCGCGTTATCCCGAATTACCTCGGCGCAACAGGAGTTGCAGACTGCCCGGACCGAGCTCGAGACGCTAAGGACCGAGCTTGAAAAAACGAAATCACAACTCGACTCCCTGAAAACCGAGCTGGGTAATAATAAAACGGAACTCGATTCGGTCAGCAACGAACTGAGCGAATCTAAATCAAAGATAACCGAGCTGGCCGCCGGTTTAAAAAAGGCAGAGAACGAATTAAAGGCATCCGCAAATGAATACGAGGCGTTTGCCTCAGACCTGAAGGAAAAATGGGCCAGCTTTGATAAAGTGGCCGCCCTTGAATACTTCATTGTGGGCTATTGGAACGCAGCCGCGAAAAACGATGAAGTCCAGGTGGCCCAGATGACAGCCAGAATGACTACGTACATTGACCCGATTGGTGATTCGAGCCTGAACAGCCTGTGGGACCAGGCGATGGCCGCCGCAGCCAAAAACCAGGACTCTCTCTTCTTACAGAGCTTTGCCGCTCTCATGGAGCGCAACTCTATCCTGTTCCAGGAGAGAGCTTCGATAATCAGGAAAAAGCTGGGAGACTGATGTATTTAACCCAAATCAGCCTGATATATGATACAATTAGACCAGAATAACCTGAGAACGGGAGGGCGGTATTGTCTTACCTGATACGCCCGATGCAGCGTGAGGATATACCACAGGTAGCGGATATTGACCGCGAAGCATTTCCAACCCAGTGGCCTCCACCCAATTACCGTCACGAACTGGAACTCCAGCTGGCTCATTATCTGGTCGCCATCGATGATACCGAGATACTTTCCGCCGGCCCCTCGAATCCGGAGAACCCCGGTTCGCTCATCGGCAGGCTGCAAAGATGGCTGGGTTTCGGAGGATACGAGCCCGAAGCTCAGGTGGCAAAGGGGCAGAACATCGTCGGCTTTGCCGGGATATGGGTCATGGCGGATGAAGCGCACGTCACCAACATAGCCGTGCGGAAGCGTTACCAGCGCCGCGGCCTGGGCAAACGTCTCCTCCTCGCCCTCATGGACCTGTCCAACCAGCTTAACGCCAGCTTCATGACGCTGGAAGTTCGCACCTCAAATACCGCAGCGCAGAGTCTTTATAAGAAGTTCGGCTTCCGCAATGTCGGCACGCGCCGCTGTTATTACCTGGATAACCGGGAGGATGCCGTTCTTATGTCAACGGAAAGCATGACCTCCACGTCCTTCCAGGAAAAGTTCCATTACCTGAAACAGACTATCCTTGAATAGGACCACCGCTTCATCCCTTGTCCCCGTCCAGCCCGGCCAGAATCCTGATTATCCGCGGGATGGTATAGGTAGCCACCCCCCGTCCAGAGCCGCCGCAAAGAACGGCTATCAGTCTCCCCCGGCAGACCCTGTCCGCCGCCGCCTTAAAAGTCCTGGCCAGCTCCAGGTGGCAGTCCGCCGTAATCCCCTTGTCTCCGTACTCGCCCTGCGTGGCATCAAAACCATACTCCCAGAACAGATAGTCCGGCTGAAACTTTTCGATTCTGGGAACGAACTCCTCATTCACTCTGGCTAATAATTCGGCGTCAGTGGTACGGAAGGGGACCGCAACGTCAACGTTGTTGCGGTTATCCGCGTAGTCCTGGTAACAGAAGCAGACATGGAGGATATCCTTGTCTTCCGCCACGATGTCCCTGGTACCGTCGGCGTGGTGGGCATCCGTATCCACGATGGCAAAGCGGCGTGCTCCCTTTTCTTTCAGGTCCGTTATCGCCAGGGCGGCCCCGTTGAAATAGCACATTCCCCCGAAGAAATCCCTCCCGGCATGGTGGTCCCCGAAGCTGGTAAAGATAAAGGCATTATCGATTTCGCCCTGTTCTATCTCCCGGGCCGCGTGCACCGTCCCGCCGGCAGAGTACAGCGCGGACTCATAGTCGCCTGTCCGTCTGACCCTATCGACCATCTCCGCCGAGTGTACCTTAAGCAGAAGCTCTTCCGATAAGGGCGCCAGGTAATGAAGCCCTTCGCGAGACTCATATACGGCGTCGTAATATGAGACGTTATCCTTGTCCAGGATTCCCGCCAGGGCCCCGGGGAAATCGCGCAGACGTTCCCCCTGGAAGTAAGTAAAAAAGATGCCTGTCCTGTTCAAATAGCCCTCATTGTCACCCCCGATATTATAAAGAATATGTCACCGGGGCTACAAGGTTATCGTCAAGGCAGAAAAAATATCCCATCCCCTCCGATGAATTATTTCCCACCCTATCCCACCCTCGCGGCTTCTACTGGCTGAACCGGAGGAAATACCCATCCTCCCCCGATGATGTTCTTCCCGCCCTATTCCCACCCTCGCAGGCATTTTCAGCCTGGTAGACAAATACCCCTTTTTTTGACTGGAGTAATAACCCAAAGCCCCGGGGGGCGGGCCGGGTGGGTAAAGAATCACTCGGGGGAGGGGATGGACTTCTATTTCACTCTCAACCAGTCATGACTTTTCTCCTCACCATATCCAATTCTCGCAGCGGCTCTCTTCTCCCTCATCAACCAGCGGCAGACCCCACACTCTTTACCGAACACTGGCAAAGTGCTAGAATGAAATACTTGGGTGACTCCTGCTCAGGGAGAAAACATATGTCCGGACATTCCAAATGGCATTCCATTAAACACCAGAAAGGGGTAGCTGACGCCAGGCGCGGACAGCTTTTCACCAAGCTGACCCGCGAAATCATTGTGGCGACGCGTGAGGGAGGATCTAATACCGATGCCAACTTCCGGCTGAGGCTGGCCGTCCAGAAAGCCCGTGACAGTAACATGCCGATGGAGAACATCGAGCGCGCCATTAAACGCGGCAGCGGAGAACTGGAAGGGGCCAGCTTCTCCGAGATTGTCCTGGAAGGCTACGGCCCAAACGGCACCGCCATCCTCATCAAGGGAGTCACCGACAACCGGAACCGCACCATCCAGGAAGTCAGAAGCACTTTCTCGCGCCACGGCGGCAGCCTCGGAGAAAGCGGCTGCGTCGCCTGGCAGTTTGAACCGAAGGGTGTTATCACCGTGGATGCTGATAACCTGGACGCTGACGAACTTGCCCTGAGTGCGATTGACGCCGGCGCGGAAGACGTAAAAGTGGAGGGCGCTTACGTGGAGGTCTACACCAGACCTGAGGAGCTTGAAGCGGTCAGGAAAGCGCTGGAAAGCCGGGAGATACCGATAGAGTCTTCCGAATTGAACATGGTCCCCCAGAGCCTAATCGAGCTCGATGAAAAGGCCGCGGAGCAAGCCCTGAGACTCCTGGATAAGCTCGAGGAAATCGACGGTGTGCAGAACGTCTACAGCAATGCCGATTTCCCAGATTCGGTCCTGGAATCCTACCAGGCACAAAATGCTTAGTGATTTTTCGGTAAACACTGGCCTTAATCCTCTCCCACAAGGGGTGAGGAAATACGTATAGTCAATTATGATGGTAGGTATTAGTGCGGTGTTTTATTAATTCATTGAATAATTCCTCTCCCTTTAGTAATGGGAGAGACGAACGGAGCATTGTTAACATACTTCCGAGACAGGACACCAGCCTCAAATATCCCCGGTACCGGCGGTTTGATTCAGGATGAAAGTATTGGGAATTGACCCCGGCACCGTCGTCATGGGCTACGGACTGGTGGAAAGCCGGGGCAGTGACATCACCTTGGTCCATTACGGGGCGATTACCGGCAAGGAAACTACGGAAATCAGCCTTCGTCTGAAGCAGATTTACCTCCAACTCGATGAAATCATGCAGGAATTTCATCCCGACGCTGTCGCGGTGGAACAGCCGTTCGTCGCCAAGAACGTCCGCTCCGCCCTGGCCATCGGAAGGGCCCAGGCAATCGCCATGCTCGCGGCTGCCAACCGGGACATTCCTTCGTTTGAATATTCCCCCGCCCGGATTAAACAGCGCGTGGCTAACTACGGCGCCAGCAGCAAGGAACAGGTCCAGGAAATCGTACGTCTCCAGCTGGGGCTGACTGAGATACCCAGGCCCGCCGACGCCGCCGACGCCCTGGCCGTAGCCATCTGCCACCTCAGCGAAGTTCACCTCAGCAACCTGATTGCGCGGCAGGAAGGCAGACGTTGATTTCCACCATCCAGGGAAAACTCGATGCGCTCGGCGCCGACTGGGCGATAATCAACGTCGGCGGCATCGGCTTTCAGGTCCACATGCCTGCATCCAGTTTAAGCGCCCTGGGGGCAGTCCACAGCGACGTCAAGGTGTATACCCACCTCTATCCCCGCGAGGACTCCGTTAATCTCTACGGTTTCATCTCCGCCCGGGACCTGGCCCTGTTCCAGATGCTCATCTCCGTTTCCGGGCTCGGGCCGCGCCTGGCGCTGGCGATGCTCTCCACCCTGAGCGCGGAGCAGCTTGCCATGGCCATCGCCTCCGGCAATATAGAGCTGCTCACCATCGTCCCCGGAATCGGCAAGAAGGTAGCCAACCGCATCATTCTGGAGTTGCAGGAAAAAATTGCCGCTGGCTGGGTGACCGCCCCCGTATCCGGTCTCGCCCGGGAGAATGCCGATGTCCTCTCTGCGTTATCTTCGCTGGGCTACTCTACAGCGGAAGCCAGCAAGGCTATTGCCGCATTGCCCGCCTCCGCAGACATGAGCCTGGAGGAAAAGCTGAAACTGGTACTTCAATACCTGGCCGGTAAGTAAGCCCACCCCTCTTGACAACAGGCTTATGTCAACATAAAGTAAGTAGTACCTTTAAAAAGAGCAGGAAACATGCAGGATATCGCTCCGGCAGTAGCTTTCGTGGGCATTCTGGTATTCCTGGCCCACCTGTTTACGGCTGTTTTCAGTCGCACCCGGGTGCCTGACGTCCTGCTCTTAATCATCATCGGCATCAGCATCGGCCCGGTGCTGAACCTTGTCACGCCGGAGCAGTTCGGGGCGGTCGGCGCTATCCTGACCACAATCACCCTCATTATCATCCTCTTCGAAAGCGGTACCACTCTGGAACTGCTGACCCTGCGCCGGTCTCTGGGCGGGGCGATGGCCCTGGCCTTGCTCAGTTTCTTCATCACCATGTTAGCCATCGCCGGAGCGGCTTACTGGTTCGCCGGGCTGGAACTGATACCCGCATTCATCCTCGGCGCTATCATCGGCTCTATTTCGGAGGCCATCGTCATCCCCATCGTGAAACAGTTGAAAATGAGGAAGGAGAGCCAGACGATTCTCGGGATTGAATCGTCGGTGAATGACGTCCTCAGCATCGTCCTCACCATCGCCCTGATTGAAGCCTATAAAATAGGAGAGTTCCAGTTCGCACCGGTCGCGGGAAACCTGGTCGCTTCATTCCTGGTGGCGATTATCTTCGGCATTATCGGCGCCTTCTTCTGGTCGAAGCTGCTGAAACCGATTCACGCCATCAAAAACGCCATGTTTACCACACCGGCCTTCGTCTTTATCATCTTTGGCGTGGTGGAGTTGCTCGGGTTTAACGGGGCCATCGCCGCGCTGGCATTCGGCATCACCCTGGGAAACATCGAGTCCATCCGCTACTATATCTTCCGCAAACCGCAGGCCGCAGAATCAGGGCTGAATAAAACGGAACGCGCCTTTTTCAGCGAGGTCGCCTTCCTGCTGAAGACCTTCTTCTTCGTTTACCTGGGTCTTTCCCTGGAAATAATCACCGGCTGGATGGTGCAGATGGCTTTGATTCTCACGGGCATCGTTTTCCTGCTGCGCATTCCGGCGGTAAAGCTCACCGTATCCAGAGCGATTCCGGTGAAGGACGCCTCCATCATGGCCATCATGGTGCCCAAAGGCCTCGCCGCGGCGGTGCTGGCGGGAATCCCCCTTCAACAGGAAATCGCCGGAGGCGACTTCATCAAAAACATGACTTACGGCGTCATCCTGCTCAGCATCGTAGCGACTTCCGTCTTGCTGCTGTTTGTGGAAAAGACCGCATTTTCCAGGCTATACGCCTGGTTTTTCACACCCCATAAATTTTCCGATTTATACGGATGGACTACTCACCTTCCCAGGCCGCAGATACCCCACCTCTCCTTTTCCACCCCCACAGGCCGGTTAATCTCCCGGATAAAGGAACTGCCCCCGGAAACACTCCCGGTTACAGAGATAAACCCCAAAAAGCTGGCCTTTCCCAAAATCAAAATCCCGAAGGCGGTGAAACCTCCCAGCAGGAAAGGCATCCTCGATATCGATAATATAGGGAAAAAGAAATAAAGCTACCGCGCGGAGACAGCCCTTTTCAGCTGCCGTATCTCCTCGGGCGTTAGCTCCCGCACCCCGCCCTCTTTCAAGGCTCCAACCTCAAGCTCGCCCATGCGTATTCGCTTTAGCGCCAGCACGCTCATTCCCAGCGCCGCGAACATTCGGCGCACCTGTCTTTTTTTACCTTCGTGTATCGTGATGCGGTAGCGGAAAGATTCGCCCCCCACCGCCCTCCTCACCGCCGCCGGGGCGGTCCAGCCGTCATCGAGCTTGATGCCTTCGGTTAGTTTGTGCCTTTCCGAGGGCGTCAGCTCCCTTTCCACCTGCACCAGGTATTCCTTTTCCAGCTCGTACTTCGGGTGGGTCAGACGATAGGTCAGGTCGCCGTCGTTGGTGAGCAGCAGCAGCCCCGTGCTGTCTTTATCCAGCCTCCCCACCGGGTAGAGCCGCAAAGAGCGGTACTTCGCCGGAAGGATATCCAGGACGGAGCGCCGTCCCCGCTCGTCTGAGGCTGTGGAAAGAAAGCCTCTGGGCTTGTTGAGCAGGAGATAGGTCAGCCTTTCCGTCTCCAGGCCCACTCTCTGCCCCGCCACCATGACTTTGTCCTTGTTGATGTCCACGGGATGGTTGAAGCCGGTGACCGCCACGCCGTTGACGGTGACTTTCTCCTCCTTGATGAGGTCGGCCACCTTCCGCCGCGAGCCGTAGCCCGCCCCTGTCAGGACTTTGATTAAAGGTTCCATTGCCCTTATATTATAGGGGAATCCGATTGAAACCACCATGAAATGCTCTTATACTGGGGCAAGGAGGTCTCCGATGAAAGCAAGCGAGGGTAAAATAGGGCGGGTCTTCGTGCTCCGCCTGGAAGACGGCGATGTCATTCCCGGCTGCATCGAGGAGTTTGCCGCGGAAAAGAAGATAAGCGTGGGGCAGGTAATCCTGGTGGGCGGCATCGGCGGCGGAGAAGTCGTTTCCGGGCCGCGCCGGACTGATGAAATGCCCCCCGACCCCCTCCTCCTCCCCGTGGACGGCGCTCACGAGGTGGTGGGGGCGGGCGTTATCGCGCCGGACGCGCAGGGGAAGCCGGTGCTGCATATCCACGCCTCCCTGGGGCGGGCGGGCAAGGCCACCACGGGCTGCCTCCGGCCGGGCGTGAAGACCTGGCTGGTGGCGGAGGCGATTATCCTGGAAATCACCGGCGCAAAGGCCGCCCGCCTGCCGGATAAGGACAGCGGGTTCAGTTTGCTGGAGGTGTGAGAATCCTGACTATAAGTAAAGATACTAAAATATTAATCGTGGTAGTACTTTTTCTTTTGATTGTGTGGGCATCGATGTTTTTCCATGAATCAGGACATTATATTTTTGCTTTAATTCTTGGTGTCCCTAATTCAAATATCACTTTTCATTGGGCGGTATTCTTACCAATTGCTGTAAGTGTTCCTATGGATTCTCTTTCATCTGCCGAAAAAGTTATTTTTAGCTATTCAGGAGGGTTTTTATCGGGTTTTTTACTATTAGCAATTGCACTATTTTCTTTTTTCCAGTACCTGCGAAATCACTCAATCATGTATTGGTGGCTTGGAACTTTCGCGATTGGATTCTCACTGATGGAGCTGTATGAGGGTTATCGTGAAGGCGCTAATAATCTCCAATACAAAAACTTTGCATTTCTTGAACATGATTTAATCATACTCACCACAACTATGTCCATATTAATTGCATGGAAATTCAGGAAACACATAGTACAACTATATAAAAGGCTATTAACACCACAATAACAATCTTAATCCCATTCCCCCTCCCCCATCGATTCTACCTTTTCCCACCCTACCGCCCTCGGGTCGTTCTCGGCCGGGGGCGGGCGATAGTCTCCACCCCCCAGTAGTGGGAATTACCCACTTGACAATCTTTCCCACCATGCTATAATTGAAATAGTTGTATTGCGGGTGGATATATGGCTACTGTAATCAAAGATGATAATTTAAAGAAGTTAGCAGACAGCGTGAAACCGGACGCTAAAAAGCGGGTGCATTTACCAAAGGGCATCGTGACCGGCGCCAATATCACGTACCACGTATACGTCAACAGCTTCGGGCAGATTGTATTAGACCCGCAGGTATCTGTCCCCGCTTCCGAAGCGTGGCTCTTCCAGGACCCGGAAGCGCTTGCCTCACTCCGGCGCGGTCTGGAAGATGCCGCAAAGGGCAAGGTCTCCAAAGTTGACCTCGACACCTTATAGGGTAAAAATTGTTTCAACTGGAATGGACGGACGAGGCAAAAGAGACCTATTTTAAGCTCAAGTCCAGCCCGTCTGACAAAGCCCGCTACAATGCAGTGAAAAAAACCCTGGGTTTCCTGGCCGGCAATCCCCGCCATAAAAGCCTCCAGACCCACCCTTTTTTAAGCATCAAAGGCCCAAATGGCGAAAAGATATTCGAGGCTTATGCCCAGCAAAAGGCGCCGGCGGCGTACCGGGTCTTCTGGTATTGCGGGCCATCCAAGGGGATAATTACCATTATCGCGATTACTCCCCATCCATAATCGCACAGAAGATTGCTCCTCGTTGCTATCTTTTCCCACCCTGCCGCCCTCGCCAGGAAAATCCCCCCCCCTTTTTCAAAGGGGGGGGGGGGGACAGATTGAGTGAAGGCAAAATACACGGGGTGTACTATCATTATCTCCCTTTGGTAAAGGGAGGTAAGAGAGGGATTTCCCTTACCCCATCTCATGGTTAGCCTCGTTGTCTCCCGCCGGGCGGTGGCATAAGCTGTCTATAAACGGATAATTACGGGAGAACGTGATGTTTAACTACCAGGTGCTTTTCTTTGACATTTTTCTGCTCCTTTTCCTCGGAGTCGTCATCGCCTTCTGCTACACAGTCATCAAGCCCGCGCAGACGCTGTGGGCGGTGCGGAAAGGCAGGGAGATTGCCGCCTCCGGGGAAATCAGGTCCCGCCGCCAGTTTGAGACCGTCCTCCGCCTCCTCGCCACGGCACACCATGACCGGGAAGCGGACTACCTCTGGGAGAAGCTGCGAGGCATCAAAGAGAGCTCGGAAAGCCGCTGAAAATCCGCCGTCCTTGAAGCCGTCCTTTTTCCCCCGCCCCTGAAAGAGATATAATAATTGTAGAGGGGGGCGGAATATGTCAATCGTTTATTTAATCCTCGGCGGAATCATCGGGGGAGGTCTGGGCTGGCTGGTGGGACGTTTTAACAGTCGCCGCAGTACCCCCTGCTGAGGTCTCACCGGGAACCCCTGGTCAGGGGCTATCTTCGGCGCGATACTCGGCGTGGTCCTCGCCGCTATTGTCACCGCCCCGCCGCAGTAATTATGCCGCAATTTGAAATTGTCTCGGATTTCCGGATGACCGGTGATCAGCCGCAGGCGGTGGACGGGCTGGTGGCGGGGCTGGAAAAGCAGTTCAAACACCAGACCCTGCTCGGCGTGACCGGCTCGGGCAAGACCTTCACCATGGCCAACGTCATCGCACGGGTGCAGCGCCCCACCCTCGTCATCTGCCACAACAAGACCCTCGCCGCACAGCTTGCCAGCGAGTTCAGGGAGTTCTTCCCGAACAACGCCGTGGAGTACTTCGTCAGCTATTACGACTATTATCAACCGGAGGCCTACCTCCCCCGCACCGATACCTACATCGAGAAAGACATTGATATCAACGACGAGATTGACAAGCTGCGCCATGCCGCCACCCGCGCCCTCTTTGAGCGGCGGGACGTGCTCATCGTCGCTTCCGTCTCCTGCATCTACGGCCTCGGCGAGCCGGAGGAGTACCGAAGCTTCGTGGTCAGCCTGAAAAAGGGCGAGACGTTCAATCGACAACAGCTTTTGCGCCGCCTCGTGGACATGCAGTACGAGCGCAACGACATCGATTTCACCCGCGGGCGCTTTCGTATCCGCGGCGATACCCTGGAAATCCAGCCCACTTACGAGGAAATTGCGGTGCGCATCGAGTTCTTCGGCGATGAAATCGACCGCATCATCAACATCGACCCCCTCACCGGCGAAGTCCTCGCCGAGCTGGACGCGATTGACATTTACCCCGCCCGCCACTTCGTCACCTCCCATGACAAGGTGATGCGCGCCCTCGAAAGCATTGAGCAGGAATTAAAAGAAAGACTCGCCGAGCTTAAGCAGCAGGGCAAGGTACTGGAAGCGGCACGCCTGGAAGCCCGCACCAACTACGACATGGAGATGCTCCGCGAGGCCGGCTATTGCAATTCCGTGGAAAACTATTCCCGCCACCTCTCCGGGCGCGCCCCCGGCAGCCCCCCCTGGACGCTGCTGGACTACTTCCCTGACGACTTCCTCATGTTCGTTGACGAATCGCACATGACGCTGCCCCAGATACGCGGCATGTATCACGGCGACCGCTCCCGCAAGGAGACGCTGGTGGAATACGGCTTCCGCCTTCCCTCCGCCCTGGACAACCGCCCCCTCAATTTCCAGGAGTTCCAGGGGCGCCTCAACCAGGTCATCTATACCTCGGCCACCCCCGCCGAGTTCGAGTTAACGCACAGCGCCCAGGTGGTGGAGCAGCTTGTCCGCCCCACCGGCCTCCTTGAGCCCACCATCGAAATCAAGCCCACGAAAGGGCAGATTGACGACCTGCTGGAGGAAGTCAGGAAAAGAGTGGACGCCGGCACGCGCTGCCTGGTGACCACCCTCACCAAGCGCATGGCGGAGGAGCTTTCCGATTACCTGCTGGAGCTCGGCGTAAAGACCCACTATCTGCACTCGGAGATAAACACGCTGGAGCGCGTGGAGATACTGCGGGACCTGCGCCTCGGCGTGTATGACGTGGTCGTCGGCATCAACCTGCTGCGGGAAGGCCTCGACCTGCCTGAGGTCAGCCTCGTGGCTATCCTGGACGCGGACAAGGAGGGCTACCTGCGCTCCCGCGAGTCCCTTATCCAGACGATGGGCCGCGCCGCCCGCCACATCGACGGGCACGTTATCATGTACGCGGACTCGGTGACGAAGTCCATGCAGGCAGCCATCGACGAGACGATGCGCCGCCGCCGCATCCAGGAGGATTTCAACAAAGAGCACGGCATCACCCCGCAGGGCATCAGGAAGGCCATCAAGGACATCACCGAGCGCGTCAGGGCCGTGGCGGAAAAGCGTCCCGCCTATACCGCTACCCCCCTCACCAGAGAGGAGGTCGCCCGCCTCATCAAGGACCTGGAGAGCCAGATGAAGGCCGCCGCTAAGATGCTCGACTTTGAGAAGGCGGCGCTCCTGCGCGACCGCATCATCGAGCTGAGAAAAAGCGAGGTCATGGTGGAGTATGAAGAGCGAATCCGACAACCACGATGAGACCCGCCAGGAGCGGAGGGAGAAGAAGCTCCAGAGGAAAAAGGAGCAAATCAAAAAGCACGGCAAAAACCTGGCGCAGATTTACAAGGATGCATTGCTCAAACGGTTAAAGAGGGTGGGGAGAAAGTAGTGATTTCACTGCTATTTATTTTCAGACAACGTTTTTACTTTTTCTATCAGCTTAATCGCTGTATCAAATATCCAATCTAATCGGCGACAATCCTGCGGATTACCTAAATAAAGATCTCTCGTGTTATATGTTGCGCGAATTCGGGCTAAACGCAATCGAAGCATTTGACTGCCACTAGAACCTAATACTGCAGGAGACTTAAGAACTCTGTCCACATATTTATAATCTTCCACGCTACCAGAGAAATCCGCATACCCCTTACTCTGTAAAATATCACGGACAGTTAAGTAAGCTCCGTAAAATGCTCTATCGGCAGCAGTACGTTTAGATATAGAATCTTTTCTAAGTGAAAGTTCCTTAGCAAGACCCAAATAGCATTCGGGGTCAATCTTGGGATATAGTAACTCCGGTGTCAAAATAGATGTTCCTCTGAACTATTTCCTGATCTGTTTTACTAAGTTTACTAATAAATATATCTATTTTATTATAGAGGTTATTCAAATATCCGTCAGCAACATCAAAATCAGTTTCGAAAATAAGTAAGATTAAAACATACTCCCACCCCATTATTTCAGGGTCTTTAATATGACGCACCTTTATCTCGACTAAAGGCCAGTTCTTCTTCTCCGCCTGGTCTCGAATAAAATCTGAAATTTTATTTAATAATATCTTACCTCTATCCCCAATCAAAGCAGCGATTGCATTATAATCATCATACGTAGTCTTTATTCTAGACCTTACGTTATGTTTAGGCTTATCCCTCAAATAGCGTGAAATAGCTTTGTGAATAAGAGATGAGAAAACAGCGTCCCGAGGTTCGAATTGATCAGAGATCCGGAAATTAATGGAATTATAAGATTTTCTAGATAATTCTTTCCAATTGCCTAAAAAAGTATTTCGAAATTCCGCTTCACTTGGACAAGGAGATGATCCAAGACGTTTGTATTTGGCAATCGCTGCTATATCTAATCTGCTTCGATTCTTAGAATCTGTATAAGAAGACTTCTGCGTTACCATTTCGATTTACATCTTTCTAAGTTTACGATTTCTTTTTTTTCTTTTTATAATTTAGGAGTGCTTCATTCAAATGACTTGCAAGATTTTCTACCGCATCCCAATCCACACATATACGTGCAACATGATTATCTTCAAAATCGTAAGGTTCACAATAGCTCGGTCCTATAAATCCAAAATCAACCATTACCATATCCTTATGTGGAAGTGTCGCCACAAAATTCGAGTATAGCGGGGTCACAGGAGGAAGAGGTGCTTTAATCTCCTTAATAGTCGTTTCTTCCTTTTTCCTATTACGCGGCATAATCCCTCCAACACGGGTATGGCTAGTGTCCCTTTATGAACAATTGGAAATTATATCACAACCAACCCAAATGTTAAAGTTCGGATATAATATCCCCTCAAGCCTCCCCCTTCTCTTTCCCCATTATACCACCCCCCTTGCAATTGCCCCCGGCTATACTCCGCTAATATCCAGCCCATGATTATCCTGGCTGCAGCAACATAAAAATCCCGATTGTCTAATATCCCCCTTTCCCTCTCCCCCAAAACCTGCTATTCTTTTAAAAATGCTCTTCGCGATCATCGCTGACATTCACGGGAACCTGACGGCCTTCAAGGCGGTGCTGGATGATATCCGGCGGCAGGGAAAGATTAAGGGGTTCTGGTGCCTGGGGGATACCGTCGGCTACGGGCCGGAGCCCCGGGAATGCTTGCAGCTCCTGCGCAGCCTGAAACACGTCAGTGTCGCCGGGAACCATGACTGGGGAGCGGTGGGGAAGATAAGCACCGCGGATTTTAACCCGGACGCCGCTGTCGCCATCCGCTGGACTTCACAGCAGCTAGGCCCCGCGGAAACAGCCTATCTGGAAGGCCTGCCCCTTAAGCTGGAAAAAAACGGATTTACCCTGGTGCACGGCAGCCCGCGGGAGCCCATCTGGGAATACGTCATCTCCAAAAACATCGCCGAGGTAAATTTCAGCTTCTTTGGCACTCCCTTCTGCCTGGTGGGCCACTCCCATACACCTCTGGTTTTCAGGGAAGAACCGGGGGAATCGCACTCCGGCAAGCTCAATCCCGCCGTCAAGCTGCTGCTCGGGGAGAACCGTCTCATCATCAACCCGGGCGGGGTGGGACAGCCCCGTGACGGAGATCCGCGCGCCAGCTACGCCATCTATGACAGCGATTCCGGCATTATCCGCCTGCACCGAGTTTCTTATGACATTGAAGCTACCCAGGAAAAAATAATGCGGGCGGGCCTTCCCCTCCGCCTGGCGACCCGCCTCAGCCACGGGACGTAAAAAGCTACGCCTGAATCCTCTCGAAAAGGTAGCTGCCGATGCCCAGCAAAGCAACGGCAAGGAACAGCATGATGGCTAAGTCCGTGGCTATCCCGAAAGTGCTCGTGTTTATCAGCGCCCCCCTCAGCCCGTCGATGCCGTAGGTCAGCGGGTCAATCCTGGTCACCACTTCCATCACGGCGGGCAGTCCCTGCAGGGGGAAGAGTGCCCCGGATAGGAAAAATATCGGCATCACCAGGAAGTTCATAATCAACTGGAACCCCTGCATGTCCTCGATTCTTGAGGCAACCGCCACTCCCAGAGATGTGAATGTAACGGCAACAAGCGCCACGAACACGGTTGCCACGGGCAGCATCCACGGGTCATGGAACCTGAAGCCGACTATCAAAGCGAGAATAAAAACAACCAGCCCCTGGAATGAGGCTACGGTCGCCCCGCCCAGTGTCTTGCCCAGCATTATCTGCCACCGGGGGACCGGGGCTACCATCGTCTCTTTTAAAAAACCGAACTGCCGGTCCCAGATAAGGTCGATTCCGGAAAAAATACCGGTGAAAAGGACGCTCATCATGATGATGCCGGGGCCCAAAAACTGCAGGTAGTCCCCCTGTCCCGCCTCCCGGAACACCTGCCCGAAACCAAACCCGAAGGCCAGCAGGAAAAGCAGAGGCTGGCCCAGCGCCCCGATAATCCTGGACCGGGCGCGGAAATACTTCTTGACCTGTCTTAACCAGAGAATATAGACCGTGCTCATCTGTGCATCCTCCACATCCTGCCCCTCGCCCTCAACTGGTCCAGGTTGCCCGCTTCCTGCTCGCGAATGGCGCTGCCGGTAAGCGCGATAAAAGCGTCCTCCAGAGAGGCAGTTTTCGTCTTGTTTATCAAATTGCCGGCAGAACCCGTCGCGATAATCTTGCCGTGGTCGATGATGGCAATCCGCTCGGCAATCCTTTCGGCTTCGTCCATGTAGTGGGTGGTGAAGAATACGGTCATGTTTTCTTTCTCGTTGATGTCCTTGATGTAGCTCCAGATGTGGTTCCTGGTCTGGGGGTCAAGCCCGAGTGTGGGTTCATCCAGGAACAGGATTTTGGGATGGTGGAGCAAGCCCCGGGCGATTTCCAATCGCCGTTTCATACCGCCGGAGAAGGTCTTCACGATGCTGTTTCTCCGTTCCCAGAGCTCAACGAACTTCAGCAGTTCCTCGATGCGCGCGTTCCGGATATCCCCCGAGACTTTGTATAAAACAGCGTGATACCTCATGTTCTCCATGGCGGTCAGGTCATCATCCAGGCTGGGGTCCTGAAACACAATGCCGAAAGATTTTCTCACGGCGTCTTTTTTCCGGGTAGGGTCATTCCCGTTCACGGTGATGCGCCCGCTGGTCGGCTCCTGCAGAGTGGTGAGCATGCTTATGGTCGTTGATTTCCCCGCGCCGTTAGGCCCCAGGAAAGCAAAAATCTCCCCCCTCTCCACCGTAAATGAAATACTGTCCACCGCGGTAAAGCCGTTATAATTTTTGACTAAATCAGTGACGGTGATGATATTGGCATCACCCGCGTCGACATTCATCCTGCACCTTCTTCATTACTTGCAACCTTTTCCAGGAGGCTGATAAGCCTGCTGATTTCATCATCGCTCAAAACATCAAAAACCTGCGCTGCCGCGGTCAGATAGCCTGTCTGAAATTCCTTGAGCTTGCTTTTAGCCAGTTCCGTAAGCTTTATCCGGATAACGCGCCTGTCCTGCGCATCTTCCTCACGCCTGACCAAGCCCATCTCCACCAGACCATCCACGAACTGGGTAACGGCCCCGGGGGTAACGTCAAGCATTCCCGCCAGGTCCTTTACAGCCACATCATCCTTTTGTTTTGCGATTAAAAAGAGAATGCGTACCTGAGACGGTCTCAGCGTGAAATCAGTGAACTTGAAACTTCGTCCGGCGTGGACGCGCCTTATCACGGAAGTCATCGTTTCGGCGAGTTGCTGCAGCAGTTCTCTTCTGGTATTTTTCATGATTTCATTCCCGGACGGCTTTTATCGCCCGAGGCAATATCCTTTATCTGCTATATAGTTTAGCAGCTAAACCGATTCTCCGTCAAACAGCCCCCGGTTTGCCGGTTTGACAGCAGGAGACTTTTGACGTAACCTGTTATATTATCAACAGAGTAATACGATGGGACATAAAAAGTGTTAGCGATGAAAATAAGAGACTTCTTAAAAATCAGGGGTCGCCCGGTAATCAGCATCGGGCCGGATGAGACCGTCGCCGCCGCGATTCAAATACTCGTCGACAATAAAATCGGCGCGCTGCCTGTAATCAATCAGGATGGCGGCCTGCTGGGCATCGTCTCCGAAAGGGACCTGCTGAAGGAGTGTCTTGAGCATAGCGGCATGATTACCAGCACCACAATCAAGGGCGTCATGACCGGGCATGTGGCGGTGGGCTCTCCCGACGACGATCTGGACTACGTCACCAGTGTCATGAAGCAGAAAAAAGTCAGGCATCTCCCGATCATCGTTGAACACAAACTGGAAGGCATGATTTCCATGCGGGATATCGTTGATTTGCGCCTGGAAGAAGCCGAGGCACAAATACGCTACGCCGGTCTGTTACACGGAAAACGCATCATTTAATCCACCTGTCATTTACGGCAGGCAGACATCGTCCTTGACAAAGCCTGCCTTCACGCCTTACGATTTTTAGTGAGGCCGTGCTAGATGGGGAGCCAGCGGTGCCCTGTACCTGCAATCCGCTACAGCAGGGTCGAATTCCCGTTTGAGGCTTTGTCTGGTAGGACTACCCGAGCAAAGTGGTGTTGAAGGCCGGGTCCTGCGCGGCAGAAGGCTATGAATCCCGTCAGGTCCGAAAGGAAGCAGCGGTAAATAGTTATTTCTGGGTGCCGCAGGTATGCCTGGCTGGAGCCGGCTGGCCCGGGCAAGCTATTAGTCAGTGTCGAGGGCGGGTGCACGGCCTCTAATTTTGTTAAGATGGAAAAAGAAACGCTGCTGGCCCGGACCCGGAAGTCACTGCGCCTCCTTTCCATGAAATCCAGGAAGTCCCTGGGGCAGCATTTCCTCATCGACGAGAACGTATTAGAGGACATCATCGCCGGCGCGGAACTCACGAAGGACGATACCGTCTTCGAGGTGGGGCCGGGGACGGGGGTACTGACCGGAGAGTTGGCGGCACGCGCCCGCAGAGTAATCGGCATCGAACTGGACGATAACCTGGCGGAAAACCTGAAAAAAGAGATGGCACCCTTCCCCAGCGTCACGGTCATCAACGCCAATATCCTGGATATCGACCCGTCATCGCTTCTCAATCCGGGAGAGCCGTATAAAATGGTGGCCAACCTCCCCTACTACATCACCTCCCCCGTGTTGCGTCACTTCCTGGAGGCAAAGGCTAAGCCGGAGATGATGCTGGTCATGGTGCAGAGGGAAGTCGCCAAAGCCATCGCGGCAGCTCCCGGCCAGCGCAGCGTCCTGAGCATCGCCGTCCAGTTCTACGGCAACCCGGAGATTGTGCGTTACGTACCGGCAAATGCCTTTTATCCCGAACCGGAGGTCGATTCCGCTCTCCTGAAGATTACCGTTTATCCAGCGCCCGCAGTAAACGTGTCCGACGAAGCCGGTTTCTTCTCCGTGGTGCGGGCGGGCTTTACCACCCCCCGCAAGCAAATCGCCAATTCCCTGGCCCTGGGTCTGAGTATCGCCAAACCGGAGGCCCAGCGGCTGCTCGGTAAGGCGGATATCGACCCCCAGCGCCGCGCCGAGACCCTGACGCTTGAGGAATGGGCGGAGCTTTGGAAAGTCCACGCAAACACGAGGCGAGGAAGCTGACATGCTCACCATTACCGCCCCCGCTAAAATCAACCTGACCCTGGAGGTGCTGGGCAAACGCCCGGACGGCTACCATGAAGTCCGCAGCATCCTCCAGGCCGTCTCCCTGTGCGATGTCCTGCATTTCACCTCAGGCGAGGGAACGAAAATCATCTCGGACAACACGGTATGGTCGGCGGAGAAAAGCCTGGTCCCGCGCGCGGTAGACCTGCTGAAAGAAGCGACCCGCTGTGATAGAGGCGCCACAATCAGCATCGAGAAGAATGTCCCGTTGACCGGGGGGCTGGGCGGCGACAGCAGTGACGCCGCCGCCACCCTTAAGGGACTGGACAGCCTGTGGGAGACGGGCCTTTCCGGGGAAAGATTACTGGCACTGGCGGCGCAACTCGGCTCGGATGTGCCTTTCTTTCTCTACGGCGGAACGGCACTCGCGGAGGGGAGGGGAGAAAATGTTACCAGACTACCATCATTGCCACACCACTGCATCCTTCTGGTGATGCCTGACGTCCCCATAACGGAAAATAAGACCGCCGGGCTTTACGCCCGATTGCATAAAAACCACTACACCGATGGACAGATTACAGGGGAAGCAGTCGAAGAGATAAGAAACGGGCGGGTCCCGTCCCATCTCTTTAACACCTTTGAGAATATCGCCTTCGGCAAGGGCTCGAAGGCGGCCACCTACCGCAGCCATCTGCGGAAAATGGGGGCTAAAGAAGTCCACCTGGCCGGCTCCGGGCCAGCATTGTTCATCCTGGTGAAGGATAAAGCGGAGGCGGAAGACCTCTACCAGCGCTGCCGGGGCCAGGGGATGGAGACATATCTGGCGGAGACGCTGTAATTATACTTCTAACTTTCCCACCAGCCCCCGCACCATGTCCTCCTCTTCCCGGCGCGTCTTCACCTTGGCGTTAAGACGGGCCTCCAGCAGTTTCTTCAGTATCTCGCCCACCTGCGGCCCGCAGGGGACACCCATCTTTTCCAGTTCCGCGCCGGTAAGTGCGGGTTTGATGTGCCGCAAACGGTTCACATAGCGCATGATATGCCCCACCGCCGCCGTGGACTCCGCCGCGACAAGGTTCGCGGTGACCGCGGTGACATGGTAATTACAGAGCAGGGCGTGGATACGGCTGGGCTTTAGCTCGGGCTCCTCCAGGGATTTCAGCTTACCCTTGAGAATGATGGTATCCTGGAGTACCTGCGCCAAAGTCCTGGGGAAATGGAGGAAGTCCATTACCTTTTTCACTTCCTTCGTGTCAAGACGGTACATCAGAAGCGCCAGGTAGAGGCCGGTCTGGATGGTCTCGGGGGCAGCTATCTTGCGCGCCTGCCCGAATTTCCCCGCCAGCCACTCGTCCCCTTTCAGTTCCGGGTGAATCTTTGCCAGAACCCCAAGCTCACCCGCCCTCCGGAGCGCTTTCTCCGGAAACTCTTCTTTCAGCACTAGCTCCAGCTCATGACGGATGCGGTCGCCGCTGATGGTATCCAGCATATTTATGTCCCGCTTCAGCAGGTTCAGCGTTTCCGGCTCGATCTGGAAGTCCAGGCGCTGCTCGTAGCGAACGGCGCGCCAGATACGGGTGGCATCATCGATGAAACTCTTCTCATGAAGGACACAGATACCCTTCCTCTCCAGGTCACGCATACCCCCGTAGGGGTCCAGCAGTTCTCCGTAATGCTCCGGCATCAGGTCCGCCGCCATCGCGTTGATGCTGAAATCGCGCCGCAGAAGGTCATCATTCATCGTTCCCGGCTTCACCTTGGGCAGGGCGCCGGGCCGGGCATAGCTTTCCCGCCGGGCGGTAGCCACGTCAACACTCCATCCGTCCCACTGCACCTTCGCCGTGCCGAAGCGCGAATGCTCGATTACCTTGCCCTCGCGGCGGCCCAGCAGCTTTCTGGCCAGCCCGATGGCGTCACCCTCAACCACCAGGTCGAGGTCGTAATTTCGCCTTCCCAGCAGCAAATCACGCACCACCCCCCCCACCAGGTAAACATGTTGCCCCCGCTTTTGCGCCAGCTTCCCGGCGGTCCGTAAAATCCGGGCCAGTTCCTTCGGCAGGATGGTTTCTATTTTCTCTTGAAGCAGGCTATTTTCCACTTTCACCAGACCATTTATACTGGAGTGCATTATAACACAATTTCTTCACGTCAAATATATCAGGGCGATGCCGCCGAAAATCAGGAGCGTGCCCCCCAGGCGCACCAGAAGCATTCTCCAGGAGGTAATCCTTACCAGGAACCGCGGGAAAGCCTGCCCCAGGGCCAGGCTGAAAAGCACGACGAACACCGGGCGGCTTCCGATTATCGTCGAGACCAGAGACACCGGCCCGCGCTGGATAGCCCAGAAGGAAAGAATGATGCCTGCCTGTGCCAGCAATTCATTGCAGGCAAGTATCCCCAGGGAAGAATTTCGCCGGGACATATCCCTGACCTCCCGCCATACGGGCCCGCTGAGTGACATTATCAGAAAAGTCCCCGCCAGGCAGAAAGCGGCCAGGGAATAGCCGTTCCAGAATGAAATATACTGGAGCGCATACTTGCTGGCAATATCCCCGAGGGCAAAAAGAAGACTGGAAACGAGGAGAAGAAAAAATACCCGATGGTGCCAGTTCGTCGCGCCCAGCGGCGTCCTCCGCACGGAGACGAGCACCGCCCCGGTCACCACGGTGAGAATCGCCACCCATCGCAGCAAGGACAATGACTCGCCCAGCAGCGGAGCCGCCAGCATCGCCACGAAAATAGGTGAGGTATAAACGATAGGAATTACTTCGGAGACCTCGCTCTGCTTTAGCTGATAAAGCATAATTATCACTGCTGAGGTCCGCAAAATGCCGGAAGCGATTGCCGCCAGCACCGGGACTATGCCCGCGTTTTCCGGAAAGGGGAAGATGAAGAAGATGAGCAGGGCGGAAAACATGTGCATCACCCCTACCGGAAGCAGAAACGCCCGGAAACTGGGCATTCGCTTGGTAATCAGGTGCGAGTCCACGATATTTACCACCGCCATGGCGGCGGCGCTGATGATTGCCGTAGTGGCCCAATCCATCACAGATTAACCCTAATAAACACAGCCATTAAAGAATACACAAAGGCAGGGATAAAAAGCAAAACCGGCGGCTCCTTATTCCCTGGTGTCCGGCTGTAAAAACAGCTTACATTCCGGTCCTTCTCCCTTGCGGGGAGACGGTCAGGATGAGGTTGAACTCTCATGTGACTTTTACTCAATCTTAGTTGAGCCGAAACCCTCATTTGTCAATGATATCGCAAAGCTCTTATAATGACTAAGATGAAGGTCGTCGCAATCGTCGGTATGCCCGGCTCCGGCAAGTCGGAGGTAGCCCGCATCCTGGAGAGGAACGGTTTTATCCGGATAAGGTTCGGTGATATTACTGATGCCGAGGTGAAGAAGCGGGGACTTGAGCTTAACGAGGCTAATGAACGCCATGTTCGGGAGGGGCTGAGGAAAGAGCACGGTATGGCTGCCTATGCCCGACTCAACCTGCCCCGAATCGAGGCCGCCGGACAAAAATCGAATGTCGTCGTTGACGGCCTCTACTCCTGGGAAGAATACCTCTTTTTGAAAGAGCGCTGCGGCGATGAACTCAAAATAATCGCCGTCTGGTCATCCCCGGAGACGCGGTACCAGCGCCTTAGCAAGCGCGCGAAGCGGCCTCTGACGGCAGCCGAGGCTTCCAGCCGTGACCGGGCCGAGATAGAGAAAGTCAACAAGGGTGGACCCATCGCCATGGCGGACTTCACCATCAGCAATGAGGAAGATATCGCCGGCCTTCAACAGCAGGTAGAAAGGACTATTGCCAGGCTGCAATGAACCAGTCCCGACTCAGTTCCGACGAATATTTCCTGAAAATTGCCTCGGTAGTGGCGGAACGCGCCACCTGCCGGCGTCACCATGTGGGTGCGGTGGCGGTCAGGGACAAGCATATCCTGTCCACCGGATATAACGGCGCGCCGACGGGCGCGCGGGACTGCCTGGAGCTGGGCTGCCTCCGTGATGAGATGGGAATCCCATCCGGCACCCGGCATGAGATTTGCCGCGGGATACACGCGGAGCAGAACGCCATCATCCAGGCCAGCCTCCACGGCGTCAGCATCGAGGGCAGCACGGTCTACTGCACCCATACCCCTTGCGTCCTCTGCGCCAAGATGCTGGTCAACGCGCGCATAAAAAGGTTCGTCAGCTTCGGCAAATACGATGACGAGACCTTCATCGAGCTTTTCCGGGGCGCCGGAATTGAAGTAACCCTCAAGGAGAGGCCCTCGGGCACCATAAACTACCTTGACTGAAAACACTCTGGGAGGCGGTGAAACGCCGCGGGCGGGCAGGGTGGGAAAGAAATCCCGGGAGTGGAGGAGAGGAACTTCTCTCTAGCCAACCATTACCGGGAAACGTTGCCCCTCACAATTGATTTCTCTCCCTGTTTTATGATTAAATAGACTGTGTTTGGAGGAGAATAACCATGGCAGAACTGAAACTGGAAGCAAAGAAAAGAGACGTGCTGGGCAAAAAGACCCGCTTTCTGCGCCGCCAGGGCATCACACCCACCCACCTTTTCGGGCATAGTATTGATTCCCAGGCGCTGCAGTGCGATACCGCGCATCTCCAGAAGATAATCGCTGAAGCCGGGATGAGCAAGCTCTTTAATCTGGTGGTTGAAAACGAGAAAGAGGCCAAAAGCGTCTTCATCCGTGAAATCCAGAGAGAGCCGGTAAGCCGCAGGGTGCTCCATGTCGATTTTTACCAGGTCAGAAAGGGCGAAAAAATCAGGGTGGACATCCCCATCGTGATTACCGGAGAAGCCCCGGCGCTCAAGGTCAAAGGACGCATGCTGACCCACGGCATCACCAGCCTGCACATCGAGTGCGTGCCGGAGAAAATACCCGCCGAGATTACCGTCGACGTCAGTGGCCTCGATGAAGTGGAAGAGCCGATTCACGTTAAGGACCTTAATCTGGGCCCGGACATCACTATCCACGCGGACCCGGAGCAGCTCGTGGTCAAGGCCAGTGAAGCGATTGTAAAGGAAGTTGTTGAAGAGGCGCCGGAAGAAGTAGAGGTTATTAGCGAGAAAGCTAAGGAAGAGGGAGCGCCGGCAGAGGAAGCTGAAGAAGAGACCGGCGGATAATTCCGGCCATGGAAAAGGCCCGGACCCGGCGATGATAATTGATTTTCATACGCATGCGCTTCCCCCGGGATTGAAGCAAGACCGCGCGCGAGGTATCGCGCTGGACCCCGCTTTCGCCGCTATCTACGGGAGCGAAAAGGCCGGGATAGCTACTGCGGAGGACATCCTCGGTGTCATGGACCGGGACGGCGTTTCCTACTCCGTTATCATGAACTACGGGTGGAGTTCAGCGGAGCTTATCCGGGAAACCAACGACTACATCGCGGAGTCGGTTGCCCGCTATCCGGACAGGCTGGGGGGCTTTATCGCCCTTCCCCTGACCTCCCCCCGGGAAGCACTGGCGGAAATCGAGCGCTGCGCCCGGCCCGGAATCTACGGCATCGGCGAACTCCGCATCGACCTGCCCCCCGCAGACGCCCTGGATATGGGAACAATTCGCCCGGTGTTCGAGGCGCTGATTGCAAGAAAGCTGATGCTGATGCTGCACGCCTCCGAGCCTGTAGGGCATGCCTATCCGGGCAAGGGTACGGCAACGCCGCAGCGTATCTACCCCCTGCTCGCGGCTTTCCCGGAACTGACCGTCATCTGCGCCCACTGGGGCGGAGGCCTGCCCTTTTACGCCCTCATGCCGGAGGTTGGGAAAGTCCTGCAAAACGTGTATTTCGATACCGCTGCCTCGCCTTTTCTTTACCAGCCGCGGATTTATACGGAGATGTGCCGCCTGGTTGGGCCGGAGAAAATCCTCTTCGGGACCGATTTCCCGCTGATTCCCCCTTCGAGATACCTCAGGGAAATTGAGGTGCTGGAACTGCCTGAGGCCGACAAAAAAGCCATTCTCGGCGGCAATGCGAGCCGACTGCTGGGCATAACGCCCGGATGATTCAAAGATGAATGAGGGAGCCATCCGCGCCTTTATCGCCATCGAGCTGCCGGAGGAACTGAAGGACTCCTTACGCCGCTTGCAGGCCCGCATGAGACAGGAAAGCCGCTGCCCGGCAAAATGGGTGGACTCCTCCGGTATCCATCTCACCCTGAAATTCCTGGGAAATATCCCCGAATCCGGAATCGACGATATTGTCCGGGCCATGCAGGCTGCCGCATCGGGAATTCCGCCCTTCACCCTGGAGATGAAAGGCCTCGGGGTCTTTCCGAACCCGAGGAAAGTGCAGGTGATTTGGGCAGGCATCGGCGGCGACACCGAAAATCTGCACCGTTTGCAGAAAGGCCTGGAAAATAATCTATCCGGGCTGGGTTTCCCGCCCGAATCACGCCCTTTCTCGCCCCATCTTACCCTGGCCCGTGTCCGCAACGAGGCCAGTCCTCAGGAAAGACAGGACCTGGGGAGTCATGTCTGCAATCTTGTCCCGGAGGAAAGGGTGAACTTTACGGTGAACTCTGTCAATCTCATGCAAAGTCGCCTCACGCCTCAGGGCGCGGTCTACCGCCGGGTTGCCGAAGCAAAACTAAAGTAACCCTTGTCAAGACAAGCCAATTAGTGTATACTAGGTCGGTTTTAATCTTCAAATACTCTCGGTTGGGAGGAGGACAAATATGGAACAACTCACTTACCCCAAATGTCAGAAATGTGATTCTGGCGTTCTGGTACCCCTATCCGATTTCGGCAGTCAGGGGGCGGCCATTCGTTATAAGGCCTGGGTCTGCACCAATCCTGATTGCGGGTTCAATCTGAAAATCAGGAACGGAGACGTCTATATCAACGAACCGATTATGAGCGGAGCCTTCCACAACTCCCGCGCCCGCTAATTAACAAGCTAATCTTACCCGGCTGGCAGGGAGAGACAGAAGTGCTGCCTCAGGTAGTTAAACTCAGGGGGATAGCGCTTAATCTTCTTTTTCCGCGCTGGTGTGTAGGCTGCGGAAACGAGGGCAGCTTTATTTGCCCCTCCTGCCTCCACTCCCTGGCCCGGATAGAGCCTCCCGTCTGCCCCCTCTGCGGACGCCCCCGGCACCATGAAGGGCTCTGTACCGATTGTGCGGGATGGGAAGCGTCCATCGACGGAATTCGTTCCCCGTTTATCTTCGAAGGTCTGATACGCACGGCGATTCATCATCTCAAATACAGGAACCTCAAGGCTATCGCGGAAACGCTGGCCACCCTGCTCAAAGATTATCTGGAGACTCTCCCCCTGACAGCGGACACGCTGGTGCCAATGCCGCTGCACCCGAAAAGGTTAAGGGACAGGGGTTATAACCAGTCGGAACTTATCGCCAGGGAGTTAGGCCGGCTGACCGGTATGCCCGTCTCTACTGAGAGTCTCATTCGGGAACGGTATTCCCTTCCCCAGGCAAGGACGGGTAGCGTCGAAGAAAGGAAACATAACGTCCGGAACGCTTTCGCCTTTCATGGCAACGATTTCAGGGAAAAGCGGATACTGCTGATTGATGACGTGGCCACGTCCGGGGCCACCCTTGATGCCGCGTCAGCGGCCTTGAAACGCGCAGGCGCAGCCTCGGTCTGGGGCCTGGTCGTTGCCCGGGAAATTTGAAAAGCCGGTAAAGGAGAACAGGATAATGGAACTGCAGATTACCGGGACCAACATGCAGATAACCGCACCGGTCCGCGTCCGGGTGGAAGAAAAGATAGGGAAACTGAACCGCTTCTTTCCCGATATAATCGATACCAAGGTGGATTTTTCTGAGGAGAAGACAAAATCAGCCCAGCAGCACTATCTGGTAAGGGCCACGGTAACGGCGAAAAAAGTAATTTTCCACGGCGAAGAGAGGGGCCCGGATATTTTCCAGGCTATTGACCGGCTGGCAAATATCCTGGAGACCCAGATAGAGCGCCATAAGGGAAAACGGAGAAATAAAAAAGGGAACCAGTCCGCAAGAACGGAACCGGTGTCGCCGCCCCCCGCAGAACCCCGGGAAGTAGTAAAAATTAAACGGTTCAGCGTCAAACCGATGACCTCAGCCGAGGCTATAGAACAGATGGAAGCTCTGGGACATGATTTTTACCTTTACCTGGATGCTCCCAGCGAGGCGCTCAAGCTGCTGTACCGGCGTAAAGACGGGGACTACGGCCTGATAGAGCCGGAGATTGGCTAGATAGGACGCAAAGATATGAATGACGGCAATCGGGGCGGGGCCGTCTTTGAAACTGACCTCGGGTGGGCCGGTATATCATGGACTCTTCTTGGAATCAGGGAACTTATCCTTCCCCAACCGGCTCCCATGGCGGCGCAACAGCGGCTCAGCGTAAAGATAACGGACTCGCAAGTCAAACAACCGGAAGACTTTATCCGCCGCGTCAAACTTTATTTCAGCGGTGAGAACGCAGCTTTCCCTGACGAGCTTGATCTGTCCGGCGCCACTGCTTTTCAGCAGAGGATATGGCTGGCAGCCAGGGAGATAGCCTACGGGCAAACCAGAAGCTATGGCTGGCTGGCGAAGCGGGCCGGAATGCCGGGAGGAGCAAGGGCGGTGGGACAGGCGCTGGGGAAAAACCCGCTGCCGGTCATCATCCCGTGCCACCGCGTCATCGGAAGCGACGGCGCCCTGCGCGGGTTCCGCGACGGTCTTGCGAGGAAAAAATTCCTCCTGGACCTGGAGAGAAACCGATAATCGTCAACCTGTATGAAGTACGCGCTCCCGGCTCGAAATAAAAACCCGGAGACAGGCTTCACCGCCGGGCAAAAAGCATCCCTGAAAATAAGAGATATATCTTTTTACGCGGGAACACAGGCGGGGAAAAGGTGAGGAGACTGTTTGGTATTAAAGAAGGCGCGGCTGCTTATACCCGTTTCAGATGAGCGTCATGCCAGGTAACGTAACCTTCGTAATGAAGAAGGTCGGGATGTTTGTCAAAGGTATCCCATCCCTCAATTTCCACGCCTTTCTTTTCCGCTTCCTCCGGCTTGAAAACCCGCGTGAAGGTCACTTCCTGGCCGCCATCGAGCGTGCCCTTCTTCTCCACGCACCTCATCTCTTTGGAAAGCGTATCGACGTCTATTCCATGCTCGCTTACCATGTGTCCCCATGCAGTGCCAGAGATTTCTTTCACTATCTTCGGCTTCCTGCTAAATAGCCCCATCTAGTCCCTCCTTGATATAAATTTACTCACGGCGTGCAGTAAACGACCTCCATAAAACACCAAGGACACCAGCCCGTCTAACCAACTTCCGGTCCCTGGTGTCCTTGAGTATGAGTTTCTTTGTATTCCAGTCAGTTGAATAGCTGGACTATCTCTGTTGTTTCTCCTTCTGCTATTGCAAGTACCATTGTACAGGCCATACCCCCGGATGTCAACCGGTATCACTATGTTTCAATCTCGGCTGATTCGAAAATAGCTGCGGGTACGGCGTTACTTGTCGGAAAGGAGTTCGCTCTTGCGCGCCCGGGCCTGGTACAGTCGCCGCTTTGCTTCCGCGGTGCCCCGTAACTTGATGTTCACAAAGTCCAGCTCGTACTCCTCGATAAGACCTTCCGCAGCGAAGCTGTAATATGTATTGTCGCCGATAATGATGTGGTCCAGGATCTTGACCTGCATCACTTCTCCGGCGTAGACCAGCTGCCGGGTAAGCTCCTTATCGCTGTTGCCGGGTTCGGGGCGGCCGGAGGGATGGTTGTGGACGAAGATGAGTGCGACCGCGTTATGCCTGAGCGCTCCCTCCATTACCTCCCTGGGATGCACCACGCTGCTGTTCACCGTCCCCTCGGAAAGGTCGGCGGTATTGATAATCTGGTTTTGACCGTTCAGGTAGAGTACTTTGAAGACCTCTTTTTTCAAGTCGCGCATGGCGTGGTAAAGATAGTCGAATATTTCCCGGGACGATTTGAAGACGGGCTTGTTAAGAATCTTCTCCTTGAGAAACTCGCGGGCCACTTCCTGCACCAGCTTCAGACCGAATACGCTGTGTGCCCCGATGCCTTTTATCTGCTGAAGCTCCGCGGCAGGGGCTTCCAGCACACCGCGCAGGGTCTTGAAGTGCGCCATCGCCTCCTTTGCCGGGACCTTGCAGTCCTTGCGAGGCGTCCCCAGGCTCAACAGTAGCTCCACGATTTCATAATCGTGAAAACCGGAAAGGCCGGATTTCAGGAACTTTTCGCGAAGTCGTTTGCGGTGGCCGCTCTGCGATGTATCTTCAGTCATGTCTGTGACCCGTTAATTCGATTGACCTTCTCCAGCTTAAAGCCGTCCTCCCCCAGCATCAAAGCCAATTCCCGGTGGAGGTCCTCGCAGTACCCGGTGGCAATGCGGGGCAGCTTCATTCTGTGAGTGCTGCCGTTTGCGGTGATGCGGAGCTTCACCTCATCCCCTCCCGAAAAAGACCTGAGCAACGTCACCAGCTCATGCAGACGGCGCAGGTCACCGCGCTCGTCATCAGTCTGCGTGAGAGTAATGATCAATCTCCGCGCTTCCCGGGGTGGAGGAGTCTCTACTGCCGGCGGCGAAACCGGCGGCGAAGGAAGCTCTTTCTCGACCTCTCGCGGCGGTTCGTAAAAGCTCACGCTATCGCAGATGATACTTACCCCGTCATCCCTGGCCCTTACCTTACCCTGTACCACCAGTTCGTTACCCTCCTGCCAGAAATCCTCGTTCTGGGAGTAGACTCTGGGCCAGGCGATAGCCTCGACTTGCCCGCTGACGTCTTCCAGCACCGCGATTACGAAGGACTCGCCCTTCTTGGTGAGCGCGTTGCGCGCCGAGACCACCCGCCCGGCTGTGACGACAGTTTGCTTATCGAACTCCGGCTCTATCTGGCCGCAGAACACGGCATCCGCGACGTCAGAACCGAACACCGGGCTGAACGGTTTCTCCGAGAAGCTCACGCCGGTAAGTTCTTTTTCCCAGACGGCCTTCTCCCGGTCAGTGATTTCGACAGGGGTTAGTTCGAGCTTGGCCATCGGTACCGGCACCGATTCTCCCCACAGGTCAAACATGGTGGACTGTCCCGTTTCCTTCAGCTGCTGCTCGCGGTGGGCGAGGGACATAATCCGCCCCGCGCTATCGAGCAGTGTGCCGCGGTCACCCAGCCCGTCCATCGCCCCGGACTTAATCAGGCTTTCCATGACCCGGCGATTAATGCCGCGCAGGTCACACCGGCGGCAAAGGTCTTCAATAGAGGCAAAGGCTCCGTTCTTATCCCGTTCGGAAACCAGTAAGGCGACGGCTCCCTCCCCTACGTTCTTGATGGCTGCCAGACCGAAGCGGATAGCGGCATTACCCTCGCCATCCTCCTCGATGGCGAAGTTTACCCGGCTGCGGTTGATATCGGGAGGCAGTACGGTAATGCCCAGGCGACGGCACTCGGCCACCGCGGAGGCTACTTTCTCAGACTGGCCCGAGTTGATGATAAGCAGCGCGGTCATGTACTCCGCCGGGTAGTTCGCCTTGAGATAAGCGGTCTGGTAAGCGATAAGCGCGTAGCTGACGCTGTGGGCCTTATTGAAGGCATAACCGGCGAACGGCTCAATCAGCGCGAAGATGCTCTCCGCCGTGTCCGTGGAATAGCCTTTTTCCCTAGCCCCGGAGATGAAATTGCGTTTTTCCTTCCGCATGACCTCCGGTATCTTTTTCCCCATCGCCTTGCGGAAGATGTCCGCCTGCCCCAGGCTGTAGCCGGCGAACTCTCGAACGATGAAGAGTACCTGGTCCTGGTACACGATGACCCCGTAGGTCTCTTTAAGGATTTTTTCCAGGGCGGGGTGGGGATATTCAATCGCTTTCCGCCCGTTTTTAGCAGCGATAAAGGTGGGGATGTGCTCCATCGGGCCGGGCCGGTAAAGGGCAACCATCGCGGCGATGTCACTGAAAGCGGTCGGCTTGAGCTCCTTGATATAGCGGCGCATCCCGGCTCCTTCCAGCTGAAAAACACCGGCCGTCTCTCCGCTGGCAAGCAGGTTAAAGGTCTTTTCATCGTCCATCGGAAGATGGTACAGGTCTATCTCCATCCCATGCCGCTCGCGGATAATCTCCCGGGCCTTGCCCAGTATGGTGAGGTTGGCCAGGCCGAGAAAGTCCATCTTGAGCAAACCGATTTTAGCGATGTCCCCCATCGCCAGCTGGGTCATCACCGCCTCGTCACCGCTGCTGCGACTGCTCCTTTGCAGGGCCACGTACCTGGTCAGCGGTTCCTTGGAGATAACCACCCCGGCAGCATGGGTGCTGGCATGCCGGGAGATTCCTTCGACCTTTCTCGCCGAGTCCACCAGGTCGCGGATAATGGCGTCACTCCGGTAAATTTCCTTCAGTTCGCCGTTTTCCTCAAGGGCGCGGTCCAGAGTTATGCCCAGGGCATTCGGTACCAGCCGGGCCACCCGGTCCACATCGCCGTAGGGCATACCCTTGGCCCGCCCCACGTCGCGAATGGCCGCGCGGGCCCCAAGCGTACCGAAGGTGATTATCTGCGCCACGTGGTCCTGCCCGTATTTCTGAGAGACATAGGCGATGACCTCGTCACGGCGGTCGTCCTGGAAATCAAGGTCAATGTCCGGCATCTCCCTTCGCTCGATGTTAAGAAAACGCTCGAACACGAGCCCGGTCGCGATGGGGTCTACCTGGGTGATACCCAGGCAGTAGAGGACAATGCTTGCCGCCGCGCTGCCCCGTACCCCGTAAAGGATGCCCCTCTCTTTGACAAAGGTAATGATGTCCCAGACCACCAGGAAATAGGCGGCAAACTCCGTCTTCTTGATTACCTCCAGCTCATACTCCAGCCGCTGCTTTATCTCATCCGTAGGGTGTGGATAATGCTCCTGCAAACTCTGAGAGCAGGTGTCCGCCAGGAAATCGTCCGCGGTCTTACCGGCGGGAATTTCTATCTCAGGCAGGTGCAGCCTTCCGAACTCAAGCTCAAGCCGGCACATCTCCGCGATGCGCCCGGCGTTTTCCAGCGCCTCGGGAAGGTCACGGTAAGCCGCTTCCATCTCCTGAGGGCCCTTGAGATAGAGCTCCTCGGGCATCCGCTTCCTCTTCTCATCCTGCACGGTGCTGTTGGTGCCGATACACATGAGCAGGTCATGGGTGCTCGCGTCCTCTTTAGCGACGTAATGGACGTCATTAGTCGCCACGAGAGGGATGTCCAATTCTTTACTGATGGCGATAAGTGCCTGGTTCACCCGCTCCAGCTCCGGCAGTGGCAGCCTCTGGACTTCCAGGTAAAAATCTCCCAGGGTCTGCCGGTACCACAAAGCCGCCTGTTTCGCTTCTTCCAGCCGCCCGGAGAGAATGAGTTGCGGTATCTCCCCGCCGAGGCAGGCGCTCAACCCGATGAGACCTTCCCGGTGCTGCTGAAGCAACTCCCTGTCTATGCGCGGGCGGTAGTAAAAACCTTCCAGGTGAGCTTTACTTACAAGCTGGATAAGGTTCTGATAACCGTTCTGGTCCTTCGCCAGCAGCACCAGGTGATAGGAGCTCTTTTGCCCGCTGCCCCGGTTGAAACGGCTCTCCGGGGTGAAATATACCTCGCTGCCGATGATGGGCCTGATGCCCGCTTCACGCGCGGCCTCATAGAACTGGATGGCCCCGTAAAGGGCGCCGTGGTCGGTAATCGCCAGGCTGTCCATGCCCAGCTCTTTTGCCCGTGACACCAGCTTCGGGATGCGGCACATGCCGTCGAGCAGGCTGAACTCGGTGTGGACGTGCAGATGGGTGAACATTTGTCTAAATTATAGCACAGGCTATTTCGGGGGGATATTCATTTCAGGCGAAGTGAGGTAAAATTAGGATAGCTTTTCCGGGTGATTATGTGAGATTTCTCAGGATTGCAGCAAAATTTATCTTTATCCTTTGCATCCCCGTGCTTCTTTTCACGGCAACCATCGCTGCCGCGGTTAACTGCCCGTTGCTTTACGAATACGGCTTCCAGAAATATAACATAAGCAGTACCACCGGGCTGGCCCCGGCCGAGCTTTCCAAAGCTGCCCGGGGGCTGATAAGCTACTTCAACTCCGGCGAAGAATTCATCAACGTCACCGTAACTAAAAACGGCGAGACTTTTGAACTGTTCAACCAGCGTGAAAAAATCCACCTGAAAGATGTCAAAGCACTGTTTCTGCTGGACTACGGATCACTGGCGGGAACGACGGTCTATGCTGTCGGCTTCGGCGTTATCTACCTGGCCTATCTCAGGGACAAAAGACAGCTCGCCATGAGCATCTTTACGGGAAGCGTGCTCACGCTGGGACTGATGCTGCTCCTGGGACTGACTGCGGTCTTTAATTTCAGCTGGTTTTTCCTCCAGTTCCACCTGCTCAGCTTCGCTAATGATTTCTGGATGCTGGACCCTTCCCGGGATTACCTGATAATGCTCTTCCCGGGAGGCTTCTGGTATGACGCTGTCATATTCATTTTGATGGGTATCCTGGGTGGGGCGGTGATAGCGGGGGGCATCAGCGGCTTCTATTTATTTAAGCGCGGAAACAAGGTTGACGTCCTTACCGGTTTCGACTAGAATTAGTATTGTCCGCGGGCGGTTAGCTCAGTTGGTTAGAGCGCTGCGTTGACATCGCAGAGGTCAGTGGTTCAAATCCTCTACCGCCCACCATTCGCTCGAGGGAGATGGTAACCGTATGGTACGCGAGGCAGCCTGAGCTCCTCAATATGGACAACCGGGAAATTCCAGGTCGAGGCTGAAGAGCTTTAAATATTAACCGACTGCGGCTTTACGTCCCATTTTGAAAAGCACAAGGAAAACAACCACGGACACTATTATGACTCCTATGGCCGTCAACTGTGCCTGCTTCAATCCGAGGAACAGGACCACATTATCCCGCCAGAAGAACACGATTATTTGGCTCAGGGAATAGCCGATAATGTAGATGAAAAACAATACGCCCGGCTTCAGTCTATTCCGGAACCACCAGAGACAGCCGAACAAAATTATGTTTATTATCGCTTCATACACCGCCGCAGGCTGATAAGCGATGTCATGCCGGGGCGCGAATGAGTTGGGGTTATCGTAAACAAAACCCCAGGGCAGATTGGTAGGATAACCAATTATGTCCCCGTTGATGATATTACCGATGCGACCGAAGAACTGACCGACAACGGCGAATAGCGCACCGACATCCAGGAGTTTCAAGACTGAAATTCGCAAACGCCAGCCCGCCACCAGCAGCACAATCGCCACCGCGAAAATAGCCCCGTAGAACGCCATCCCGCCTTCCCAGGCTGCCAGGATACGCCATGGCTCGGAGAGATAAGGACCCAGCGGCTGCTGAATGACATAGTACAGCCTGGCGCCGACAAGGCCGGCGGGAATAGCCCAGGAGACGACCTTCTCCATCTGGGCCTGGCTAAACCCCTTAGACCTGGCATAAGGCCAGGCTACGAGCAGGCCGACAACTATGCCCACGACATACATCAAGCCATACCAGCGAACTGCCAGCGGGCCGATATGAAATGCTACCGGGTCTATGTTAATAACAATCATTGCTTTGGTTCCGGATATAACAGATTTTGAATAAAGCGTTCAGGAGAACATGTCAGCGCCTCGGTATATTGGGGCCGAAACCCTGGGTATCATCTCTGCGCTGACACTCGAACACCTGGACGCTCTTATCACCGGTGACAGCAATGCCGAAGGTCTCGAGTAAGGCCTCGGGCGTTATCACCTGCTCCGGGGCACCCAGGGAAACGACCTTGCGAGCCAGGAGCATTACCTGCCGGCAAAGGGCGGCTTCATCATGTATGTTGTGGGTGGCTATGATAACGGAAGCTCCCCGGCAAACCTCGTCATTAATCGCCCGCAAATACAGCTCGCGACCCCCGGCATCCAGCCCCGTGGTCGGTTCGTCAAGCACGAGCAGGTCAGCCTGGTGGGCCAGCACCTGGGCAAGATAGGTGCGCTGTTGCTGCCCCCCCGAAAGGGAGCGTAGCGGCATATCTACCAGCTTTTCAATACCCATGGTCCTTACCGCGGAACGGACAATTTCATCGTCGCGCCGGCCGATTCTCTGCCATAACCCATAATGCGGGAACCGGCCCATGCGCACGACATCAATGACGCGAAGCGGCAGGACAAACCCGGAGTGGTGGAACTGGCCGAGATAGGCTATCCTGGCGTGATTATTACCGGGAGGCATCCCGAATACCGATAGCTGGCCTCCCATCGGCGGCAGCAGCCCTACAATTGTCTTAAGCAGAGTGGACTTACCCGAGCCGTTGGTTCCAATGAGAGCGAAGGCCTCACCGGGAGGTATTTCAAAGCTTATGTCCGGTACAATGATTTCGTTCGTGTAACCAACACTGAGACCCTTCGCCCTGACATAAGGAGTTTCCGTACTTGGAGCAGGCCCATCTGCTCCGTCTGACGGTAGCACAGCATCTTTTCTCGGATTAAGCATGGTTTGGTTCCTCAGTGAGAGCCGTCCGGCGCTGACGCAGGTTTTGGATGACAAACACAATAAAGAAGATGACGATGGTCACCAGGATGATAGCCGCCCCGGCAGCCAGGTCAAAGTGGTAGCTGATGAGTAGACCGGAGTACATCGAGAATATGCCAAAAAGCGCTGCCCAGGCCATCATGGCTTCTATCCGGTGAGCGAGGAGTGCCCCGGCCCCCGCAGGAGCCACCAGCAGCCCGAAAACGAGCAGGGTCCCCACGGTCTGGAAAGACACGATAACGGTGATGGCAATCATGAAGAGCATGACATTGTGGTACAGGCGCGCAGGGAAGCCAGCCACCTCTGCCTGCTCCGGATCAAAGCTGAGCAGCAAGAACGGCCGGGCGCAGATAATGGCTATCGCCATGATTACCAGCGTGGCTGCGAGTTGAATTATTATCGACTGGACGCTGATACCCAGGATTTCCCCGAACAAGATGCGGGTGAGGTCACCGCTGAAAGAGTTCGAGCGGGACACGATGGCGACGCCGAGAGACAGCATGCCGACAAACAGGAGGCCTATCGCGGTATCCGAAGACAAACGCGACCGTTGCGTAATGAGGGTGATACCGCCAATCATGACCGCGGCTCCGATGGCGGCGCCGAGTATTCCGGAAAAGCCGGCCAGCATCGCCACGGCAATGCCGGGTAAGACCCCATGAGCGAGAGCGTCACCGATAAAAGCCAGCCCGCGCAGGATAATGAAGGTCCCGGCAATGGCGCAGGCGATAGAGACCAGAACCCCGGCGACCAGCGCCTGGACCATGAAACCGTTTGTCGCGAACGGCGTCACCAGCCAGTCCATGTTGATACCTCTGTCATTTATTTTAATGCATCAGAGATAGTGGTGGCGAGGTCTCTCACGAACGTAAAATAAGAGCCGTCACCTGGTAAAAAGGCTACCCTGAGTTCCACCACTTTTACTCCTGTTTCATCTCCAATAGCGTTGGCCACCGCGGGCGATGTGCCCAGTTGCGTGAATATCGCCTTGACGTTGTTTTCCTTGATGACAGCTTTAAGAGCCGCCAGGTCTGCCGCTGATACCCCCGCCTGGGAAGACAGGCTGGGTATGATTACTCCCACCAGCTTAAAACCATAGCGCCGGGCGAAGTATCCCATTGATTCATGACCGGTAACCAGCTTACGGTTATCCGGAGGTATCTGCGCCACGGTATTGGTAACCTCGGTGTCTAGGCTATCCAGCCGGTTTTCCAGGTCGGACGCCCGGGCGGCAACATCCAGGTTGAAGTCCTTTTTCAATTCATCTGAAAGAGCGGCCACTATGCTTTTCATCGCCAATGGGTCTATCCAGAGATGCGGGTCGGCGGCGCCGATTGCCTGGTCCGGGTCGCCGGAGGGGATTCCTTCCCCAGGTCCAACGTGACGTACCTCAATGTAATCTGACGCCGTAAAGAACCTGACGCCCCTGTTCCCGGCTGCTTCAAGAGTCTTTTTCATACCTTCTTCAAGCCCAAGCCCGTTTTCGATGACAAGGTCGGCCCTGTCTATCGTTTCTATATCTCTGGCTGACGGCTGCCATTCGTGCAGGTCCGCGCCGTCAGGTATAGAAACTGTTACTACGGCTTCATCACCAACCAGTTCCTTTACAATAGACCCGAGAACGGAATAAGTGACGACGATAGATTTCTTTGACCCGGTGGCTGATGGTTGACAGGATAGCGCGCTCAGGATAAGTAGAAGAGCGAGCGCAGCAAGCATTGCTGGTTTCCGCTTCATTGTTAGATCTCCATTCGGTCACCCGGGTAATAAATCAAATCAACTAACCTGGTAAGCTACGGTAGACCAGGGGCACAATCCCGGCAGATGCCATGGAACTCAAGCAGATGGCCCTTTATATCGAACCCGCTTTCCAGAGACAGTTTCCTCTCTACGTCGTCCAAATTGCAGCTGGTAACATCGACGACTATGCCACAATTAGAACAAACCAGGTGGTGGTGGTGTTCCAGGGGTCTCCGTATCATATAGCTTCGGCACCCGTTCTCGCCGTGAACCCTGCACAATAAACCGAGATTGCTCAGCAAATCAAGAGTGCGGTAGACGGTAACCTGCCCTATTTTCGGGTCCGCCAACCGCGATTTCTCATATATGCCTTCCGGGGTCAGGTGGTCCTGGCTTGAAGTCATGACCTTCAGCACTAGATGTCGTTGAGGAGTGAGCTTGTGCCCATGACTTCGAATAATGCCCGCTATTTTATTAGCCGTTAGTTTCATGTCCCTTATAATTGAAAATCAGTTTCAATTAGCTCCTAATATAGCACACAGGTTTTTGCCTGTCAAGATTGCGTCTCAAATTGAAATGCGTTCCGGGAGCTGCGCAGAGGGACATTGCCGGTGAGTGAAGACCCGTCTGAACTCCGCCAGCTCACCAACCCAGGCTGCGCAAAAGCCAGTAGGTCAAAATAAAGACAGCGATAATGATTAATACGATAATAACAATAGTGCGCTGATTTCCTTTCATGAAATCCAGCATCTTCCGGTGATTCAGCCACTCCCAAACAAGAAAGACGCTCAGCAAAACCCCAAGAATCAGGTTTAGCCCGGCTACGGGGTAGAAGACCGTACCGCGCACAATAAACAGGTGGGTACTTTGCAGAGCATCGCCGTAAAGCTTTAAAATGGTGAAATTCCCGATCTGCACCAGGGCGATAAGGGACAGCAACAGCCGAACTGCGTTCCTCATTCATCCTCCAACGTTTATCGCGATTATCCTGAATTGTGGCCTCGCCAAGCCACCGGCTCCCCGACGGGCATACCTGAAATAAGCAGGAAACCCGTGGGCGCTTTCAAGGTACACATTGCCCCGGTTTACTTTCTCAAATTCTAAATGGCGGCCGGTATAGAAGTTATAAAATCTAAGGGTAAATAATTACAAATGTATGACATTTTAGAAGTAATACGAGCAGTTCTGGAAACGTCCCGAAATGAATCTTTGGGGCTGTTCAAGAATTGCCCTTAAGCAGGTCCCTAAACAGTAGTAATTCCATGCATTGATTTATTGCCCGGTATCTGTTCGACTATAATTGAATATGCGCATATTAAGGAGTAGGCAATGCGTGAACTGGTAAAGGCAACCAAAGCCCTGTCGGATGAAACCAGGCTCAGAATACTGAACCTGCTTCTCGTGCGGGAATGCTGTGTTTACGAAGTGATGGGGGTCCTGGATATATCGCAGACGCGTGCCTCCCGCAACTTGAATCTGTTATACGACGCCGGTTTCCTGAAGCTGCGCAGGGAAGGCCTGTGGGCATATTACTCCATCCAAAAGACAGACCTGGAGGACTATCTGTCGCTCCTCCTCGATGCCGTGGAGAGAGGTCTGGCAGGGGACGAAGTAGCCGCTTTGGACCGGGAGTATCTCAAAGAAGCCATACGACTTGGCCCGCAATGCTGCGATTCGTCGCAAAGCAAAGAAGCCCTGCCGTTAGCCGGGCCTGATAAGCTGAATAAAGGAAATGACTGAGAAATGAGCGAACTTGCCTGCAAGCAACCCCGGTTATCATTCCTGGACAGGTTTCTAACGCTGTGGATATTCCTGGCCATGGCCTTCCGGGTAGGACTGGGATATTTTGTGACCGGCACAGCGGATTTTATCAACCTGTCCTGATGTTCTTGCTGGCGTTCCTCTTCCTGGGACATATCTGGCCGATGTCGGAATACATGACCGGCCTGATAATGATAGGCCTGGCCCGATGCATTGCCATGGTGATTGTCTGGAACGAGCTGGCCAAAGGCAACAATGAATATGCCGCCGGCCTGGTAGCCTTCAACTCCATTTTCCAGATTCTCTTTTATTCGGTCTATGCCTATATCTTTATCACTATTCTTCCCCGCTACTTCGGCCTGGAAGGTTTGTCTGTCGATATTACCATCGGACAGATCGCCGGGAGTGTTCTCATTTACCTGGGTATCCCTTTCTTCGGGGGCATGATTACCCGCTTTGTTCTCAAGAAAGCAAAAGGTATCGAGTGGTATGAAAAGAAATTCATTCCGAAAATCAGCCCGGTAACCCTGGCGGCGCTGCTCTTCACCATCGTCGTGATGTTCTCTCTCAAGGGTGAAATCATTGTCCGGCTCCCTCTGGACGTAGTCAAGATTGCCGTCCCGTTACTGATTTACTTTGTCATCATGTTCCTGGTCTCCTTCAACATGGGGAAAAAGGCGGGAGTGGACTATTCCAAAACGACCACCATCGCCTTCACCGCCGCCAGCAATAACTTCGAGCTGGCCATTGCCGTGGCAGTGGCGGTGTTCGGCATCGGCTCCGGCCAGGCCTTTGCCGCGGTAATCGGTCCCCTGGTGGAGGTGCCGGTGCTCATCGGTCTGGTCAACGTCGCCCTGTATTTCCAGCGCCGGTATTTCCAGCCTGATGACGCCCGGAAGTGCATTGAAAAGGTTGCCATAAATGAGTAAATAAGTGAAAAAAAGGAGAAGTTAAAAGTAGTTAGGGAAGGGTACGCTAAAGTAGCCAATCAAAACTCATCCCGTTGCGGAACAGCTAATCCCACCGGGAAGACCAACTCTTGCTGCGGGGGGTCCGGTCCCGTTGCGCAAATCAGCCCGTGCTGCGGGGCAGGCGCTGACCTGGCGGCGAGTATCAGCAAAAAAATAGGCTACAGTGACCAGGAAATCGATTCGGTCCCTGAAGGGGCTAATCTCGGACTGGGCTGCGGTAACCCGAAGGGGCCTCCCGATTCCAGATTTTTGAGGCAGTAACAAGAACATAATGGCAATGACCTTGACAAATTCGCAAGATTTGTGTTAATTTTGAGCAGTCCCTACTTAAAGTAGGGACTTTCTAACATGCGAATAGAATCCGCCGAATCCTGATATATGCATATTACTATTCAGAAGATACTTCGGCGAAGAATATTTCAGGGGGTGATTATTATGAGGTAATACACTTGACATGCTGTTGTTTTGGCAATCAAAGAAGGGAGAAAAAATGGGAAAGAAAGTATTATTAATCTTATTATCCTTAATTGTCGCCGTATCCTTCCTGGCCGCCTGCAGCGCCCCGGCGCCGGCGCCGACGGTTACGGTCACCTCACAGCCCACTTCCACGACCGCCCCCCATCCCGAGACCTCCATTGATGTCTTCACCGCGGGTTTCGGTTTCTTCGGGCATGTCTCCATGCTGGGGACTTCCACGCTGGCCAAGAAGGTCCACCCCTGGCTCCGCGTCAGGGTAGCGGAAACCCCTGGCTACGTTTACAACGCGGAAAGACTGGAACAGAATCCCTCTCTGTGGGACAAGACCATCATCGAGTTCGGAGACTGGGGTATCTACCTGGCCCGTAATAAAATCGAACCCTTCACCGTCCAGGTCCTGGGTCTGAAAAAACTGCTCTCTCCTCTGGCATTCGCCCATTTCCTGGTCAGCACCAAGCCCGGCATGGACGACCTGGGAGACGTCGTCGGCAAGAAACTTGCCCTCGGCACGAAAGCGCAGTCGGACTACTACTCCCTCCCCCGCCTGCTGATGGAAAAAGGCTGGGGAAACCTGGACCAGATGGACGTGCAGTGGGTGGGGCACATGCCCGCCATGCAGGCCATGATGGACGGACTGGTGGATGTAGTCCAGTCCACGGTCAACATGAACCCGGAGACCGGCGTTTTCATGGACCAGCCCATCCAGGTAGAGCTTAAGGCCAGCGGCAAGAAGCTTTACTACCTCAAATATGCCACTCCCGAAGTCCTGGCGAAATTTGAGGCGGCTACCGGGCTGAAAGTCGAGACCTATACCTTCCAGCCGGGCGCCTGGGAAGGCCTGGACCAGGAAGTTACCGCCCTCATCAGTCCCTGCACCTATACCGTGAAGGACGTATTCCCCGAGGAACTGGCTTACGAATTCGTCAAACTGTACATCGACAACTACAAGGCGATGGAGGAGTACAACAAGTTTGCCGTCCTGATGTCCCCCGGTATGTTCACACAGGGTCTCACCAAGTTGAACACCCATCCCGGCGCGCTCCGGGCATACGAGGAAGCGGGAATCGCTATCCCCGAGAAATAACCGCCATTAACTAAAGGGAGTAACCGATGGTGACTGAGCAAAGGGAAAGCAATTTACTAGCCGGGCGAGCTCTGCTGATAATAGCCTGCGGGATGGTCCTCTACCACCTGATTACCACGCAAAGGCTCCTGTGGAGCGCGTACCAGCACCAGATGACTCACCTCGGCTTTGCCCTGGTAATAGTCACTCTGGGCAATATTGTGGCTCTGAAAAACCGGAGGTTACTCCCTCTCCTCGTTCTTTTCCTCATTAGCGAAATTATGGTAATCGGTTACCTGTTCCTGAATTATAACCGCCTTGAGCTATCCATCGGTTTTATCCGGGATCCCCTGGACTGGGTATTCGGCTTCCTCCTGGTTATCGTTATTATCGAGGCCTGCCGCCAGTCCTGGGGAATCATCTTCCCGATTATCGCCGTATTGTCCATTCTCTACTTTTTCTTCGGACATCTGCTTCCTTACCCGTTCGAGACAACGGAGTTTCCGCGTGACTACGTCCTGTCCAATCTCGGCATCGGTTTCAGGGGAATATTCGGGACTCCGCTGGGTGTCTCCGCAAACTATATCTTCCTGTTCGTGGTCTTCGGCGGCCTTCTCGGGGCCGTCGGCGCGCCCAAGTTTTTCATGGAGTTCAGCAAGCTGCCCGCCCGTTATATCGCCGGTGGCACCGCGCAGACCGCCGTGGTCTCCAGCGCGCTGGTGGGCATGGTGATGGGACAGGCGGTTTCAAACGTAGTGCTCACCGGAGCCTTCACCATCCCGCTGATGAAAGACGCCGGTTATAAACCGGAGCAGGCCGGCGCCATAGAAGCTGCGGCATCCTCCGGAGGGCAGATTATGCCGCCAATCATGGGGGAAGGCATCTTCCTCATGGCTTCCTTCCTGTCCATGGCGTATTTTGAGATTGTCATGGCTTCTTTCATACCCGCCTTCCTCTACTTCCTGGGAGTCGCTCTGGGAGTCCAGGTGCTGGCTTATGAAGCCGGTATCGGCCAGTTCAAGGAAAAAATAGACATGAGGCGGCTGGTACTCCATGCCCCTCTGTTCATCGTTCCGCTTGCCATCATCTTCGTCCTGCTTTTCCTTAGATTCACCCCCATGTACGCTGCATTCTATGCCATCGTAGCAATACTCGTCATTGCCTACTTGAGGAGGGATACACGTCTTTCCTTTATGGAGCTTGTTCGGGGATTTGCGGAGGGAGCGCTCGCCGGTGCCAAAATCGCCATTGCGATTGCGGTTATCGGTATCGTGATTCAGACCATGACGACTACCGGTCTGGGGGTCACCATTGCCCAGATAGTGGAGTCTCTTTCCGGAGGGCAGCTGTGGGTCGCCCTGCTGCTGACCATGGCCCTCTCCATCTTCCTGGGCTGCGGCATGCCCACGCTCGCTGCCTACGCCATTGTCGCTGTGGTTGTCGCTCCTGCCTTGGAGAGGATGGGAGTCACACCGTTAAGCGCTCACCTCTTCGTATTCTGGTTTGCCGTTATCGCCAGCGTTACCCCACCCGTCGCTTTTGCATCAATGGCGGGAGCCGCCCTGGCCAAGGCGGACCTGTGGAAGACCAGCTGGATTGGCATCAGGCTCGCCATGATGGGCGTCCTGGTACCCTTTATCATGGTCTACTGGCCGATTATGACACTGCAGCCCCAGCCGCTGGGGCAGGGGCTCCTCGGTCTGATTATTTTACCTCTGGCGATGGTCATGTCTACCTCGGTGGTTTTCAGGCACCTCTTTACCAGACTCGGCTTCTGGGAATGGCTCCTGTACCTGGCCGCTGCGATTTCCCTCTATGCGTTTTTCTTCACCAAAATCTATGCCCTCATACCCGTGGGGATTGCGTTAAGCATACCGCTGCTCCTTTGGCAATACCGGAAGAAGCGGTTTGTGGACCGGATGCGTATGCAGTGGAAAGAAGAGGGGGCATAGCGCCGGGGGAGTTATCCCTCCATAGATACCGGGTATCCCTCTTCCAAAGCATCTCCGTTTAAACCACCCGTCCACAGGACTCCGGCGGTTTTAGCCGGCTCTGCCCGGCAGCGATACCGCTTGTTTCCGCTTCCGCCGCGCTTTACACGAAACGTATGTATTACGTATACTTAAACAAGAGGAGACAGGAATATGTCAGAACAAGGCAGTAGTTTGTCACAAAAGGAACAGTCCGGTAAGGGTGGCTTCGTCAAGACCAGGGCCGGGGAGGAAGCGAACAAGCTTATTGCAAGTTCGTATGACCTGGGCTGGGAGCACGCCAGGGCGGGGAAACCCGTGGCCTGGGTAATGTACGGCCCGCCCCGCGAAATCATGCAGAACTTCGACGTTCTGGATATCTATCCCGAGTCTTACTGCGCCAACTGTGCCATCAAGAAGGAGACCGAGCCGTATATCAGCTACGCGGAAGAGGAGGGCTTTTCCGAAAACATCTGCGGCTACCTCCGCCAGACCATGGGTTACGCGCGTTCTCTCATGCGCGGAGAGTCTACGGAAAAAGCTGCCTTCGGCGGGATGCCCAAACCCACCATGCTGTTGAGCGCCAGCCGCATATGCGACCCCCGCACCAAGGTTTTCGAGACATTGCGCCGTTACCTGGAAATCCCCGCTTTCATTTATGACCACCAGATACCGCCCACGGAAGACCCGCGCTGCATCGATGAGAAGACCGCGGAACACTACATCGAGCACAATCTGGAGGGGTTCAAGGGATTGGTGAAATTTTTGGAAGACCAGACCGGGAGAAAGCTCGACCGGGAACGCCTTTCCGAAATGGTGCGCAACTCCATCGAAGCATGGCACCTCTTCTATGAATGCTTCGAGTTGCGCAAAAAGCGCCCGTGCCCAATGGGGTGGGAAGACCACATGGTCATCTGGAGGCCTTTCCGGGACATCGCCGGGGAGAAAAGTACCGTGCAGTTTTACCGCGACCTTCTGGCGGAACTGAGGGAGCGCGTGAAGCAGGGAATCTCCGTGGCGCAGCCGGAAGAAAAGTACCGCCTCTTATGGCTCGGCCTGCCGATGTGGTTCGATACCGACCTTCTGAACTACCTGGAAAGCCAGGGAGCGGTGGTCGTCGCAGACAGCATGTTCCACACCTACAAACCTCATGATATAGATACCTCCGACCCCCTGCGGGCGCTGGCCGAAAAGGAGTACTGGAGCTGGGACATCTACGGCCGGACGGACGGCAGTCAGCCCCGCGCCGGTCTCATCACCGGTTCCCATATACTGGACATGGTCCGGGAATACCATGTTGACGGCGTCATCTCCCATACGGTTATCTCCTGCCGGGCTACCTCCATCGGGAATAAACACATGTCCCGGGTACTGCGTGAAGACTACGGGATACCGGTCCTGAATGTGGAATCGCACATGAGCAATCTTAACGCCTATTCCCCGACCGAGACCAGGGAGAGGGCTGACACGTTTATCAATCTTCTGGAGGCGAGAAAGTGACCGACTTGGCAACGAAGCATCAGACCAGCACCATAACAGGCCTCAAGGAAGCCGGCTGGAAGGTTTTCGGGTACTACTGCTGCTATGTCCCGGTGGAAATCCTTACCGCCGCGCACATCATCCCCTACCGGATTACCGGCGACCTGACGGAGCAGATAACGGAAGCGGATAACGTCCTGGAAAAGGTAATGTGCCCCTGGGTGCGCAACTCCTTCGACCAGGCCCTGAAAGGAAAATACTCCTTCCTGGACGGCATTATCGTCCCCCACGTCTGCGACGCCGTGCAGAGGATGTATGCTTTATGGAAGTATTATGTGAAGCTGCCTTTTATCCACCAGTTTGATGTCCCCCATATCTTCAGCGCCTCCTCCTTCAACTTCCTGGCCAAAGAACTGACCATCTTTAAAAACAGCCTTGAGGAGTTCATCGGCCACAAGATTACCGACGAGGAACTGGGGAAAGCGATTGACCTGCACAACGAAAACCGCAGGCTGGTGCGGGAGCTTTACACCCTGCGCAAGCCGCAGCCGCCCCTCATCTCCGGAGTCGAGGTCCTGAACCTGCTCAAGACCGGGATGGGCCTGCCTGTCACCGAGTTTAACCGGCTCCTGGAAGACGCCATCAACGACGTTAAGAACCGTCCGGCGCCTGCGGCAAAAAACCAGCCGCGCCTGATGGTCTCCGGCTGTGTTATCGATAACGACCAGTTCTTCTCCGTGGTGGAAGACAGCGGGGCCCAGGTGGTCATGGATGACCTGCCCCTCGGCACGCGCAGCTTCTGGTTCCAGGTGGAAAAGGGCCCCGACCTGATGGCCTCCCTCTCCCGCGCTTACCTGGAGGGGATACGCTGCCCCCGCACGGTTGAGGGCACAAGGACCGAACCTTATAAGGAAGAGATGGCTGACAGGTGGGGCTACCTCATCAATTATGCTAAAGACTTCAAGGTTGACGGCGTTATCCTGAACCTGCTCCGCTTCTGTGACTGCCATGAATATGATTTTATCGACCTGAAGGGTTATCTCCAGGATTCCGGCTTCCCCGCCATGGTCATTGACGATGACTATACCCCCAGCAGCATCCTGAGGGTAAAGACCAGGGTAGAGGCATTTGTAGAGACGCTGCAGGAAAAGGCCTGAAAAGAACTAACTAACTGGATAGAGGGGCATCAGAGGTGACCACACCCCGCCACCTCACGTGTTTTTCTTCCCACCCTAGCCCACCCTCGCGGCATTAATGGCTGTTCCGTCAAAACCCCACCCCCGAATGAAGAGAAGATTAAACATCTCTTTTTCGGAAATAAATAATAATCCCACGGGGCGGGCCGGGCGGGAAAAGAATCCAAGGGTGGTGGGGCGATGGGAAAAAATCCTGTGGCCGGGCGGGAAAGAAAATCTCGAGGGAAGGGTGGGGGGAAAACCTACCAGGAATGTTTCAGCGCCTGCGGCTGGCAGGCCTCCAGGCAGGGTAAAGTCTTCCACCCCGGGGCCGGTTTGCAGACAGCGCAGATATACTTCAGGTTTTTCCGGGACTCGTCCTTTATCTGTGACTTCTCGTCTCCGTAGTCGTCCTCAGCAATCTCGAAGATATGCCCGGGGCAGGCGTTCACGCATTCCCCGCAGGCATTGCAGGCATCAGTATTGATGGTGATGTAATAAGCTCCGGAGCCGTCGGTATAGCCGTAATTGGCAAGCATCTAACTCTCCGTTTTCTTTTGTTTTGCCAGCAGGTCCCCGGCGAAAAGCGCTGCTCCCAGCGCCCCCGCAATCTGGGGGTCCGGCTTCATCTGGACGCTCTTCAGACCGAGCCTTTCCTCCAGCCTCTGCACCACGCCAATGTTTTTCGCGATGCCTCCGGTAATGGCGAAATCTTTAACGATGCCGACGCGCTGGATCAAGGTATACACCCGACTGGTCATCGCCGCGCAGTACGCCGCCAGCACCTCGTTCTTGTTCCAGCCTTCATGAAACAGGCGGATAGCCTCCGTCTTGGCGAAGACCACGCAGGTGGAGGATATCTTCGGGGGCTCACGGTCTATCTCCAGAGAAAGTCTCCCCACCTCGGTAATCGGCACCGCCAGCAGGTCGGCAATGATTTCCATGCCCCTCCCGGTACCGGCGGCGCATTTATCGTTCATCAGAAACTCGAGGACCTTACCATGTTCATCGACGCGGATAACCTTGCAGTCCTGCCCGCCCATGTCCAGGATGGTGCGCACGGAGGGCGCCATGTAGAAGGCCCCCCGCCCGTGGCAGGAAATCTCGGTGATGGTGCGGTTGGCAAAGGGAACGTTTACCCGCCCGTAGCCGGTACCCACCACGAAATTGATATCCTCCAGCCTGGGGCCGGTATCCCCCGCCGCAGCCGTTAACGCCCTGACGGCGCTGTCAGGAGAGTTGGAACCGGTGCGGATACTGGAATAGGCAAACAGCCGGTCATCAGTAAAAAGCACCGCCTGCGAGCTCACCGAGCCGATATCGATACCGCAGGTGATATTTTCCGCTTCACGCCAGTCCCGGTCGGCTCTCCAGGCAAACTCCGTCCAGCGCCAGTATTCCGTCTTGGCCATTTATTTCTCTATCTGTTCCGCGGCAATGAGGGCGGCCCCGATAGCACCCGCGATTTGAGGCTGCTCCGGGATAAGTATCTCCATTCCCATGAGGTTCCGCAGCCGGTCCGCCACGCCCGCATTATTCGCCACACCGCCGATGAAGACGACTTCCTTCTCGATACCCACCTGCTTCACCATGGAAACGGTCCGGTTGGCAATAGCCTCATGAATCGCCCGGGCAATGTCCTCTTTCGGTGTCTGAGAATGTATCAGGGAGACCACCTCGGATTCGGCAAAGACCACGCAGGTAACGTTCATCGGGATAGCCTTTTGCGATTTCAGGGACAAGGGGCCCATCTCCTCCACCGTGGTATCCAGCGCCCGCGCCATGGACTCAATGAATACCCCAACCCCCGCGGCGCACTTATCGTTCTTGGCAAAATCGAGCACTCTCCCGGAGGGATTCAAGCGTATTCCGCGCGCCTCCTCAGCCCCGATGTCGATTACCGTCCGGGCGGCGGGAAAAAGAAAAGAGGCTCCCCGGGCGTCACTGATAATATCCGTGACCTTCTTATCAGCCGCAGCGACTTCGTTACGTCCGACCCCGGTAGCGAATATTCTGTCAAGTCCGGCGCGCGTAATCCCCGCCCTGTTCAAAGCCATCTCCAGCGCCCCGTCAGCAGACGCTTTCCAGTCAAGCTCCGCCTTTATCACGCTCCACCCGGCTAATGTGCCATCGCTGATGATAGCAGCCTTTACCGTTTCCGCGCCGATATCAATACCCGCTGTTATCAAGGACCCGCCTTTTTGCCTCTGGAGATTTTCCGGGCCCACTGAAAATGGGCCACAGTCCGTACCACTCGTATTATGCCAGCTTTAGAGTAAAAGCGTCAAGGCAAATAAAATCCCTTCCGGGACAAGAGAAGAGAAGGTGCGGGGGTATGGAGTATCGGCATATTAATTAAGCGATGCCGCGAAGGCGGGCCGAGTGGAAGATAAAACCGCCGGCATTCTGGCTCCTCAGTGCAGGTTAATATACTGGCTTAACCGGCGGGGTATGACACGCTCCACGGGGGTCACCGGACCTCCGGCTGGCTTGACCTCAAGGGTAAATCGTTCATAAGGAGCGACAACGATATTGTTGCTCGAAAGGTCTACTGTGATTAAGAACAATTCTGCCGGATCAAGCACATTATCCGTGTTAACCGTGCTCAACTTCTCCATCGTCCAGTTTACCGTAGGAAACATCTGGTCGTTGTCCATATAGGAAATGACCACCGTGTTACTGCCATTTGCCGTATCCGTAAAATCCACAGAGCCCCCGGCCGCCGGTGTGCCCACGAACAGGTAGACCTCCTTGACCTGGCTCCCCTCGACCAGGGCGATGACGTCGCCCTTTATCTCAACGACGCTCATGATAGTTTCAATCCCGGCATAAATCGCCTCCTTCGCCTTCTGCGAAGAAAGCAGCCCCGCGGAAACAACGACGTATGAAAACACTGACGCCACCATCACGAAGGCGATAAGTATGATGGCAGTCTCAAGGCCGGTGATACCCTCCGTACCGGCATGGATTCTCTTCCTAAACCAATATGCTATCCCGCCCATCTCTTTTACCTCCCCGAAAACGGCGTTCAATTGCCGTTAGCCAGGAGGAAAGACTTAACATCGGCAAGGCTGTACCTGCGGTCCTGCCGGAAGCCGAGGCGGTAAGTCCTCAGCAGCCCCTTATCACTCCATACCCTGACGGTGTTCGGGTGAACATGAAGAAGATAGGCCACCTCAGAGACTGTCAGCATCCGGCGCGGCGATTCTATTTCACCTTTGTAATTAGTTATCATTACCTCTCTCCGACTGCAACTACATTCCATAAATTGATGTTAGATGCAGTTCCCTACATTATGAGACAATTTCACCCGGCTTTTTGTTACACTCTTATATGCGGAAATAAATCTATTTCGGCCCTGGGGTCCGCCGGATCAGACTTCTTCGGTTATGTTTGCTCTTGGTTGGTGGGGAAGAAAAGAGCAGCCGCGAGGGTGGGACAGGGTGGGCAGAAAATCAACGGGAGGAGAGGGACATCACCTGAAGCCTCTAAAACCGGACAAGACCACTTCTTCTCATGGATGACTTTACTAAATGGGGCTGATATACTTAAAAAGAAGGGGTAACGTGAAATGGTTAATGTGCCTTCTTCCGAAATAACCCCGGAATATCTTTACATCTCGCGGCGGAAGTTCCTGGCGGGACTGGGAACACTGGCGGTGAGCACTCTCCTGCTCAATGCCTGTGGCCGGGCTGTGCCTCCGGTGCCGACGGGTACCGTAACCCCGAGCGAAGAATTACCCGAAGACACGCTCACCCCCTACGAAGACATCATTAATTATAACAATTTCTACGAGTTCTCCCTGGAAAAAGAAGGCATCGGGGAACTGGCGAACAATTTCCAGACCGCTCCCTGGACACTGGAGATAGGCGGCCTGGTTAATAAGCCGCAGACATTTGCCGTGGATGACCTGCTGAGCAGGTTTCCTCCCGAAGAGAGAGTTTACCGCATGCGCTGCGTGGAAGCCTGGTCTATGGTTATCCCCTGGCTGGGATTTCCGCTGGGAAAACTGCTTACTGAGGTGGAGCCTCTACCCCGGGCAAAATACGTCCGTTTTGAGACACTGTACGACCCCGAACAGATGCCGGGGCAGAAATTCGGGCTGCTGGACTGGCCCTACGTGGAAGGGCTGCGCCTGGACGAAGCGATGCATGACCTAACCATCCTCGCCAGCGGCATCTATGACAAACCCCTCCTCCCCCAGAACGGCGCCCCCCTTCGGTTGGTAGTACCCTGGAAATACGGCTTTAAGGATATCAAGTCCATCGTAAAAATCGACCTTACCGAAGAGATGCCGGTTTCCGCGTGGATGGCCGCGTCCCCGCGTGAGTATGGATTCTATGCCAACGTCAATCCCGATGTCCCCCACCCCCGCTGGTCCCAGGCCAGCGAGCGGCGCATCGGCGAGTTTTTCCGCCGCCCCACGCTTCTCTTCAACGGCTACGCCGAAGAAGTGGCCCATCTCTATCAGGGGATGGACTTAAAAGAGAACTTCTGATGAAATGGCTGCGCGAACAGGGCCCGGTTGTCCTGATGCACGCATTGGCCCTGCTGCCGCTGGCATGGCTGGTCCGGGACTTCGCTTCCGGCGATTTGACCGCCGACCCGATAAGGGAAATTCAACTCCGTACGGGTAGATACGCCATTATTCTGTTAGCAGTTTCGCTGGCCGGAACGCCTCTTTACGCTCTATTCCGGGCACAGTGGCTGCGGTTATTGCGCCGCCTGTCCGGGCTTTACGCTTTCTCCTATGCCAGCCTGCACCTGCTGAACTTTCTCTGGATAGACTACGGTTTTAACCTCCTTTTTTTACAGGAGGCGGTGCTGGAAAAACCCTTCGTGCTGACGGGACTTGCGGCTTTCCTGTTCCTGGTGCCGGCAGCCTTCACTTCCACCACAGGCTGGCAGCGGCGGCTGGGCGGCCGCTGGCGAAAGCTGCACCGCCTGGTGTATCTCGCCGCCGGTCTTGACGCGATTCACTATATCTGGCAAGCCAAGCTCGATATCCGCCTGCCGATGATATTCACCCTGATGATTGCCATCCTGCTGTTATTGCGCCTGCTGCCCTCGGTCGGGCGCCGGGAATAAGCAAACACTCATCCCTTAACTCTTGTATCTATCCCCAGCAGCCGGGCGGCATTCAACCCCAGTACCTTTTCCTTTTCTTCACCGGAGAGAAAAGGCAGACCTTCCAGCCACCGCACCGTTCCGGGCTTGTGCCACGTCAGCGGGAAGTCTGTCCCCAGCAGGATATTGTCCGCGGAAACCCTCTCTACCATGAATTTCAGCGTCTCCGCGCCGTAGACCTGGGAATCGTAATAGACCTGTCTGATATACTCCTCGGGAGGCCGCGCCATGGTGCGCGCTTCCGGCTTGGTATGGTAGGCAAAGGACAGCCTCCCCAGATTATATACCGCAAATCCGCCCCCGTTGAAAAAGCACATCTTCAAACCGGGGTTCCGGTCCAGCACCCCGCCAAAGACCACCGAAATCAGCGCCAGGCTGACCTCGACATTAGCGCCAAAGCTGATTGCAGAGGCATAGCGGGACATCCGCTCCTTCTGGCTCAGCACCGGATGCCCGTGGAAACAGAACAGCGGTATTCCTTCCGAAGCCGCGGCTTCGAAGACCGGCCCGAAACGGGGGTCATCCAGGTCACGCCCGTTGATGTTCGTGGCAACGTAGACCGCCCGCAGCTTCAGGTCTCTGACCGCATAATCGAGCTCTTTCAGCGCCGCGTCCGTGTCCTGCCAGGGCAGCATCGCCATGCCGCGGAAGCTGGCCGGGTAGTTGCGCTCCAGCGCCGCCAGTTCCTCGTTCACCTCGCGGCAATAGGCGGAGCCGTTCTTCGCGTCCAGATGGTAGTTCAAAAACCAGGCGGCAATGCCGGTTACCTGGACATCCAGCCCGGCTTCCTTTGCTTTCCGAATTCGCTCCTCGGTCAGCCCCGAGACGTTGAGCAGGCGCATTCCTTCCTCGGGTTGGGGAGGCAGGACAACCCCGTCAAGCACGATTCTGGTCTCTCCCTGCGCATCCTTCTCCAGGCGCGCCCCGTACCAGTCACGCCCGGTCTGCATCGTTCGGTATACTCCGGCCGGTACGAAATGATTATGGACATCAACCTTTAAAGACATATTTCCCCCCGTTCGGTCTTTCCCCCGGCTTTATCCTTAAGCAAAGGCGTTCAGACCGGTCTTGGCCCGCCCGATTATCAGCTTGTGGACCTGGGACGTTCCCTCCAGGATACAGGAGACGCGGACATCGCGCAAATAGCGCTCCACCGGGTAATCATCGGTATAGCCGTATGACCCGTGTATCTGGATGGCGTTGTTAGCCGCCTTGACCGCTATCTCCGAAGAGTAATACTTCGCCATGGATATCTCGACCGTTCCCTGCTCCCCCTTATCTCTCAGGGCTGCCGCCCGGTAGACCAGGAGGCGGGCCGCCTCAGTTTCCACGGTCATATCCGCAATCAACTCCTGGATAAGCTGAAAGCTGCCAATGGGCTTCCCGAACTGCGTTCTCGTCTGGGCATAGGCCACCGAAGCATCGATGCAGGCTTGGGCAACTCCCACCGTCCTCGCCGCTACACCGAGACGGGCATTATCAAAAGCTGAAAGCGCCACGGACATCCCCTTACCCACCGGTCCAAGTACGTTTTCCTGCGGCACGCGGCAGTCTTCGAAGACCAGCTCCGAGGTGTTCGAAGAGCGCACGCCGAGCTTGTTATGAATATCCAGGCTGGAAAAGCCGGGCATCCCCTTCTCCACGATGAAAGCGGTCAGCCCTTTCCCTCCCTTGCTTTTGTCCGTCTGGGCGATGATAATGGCCACACCGGCGACGCCGCCGTTGCTTATCCACATCTTGTTGCCGTTAAGGACCCATTCATCTCCCCGCAGAGTTGCCGTAGTCTCAATGCTGGAAACATCACTGCCCACATTAGGCTCGGTAGTAGCCAGGCAGCCAAGTATCTCACCGCTGGCGAGACGGGGCAGGTATTTTTGTTTCTGAGCATCATTACCCCACTTGAGAATGGTCTTCGCTCCCAGAGAAAGATGGACGGAAGCGGTCACCGCCACTCCCAGGTCGGCATGTCCCAGTTCCTCCAGCATGACACAGTAGGCAATATAGTCGGCCCCTCCACCACCGTATTCTGCGGGCAGATTCAGGCCCATCAATCCCATCTCCCCCATTTTCGCCACAATCTTATCGGGAAAAATTTCATTGCGGTTATTTTCCTTTGCGGCGGGGGCCACTTCCTTTTCAGCAAAGTCGCGCACCATATTGCGCACCATCACCTGTTCTTCGGTATATTCAAAATCCATCTTTGACCCTTCCCTGCTTAAGATATTTGATAATTTATTTTTTCGGTGCCATTCCCGGCCACCTGGCTTCCGGGGGCATCAGGTCAGTCCGGTAGCGGGGCGGGCCGGGCATTGCCACACATAATCGCTGCAGGGGGCCGGAGGGGTCTACCTTGAACTTTACCTCCGCCCCGCACGGGATAACGTAGGCATCGCCTTTCTCCACCTGCATTGTCTTTTCCACGCTGAAGCGGGTGATGGGCAGGCAGTAGGTCAGTTCCGCTTTACCCTCCACGATAAACTGCATTTCGTTATGCCAGAAGGTGTATTTGCTCGTCTTCCCGGCCGGAAAGCTTTCCAAAGCCACCAGGGCCTCCGGCTTCCATATCAGGTCCGGGTTTACCGACCACGTTCCGCGCAGCGTGGTGGTCTCTATCTGGGGGTCGTTCACATCCAGGTGCACCTTGGGCAGGACATCCAGGATTCTCTCGTCACGGGTCTCGTACTCTCCCATTTTCCCTCCTTGATTTTTTGGATTCCGGCGCAAACAATGAGAAGATGCTTCTCCATTTTAATGGTGTCAGCCAAGAAAAACCAGTGGTTAGACGGTTCTATTTAACACCATCCTGAAAATATTTTCTTTTCAGCAATTACTTAACCGTTTTGTTTGCACCTGGTTGCCGGGGAAGAGCAACCGCGAGAACGGGCTCGGGTGGGAAGAAAGTCAACGGGAGGGGAAGGGCATTACCTGGAGCCAATCAAAACCAAATTAAGTCTATTTAACCGACGGTGTGCAGATTGATAATTTGCGTGTTATAATCTTGGGTAACATCCGGTTTCGAGTAGAATGCAGCGAGGTTAGCCATGCTGGTTGATCAGAAAGAACTTATCCGGAGAGCCGCCCGAAATTTCCATGACAAGCCGGCTTTCGTGTTCAAGGGTGGCAAACCGGAGATAATCAAGGGTCTGGCGCTCACCTTCCGGGAAGTAAACGCGCGGGCAAACCGCCTCGCCAATGCTTTAGCCGGCCTGGGTTACCCCCCCGGCGCCAGGGTAGCCTCCCTCGCTCACAACTGCCTGCAGTACCCGGAGATAGAGTTCGGGATGATGAAGGGCGCCTTTACCCAGACCGTCCTGAATCCGATGCTCAGCGCACCGGAGCTGCGCTACCAGATTGACAACTCGGAATCGGCGGTCCTGGTTCTGCAGCAGCGCTACGGGGAAATGATAGACTCGATACGCCAGGAACTCCCCAAAGTCAGACACTTCGTCTGCTTCGACGGCACTCATCCGAAAATGCTCGACTATGAGGAGCTTATAGCTTCGGCATCCGACCGGGAGCCTGAAGTTGAGCTCGACCCGGACGGCTTGGGAGAGCTCCGCTACACCGGCGGCACCACCGGCACGCCTAAGGGCATCATGCTGCCTTTCAAGAGCGCCGCCGCCGTCACCCGCGACCTTATCATCGAATACCTGGGCGACCTCACCCACGAGGACCGGTGGCTGGCGGTACAGCCTCTCTTTCACGGGGCGGGGTGGTATATCCTGCCGGCCTGGGTAAAAGGAATGACGCAGTATATCGTCAATGACTTTCACGCCGAGGCGGCCCTGAATATCATCGAACAGGAGCGTATCACCGCGGTCAAGACGATACCGACGGTCCTGATGAGACTGCTGGATGCCCCGGATATCAGGAAACGTGACCTGAGCTCCGTCAGGACCATCATCTACGGCGGGGAACCCATGCCCGCGCAGAGGCTGAAAGAGGCGATTGACATCTTCGGGCCGGTCTTTCTCCAGCTTTACGGCCAGACCGAGGCCCCGATGACCATCACGGTACTGAAAAAAGAAGACCACAAGCAGGAGAAACTGCTGAAATCGGCGGGCAGGCCCTGCACTTTCGTTAAGGTCAGGGTCGTCGATGAGAAAAACGAAGAAGCCGCTCCCGGGGAAATCGGGGAAATCGTCGTCCAGGGCGACCATATGATGACCGGCTATATGAATAACCCCGAGGCTACTAACGAGGCTTTGATTGACGGCTGGCTGCACACCAAGGACCTGGGCGTCATGGACGCGGACGGCTATCTTTATCTGAGCGGCGGCAGGACCACGGACATGATAATTTCCGGCGGAGAGAACATCTACCCGCAGGAGATAGAGCAGGTGCTCTACCAGCACCCGGCGGTGAGAGAGGCATGCGTTTTCGGGGTGCCGGACGAGCGGTGGGGGGAAGCGGTCACCGCGGCAGTGGCCCTGAAACAGGGACAGGAGGCTTCCGAAATCGTCCTGATTGACTTCTGTAAAGAGCGCCTGGCAAGCTATAAGAAACCGCAAAAAATCCACTTTCTTCCCGACCTGCCGAAGAGCGGCGCCGGCAAGTTTTCCCGAAAAACACTGCGCGAGCAGTACAAGCTGGCCTAAGGTGCCGCTGTCATTTTAAGACAAGGAGGCGATGTCATGAAGCTGGAGGATGCGCTGAAAAAGTGGGAGGAAGAGGTGCGCCAGCCAAGCCTGGCCAAAAAGCCGGAAAACAAAAAGGAATTCAAGACCATCAGCGGCACCCCGGTCAAGCCCATCTATACCCCCCTTGACATGGAAGGCATCGACTACCAGAAAGACATCGGGTTTGCCGGCCAGTTCCCCTTTACCCGCGGGCGGACGCCGAACGGCTACCGGTCCTTTACCTGGCCGCACGATTTTTACAGCGGTTACGGCTCCAGCGAAAGCGCCAACGAGCGCTACCGCGACCTGATAAACCACGGCGCCACCGTAATCACCCTTGCCCTGGACCTGCCCACCCAGATAGGATATGACTCTGACGACCCACTGGCGGAAGGAGAAGTGGGCAAGGCGGGTGTCGCCCTGGCCTCCCTGGCCGATGCCGACCGTGTCCTGGAAGGCATTGACCTGAAAAAGACCGGGCTAGGCTTTGTCGGCAACTGCATCGGGCCTTATATCCTCTCCGTGTCACTGGCCCTGGCGGAGAAACGCGGTATCGACCCCGCCTACTTGCGCCATTTCCGCATCCAGAATGACCCGCTGAAGGAATACAGCGGGCGTGACACCTATATCTTCCCGGTGGACCCTGCCATTGAGATGGCCACCGACGTGGTCGAATACATCTGCCGCAACTTCCAGGATAAATGGGACTGGCAGTGGGTTCCGCAGTACGTCTGCACCACGCAGGTGCGCTGGGCCGGAGTCAGCGCCGCCCAGGAGCTGGGGTTCGGACTGGCTCATTTTCTGACCTACATCGATTCCGCGCTGGAGCGGGGCCTCTCGCTGGGGGATTTCGTCCCCAAGATGGACTGGCACGCCTCGTCCGACCTTGACCTGTTTGAAGAGGTGGCCAAGTTCCGCGCCGGGAGACGCCTTTTTGCCCGGCTGATGAAGGAACGCTACCACTGCGACGACCCCAATATCCAGGGCCTGCGCATCAGCCTGTGGACATCCGCCAACCGGATGACCGCGCAGCAGCCCTTGAACAACCTGGCCCGAATCACGGTACAGGTGCTCGCTGCGATGCTCGGCGGCGTGGAGCACATGTGGGCGCCGGCTTACGATGAAGCGCTGGCCTTACCCACCTCCGAGTCGACACGCGTTGCCAACCAGATAAAGCTCATCCTGCACCATGAATGCGGCCTGGAGAATGTCATCGACCCGATGGGCGGCTCGTATTATGTGGAAAAATTAACCAACCAGATAGAAGAAGAGGCCTTCCACTGGCTGCAGGAAATTGAAAAGATGGGCGGCGTCCAGAACGCCGTTGCCGAAGGTTTCTACTATTCCGAAGAACTGAAGGGACTGTACCGTTTTCAGAAAGAGGTCGAGTCCGGCGAGCGGAAGGTAGTGGGCATTAACCTGCTCCCGGTTGAGGAAGAGATACCGCTTGACCTTTTCAAGGTAGACTCCGCGGACGAGTCCCGCCAGGTAAAACGCCTGGACCATGTCCGTGAGACCAGGGATAACAAACTGGTACAGCAGTGCCTGGAAGTGCTGGGAGAGATGGCCACCAAAAAAGCCGGTGATAAAAAAGTGAACCTGGTACCGGCCACGCTGGAAGCGGTCAGGGCTAACGCCACGGTGGGCGAGATACACGGGATACTGCGCAAGGTATTCGGCGAGTTCCAGGCGCCGGTAAAGGTATCCTAGGAGGACTGACATGGCAGATAAAAGGATAAGGGTACTCGTTGCCAAGCCCGGTCTGGACGGGCATGAGATGGGGGCCAGGCTGATAAGCAAATGCCTGATGGATGCCCGGATGGAGGTAATTTACACCGGGCCCAGGCAAACGCCGGAGATGGTGGTCGCCACCGCTCTCCAGGAAGACGTGGACGTTATCGGGCTGAGCTTCCTCACCGGCGCCCACAAGGAACACACCGCCAAAATAATCCGGCTCATGCGGGAAAAGGGCATGGACTTAAACAGCACCGTGCTCGTCGTCGGCGGTATCATCCCGCCGGAAGATGTAACCTATCTGAAATCACTGGGAGTGGACGCCGTTTTCGGCCCCGGCAGCGATACCCGGACCATTGCCAGTACCATCAAAGAGACCGCCGGCAGGAAGCGAGGTAAAAATGACTGATGTACTGTTGAAAGAAGGTCTTTTCCACGTCCCGGAATCCCCGGATGACATGCCTTACCTCATCGGGAGCCGCTGCCGAGTCTGCGAATACACCACTTTCCCCAGGAAAAAGGTCTGTATCCGTTGCCTGCGGGACGATACCATGGAAGAAATCGGGTTGGGGCGGCACGGCAAGCTGGAAACATTCGCCATCATGCGGGTGGGACCCCCTGAATTCACCCTGCCTTATGCCGTGGGCTACGTCCGCACTGACGAAGGCGTCCGCGTCTTTTCCCAGCTTACCGGCTTTGAGATGGATGACGACGCCCTGGACCTGGGCGAAGAGATGGAACTGGTCATCGATACGGTGAGAAAGAACGAAAAAGGGGAGAATGTCATCGGCTGGAAATTCCGGCCCGTCGGGAGGAAATCACCATGAAGAAGCTCGCCAGAGAGGTCAGCGTCATCGGGGTGGGGATGCATAAATGCGGGAAGTTCCTGGACAAGGACCTGAAGGACCTCAGCCAGGTAGCCATCTGGAACGCGATACATGACGCCGGTATCGATGCCAAACGGATTGAAGCCGCCTATTTCTCCAACGCGCTTGCCGGCCTGATAACGGGCCAGGAGAGCGTGCGGGGACAGGTGTACCTCCGCGCCTCCGGTTTTGAGGGCATACCCATCGTCAACGTCGAAGGGGCCTGCGCCTCGGGGACCATTGCCCTCCGCGAGGCCATGATTGCGGTCGCCTCGGGCCTCTATGACGTCGTCCTTGCCGTCGGGGCGGAAAAGCTGTACATGGACGATACCGCCAGCTCGATACGGGCGCTGGCGACGAACACGGATATCGATATCGGCGCGGGTATCGGATTCCAGTTCACCGGCTACTATGCCATGAGCCTGCGCAAGTACATGAAGGAGTACGCCTGGACGCAGCAGCACTTCGCCAGGGTGGCGTCCAAGAACAAGACCAACGGCTCATTGAACCCCTATGCACAGTACCAGAAACCGATGTCGGTCGAAGAGATACTGAACTCCCGCGTCGTAGCCTGGCCGCTTACGCTCTACATGTGCTCCACCATGGCTGACGGCGCGGCCGCCGCTATCGTCTGCGCGAAGGACGTCGCTAATAAAATAAGCAATCAAAAACCAATCAACCTCGCCGCCTGCGCTCTTCGCAGCGGCGAAGTCACCGGCGATGATGACGGTCAGAAGCATGTAGCCCGGGACGCTTATAATATGGCCGGACTGGGACCGGAGGACATCGAGGTAGCCGAAGTGCATGATGCCATGGCCCCCGGGGAAATGTTCCGCATTGAGAAACTCGGCTTCGGCTCGGCGGAAGAAGTCGCCCGGGGAGTGGACAACGGCGATTTTACCCTCTCCGGCAGGCTCCCCGTAAACACCAGCGGCGGGCTGGCAGCCAGGGGGCACCCCATCGGCGCCACGGGCCTGGCCCAGGTGGCGGAAATCGTCTGGCAGCTGCGGGGGGAAGGTGAGAAAAGGCAGGTCAAGGGCAGGAACAGCGAGCACCCCAGGGTGGGACTGACACAGAACAGCGGAGGACATGTCGAAGGCAGCCACGCCGCGCTAAGCGTCACCATCCTCACCAGGTAATAAATTCGGGCCGGTTCTGCCGCGGCAGCGGCGGCCCTGAAATCCATCCGGGCCACGCTCGACGGAAGTTGACCAATATCCGGGTGAAGAGTAAAATATATTCGGTTAAATTAAGCAGCTGCCGCACTTCGCCGGTGCGGCTAAAAAAGGAGGGAAACCATGAGGCTGGTACTGATTCCGCCCTACAAAGGCATGCAGTTCGTCCCGGGTAAAGGGCAGTATATGCTGCACGAACTCGTGGATAACATGAGGGCTAGGGGGCAGCTGGAGGGAGTGGAGATTGACATTGATGACGGGTATGATTACCCGCCCGGTGTCGATCCCGTTGCCCGTGACGAAGAGTTCGGGGCCCATATCAGCACAGGCATCGTGCGCAAGGTCAAGGAATATTCTGAATCGGGGAAATATGACGCCATCGTATTGACGGGTGACCTGGAAGCAGGATTCTGCGGGGCGAGGGTGGCCTCCAGGATTCCGGTCGCCTCTATCGATCACTCCGCGGCCCATGTTGCCTCTCTTATCGGAGACCGCGTCTCCATTTTCGCCGTGACAGACCCCTGCGGCCAGATTGTCAGGCGCGCGATGGAAGTCTACGGATTAAGCCACAAGGTCATCAGCGTGAGGAACCCGAATTTCAGCTCCACCCATTTCGCCAAATTCGCCAAGGAATATAAAAAGGAAGAAAGAGCAAAGGTTCCCGGCGTTCAGGAAATCGTCAAGGCCCTGACTAAACAGTGCATCACCGCGATAAACGATGATAGGGTCGATTCCATAGTATTCGGGTGCACCGTCATCCAGATTTATGCCGATGAGGTACGGGCGGAACTGGACAAGGCCGGCTATGAGGAAGTCCCCATCATCTGCGCCCTGACTGCGGGAGTGGAAATGGCCAAGGCAATGGTCAATCTCAAAATCCGCCAGGCCGCCAGGGCCTATCCTACCGACAACCTGAAATCAGTCCCGGAGTACCGTTAAACACGGCACTCCCCGGATTATCAGCAACAAGCGGGGGGCAGCCTAGACCTGCTCCTCGCTTACCGTTTCTTTTAAAGATTTGACCTTCTCAAGCCAGTCCGGGAAACCGTTGTCCTCGGGCTGCCGCGTCGCTTCAAGGCTAAGGACCAGCTCAAGCATGCTTCTCATCAATTCCCGTATCTCCCGGATAGCGCCGCAGAACTCTTCCTTGTCAACGAAGTTGCGACCGTTTCGATATGAACTCAGCTGGCTGCGGATAAGGAAGTTGAGAAACTCCGTACGCGTCATTTCCCCGCGGCTGGAATCTATCTGATGGGTAATCTCTTTACCCACCACCATAATCAGGTCGTCATCATCCAGGATTAATGTCCTTCTCATCAGCCCCCTTTCCGCAGAGAACCTCCTCTAATTGATACAAAGGAAACGCCCCGGTTGTTACATCAATGACAGGACGAACCCGACCCTTCTATTATCGGTTTTCCACCTGAATGCGGCATCAGGGCTGGCCTTGACATTACTTGAGGGTTTCAATACAAAAGGGTTCCGCTGATTAAACCCAACCGCATGAAATTTTTCCGACTATCCCTTATCATAGATGACAGGAGGTAAAATTGTTCTTATTTCCCGCCGGGTGCCTGCTGCTGGTATTATTCGTCCTCTTCTTCCCGATTGTCTTGCTGCTGCTGTTTTTTAACGTCGTCACCTTCGGTTTTGAGAACCTGGGAATATCACCGGGACTGGCCCTGACGATTCTATTCCTGATGCTGGTTGCCTCCCTGATAAACATACCCGTCAGCCGGCGCACCGTGGAACACTACCGGGAGATTAATATCGGCTGGTTCCGAAGGCCGGTAGAACGTGTGTCCGGGCTGTCCGTAAATCTGGGCGGAGCGATAATCCCCACCGTTATTTCCGGGTACCTCCTGTTCAAAGTACCGCTGCTCCCCGCCCTGTACGCCATACTGCCCATGATTGTCATCTGCAAATTATTGACCCGCCCGGTGCGCGGCAGAGGACTGGTCATCCCCATGTTCATTCCCCCGGTATTCGCCACGATTTTCGCTATCCTCTTCGCCGGGCAGTTTGCCGCTCCTACGGCCTACATCGCCGGGGTCCTGGGTACGCTCATCGGGGGAGACCTGCTTAATCTCAGCCAGAGGAAGAAGATAGGGAACGGAATCATATCCATCGGCGGGGCAGGGGTATTCGACGGCATATTCCTGGTGGGCATTTTTGCAGTCCTGCTGACCGCTATTTCCATGCCCATATTTTCTCCTCCGGCTCCTTCCCAGGCAGCTTCCTTCGTATTCTGGTCCTTACCCGTTACCATCGCCATGAAACTGAACAAACCATGAACAGGAATTCCTATCCGGAGAGCATCAAGAGCGTGCTGCTGCGGGGTGTAGTGCACGCAGGCGCCGGAATGAGCGCGGCGCTGGCGGGATTGTGGCTGCCCCGGACTTTCTTTCTCATCGTCCTCGGGGTTTTTGCCATTCTCTTTATTTCCCTGGAGCTACTCAGGTTCCGCAGCAGATATCTGAACCGGTGGTTCTGCAGAATATTCAGACCCTTTATCCGCCGTGTCGAGAGAAAACGCATCACCGGAGCCAGCTATGTCCTGACCGCAGCATGGTTAGCCTTCTTCCTCTTCCCCCAACCGGTTGCCGCGCTGGCCATCAGTTTCATGGCGTTTGGAGACTCCTCCGCCACCTTTTTCGGCAAGACGTTCGGTAAACACCGGATTTACGACGGCAAGACCCTGGAGGGCAGCCTGGCCTGTTTTTCCGCCTGCGTAATTACAGCGGTCGTTTTCATCAGCATGGGCCTGCCTGTTCCCTGGTCCGCAGCTCTCGCCGGGGCCGCCGTAGCTACTGTCGCGGAGGGGGCGCCGCCGGTCATCAATGATAACCTGGCTATCCCGATATTGGCGGGGCTGATGATGTCCCTGCTCCTTCTCTGATTCGATGCGTCTGGTTTTGTCTGATTCCATCCAGGCATTCTCCACCACCCATGATTATCTTCCCACCCTAACCCACCCTCGCGGCTTCCTTTTCTTTTCACCCTAGCCAGGCAGAACTTCTGATACCTCAAATTGCCTCCATGCTATAATGGTAATGACATGAAAATAACATCCACAGATACCAAAAGCCTGGAGATGCTGGAATTCCCCCGGATAAAAGAGCTTCTGGCAGGGTCAACTTCCTTTTCCGCCAGCCGCGAGTTGGCGCTGGGATTGCAGCCGGGCCACAACCTTGAAGAAATCACCAGGCTGCTGGGACAGTCGGCGGAGGCCCGCGCCCTGCTCACCCATGAACCCGGCTTCGGCCTGGGCACCGTCAATGACATACGTGAAACCGTCAGGTCCGCCGGCCTGGGCATGCCCCTGGACCCCAGAACGCTCCTTGAGGTCAAACAGACCCTGCAATCCCTGCGGGAGTTGAGGCAGAGTCTTAGCCTTATATCCGCGGACTTTCCCCTTTTATGGCAGATGGTGCGGGATATTACCACCTTTTCCGGGATTGAACAAGACATTAACCGGTGTATCGACCCTTCCGGGGAAGTGCTGGACACGGCGTCAACCGCTCTGGCCGGTATCCGCCAGCAGCTGAAAGCGACGCGGGAGCAGCTCATGGCACGGCTGGAAGCGATGGTCAATTCGCCCAGGTGGCGACGCTTCCTGCAGGACACCTTCATCACGGAAAGAGAGGGGCGCCACGTCATCCCGGTGAAGATAGACTCGCGCCATGAAATCAAGGGCATCATTCACGATATTTCCAACACCGCCGCCACGGTATTCATCGAACCCACGGCCACGGTGGGCATGGGCAACGCCCTGCGCGAGCTGGAGATAGCGGAGAGAAATGAAATCGAACGCATCCTGAGAGAGCTGAGCGCCGGAATTGCCGCGGTGGAAAGAGAAATCGGGGCAGACATCGTGCTTGCCGCCGGGTTCGACCTGGCATTGGCCAAGGGCAGACTGGCCCTGCGCATGAAGGGCGAGGAACCACAGGTGGTGGCCCACGAAACAAAAGGCCAGGGAAAACGTACCGTAGCCAGGTTCGTAAAGGCGAGGCATCCGCTGCTTTTTGAAAAAGCGGTACCCTTCTCCGCGGAAATCGGAGGCGATTTTCTGGTACTGCTCATTACCGGCCCCAATACCGGCGGCAAGACGGTAACCCTGAAAACAATCGGACTGCTGAGCGCGATGGCGCTCTCGGGAATGCCTATCCCGGCTTCCGGTGAGACGGTGATTCCCCTCTTCGATAACATCTTTGCCGATATCGGTGACGAGCAGAGCATCGCGCAGACGCTCTCCACCTTCTCCTGGCACATGAACAATACCGTGCGCATCGTGAACACCGCCACCGAACGGAGCCTGGTGCTGCTGGACGAGCTGGGCACCAGCACCGACCCCGCGGAAGGCTCCGCCCTGGCGCGCGCCGTCCTGCATTATTTTCTTTCCCGGAATGTTTTTACCGTGGCCACCACGCATTACAGCGACCTCAAGGCTTACGCTTATGCCACGCCCGGTATGCAGAATTCCTCCCTGGAGTTTGACCCGGTCACACTGAGACCCACCTACCAGCTAACCATTGGTTTGCCCGGAGGCAGCAACGCCCTGGCTACGGCGGCGCGACTTGGACTGCCCGCGGAAATCATCGACGAGGCGCGGGGCATGCTGGCAACGGGCAGCCAGGAACTGGAAAAGCTGCTTTTCAGCCTCATGGACGAGCGACAACAAATAGCTGCCCTGCGCGCGGAAGTGAACGAAGAGAAAAAGGCCCTCGAAAAGAAGAACAACGAACTGGCCAGGGAACTTGAACGCTTGAAGAACGAGGAGCGGCGAATCATCCGGGAGACCCGCGACCGCGTCGTGGAGGAGTCCGCCCACCTCCAGAAGGAGCTCCGCCAGGCCGCCGCCGACCTCCGCAGGGAAAAGACCGAGGCCAGGCTCCGCGAGGCTAAAGAAACAGCGGCCAGAATAAAGGCCCGGATAGACAGCGAGCAATGGCGTCCCCAACGTACGGAACGTAACGGTGAATTGGAAGAAGGCATTAAAACGGGTGACACCGTCTGGCTCAGGGAGGCGGGACTGACCGCCACATTGCTTTCGATATCAGAAGAGACCGGCCAGGCGGAAGTCCAGGCGGGTAACACCAGAATCACCCTGGACCTGGAATCCCTGGAAAAAATCGGGACACCGGAGAGATTCCCCCCTGCCGGTCCCAGGGAGCGCCATCAAGTGGGAAGGCGCGCTATTTCCACCGAACTCGACCTGCGCGGTAAGAGAGCGGACGAAGTAGAGCCGCTGCTGGACAGCTACCTGAACGACGCCGTCCAGGCGAATCTCAGCGAGGTCAGGATTATTCACGGCATCGGCACCGGGACGGTACGGCAGATTGTGCGCGACTTCCTCAGCCATCACCCGCTGGCGCACTCCTTCCACAGCGGGGGCAAGGACGAGGGGGGCGACGGCGCCACCGTAGCTCAGCTGTAAGCGGTAACTCCATGCTGTCATTAATCGAGAAACGGCTCACCAGAAACAAAGCGCTTTCCTTTTTGGAGAAACTCGCCGCCAGCGATACGGGGTCGCGAACGCTCTATTTACCTCCCGGTCGCCCTCATGATGAGATTACCGGACTGCTGAGCGAGCTACCCGGCGAAACACCTCAAGAAATTACCAATATTATCACCGGCGCTGAAACCGGCACGGCACTCTTTTATAGCCCGGACGGTGGTACCCTGATAGTCCTACCTTTCCCCATCGAGGAAATATCCCTTACTCCGGGATATTATGTTAAGCCATTGCAGGAACTGTTATCACAGGAACTGCGGATTGCCCTGGTGCTGGTGCGCCTCGGCGCTTATGCCGTCGGCATCTGCCGGGGAGAAAATCTGACCCTCGGCAAGGCGGGCACCGGACTCGTCCACGGGCGGCATAAAAAGGGCGGCTCTTCCCAGGCCAGGTTCCGCCGCCATCGGGAAAAGCAAATCGAGGCCTTCCTCACCCGAGTCTGCGCGCACGCCCGGGAACAGCTTGAGACGGAAAGCCTGGACTATCTGGTTTACGGCGGCTCCCGAGAAGCCATACTTTCCCTGCAAAAAAGATGCCCCTTTTTGGAAAGACTCAAAGTACCCACCCTACCTCCCCTCACCAGCCTCCCCGACCCGCGCCGCGCTGTGCTGGAAAAAGCCGTAGAGCTGGTCTGGTCCTGCCGGGTGATTGAGTGGCAGGAAGAACAGACATAGCTCTAACGATTCAGTTTAGCCTTCGTTGATTCCATGTGCTCACCCCCTGTATCCCCCTCTCAAACAGTTACTTCTTAGTATGCGCTGTTCGGTATGTTTGAGAGGGGGACTTTTTAGTGAAGAGGGGCTGACGCCCCTCTTAAACACCCCCGCTTTTTGGGAGTGGCGGAGGTAAATCTATGGGATAAGCAAAGTATGAACCGAGGGCGGGCCGGGCGGGGAAAGAATGCCAAGGGGTGAGTGGTTCAGACTGGTTTCGGTTGGTTTTGATTAGTACCCCTTCTCCACCCTTGTGATTCTCTTCCCACCCTAACCCACCCTCGCGGCTTTTGACCTGAAAAACACGCGACTAAATCAGGACTTGACAAAAAAAGTAAATTACCCTTACACTAAAAATAATTGAATAAGCCTAAAGGCGACGAACGAGACTAGTATCCTTCCAGCGAGTCGCAGAGAGCCGGGTAAGGTGTGAGCCGGCGCCAGCGCAGAAGGTGAATGGACTCGGGAGCTGCAAACCGAAAGGGAAGCCGAGTAGGTTCTGACGGAGAGGGCACCGTTAGCGAAGCCCGGGGTATCGCTCAGGAAAAAAGCTGTACCTGAAAAGAGATGGTTGCCAGAGCAACCAACTAGGGTGGCACCGCGAAGGTTTTGACTCCTCGCCCCTAAGGCGAGGAGTTTTTGTTATTTACAGGAGCGGCAAAATGTATTACCCGACACTGGAAGAAGTGAAGAAACTGAAAGGCAAGGGAAACCTGGTACCCGTTTACCGGGAAATCGTGGCTGACCTGGAGACGCCGGTCTCCGCCTTCCTGAAAATCAGCCAGGGAGGCTATTCCTTTCTCCTGGAAAGCGTCGAAGGAGGGCAGCGGCTGGCGCGCTACAGCTTCATCGGCACAGACCCCTACCGTGTCCTGACCACCACCGGCAAGGATAAAGCCGACCCCCTGGACCTGGTGGCCGGTGAGCTAAAGAAATTCCAGATTGTCCCGGTCGCTGGTCTGCCCCGCTTCAGCGGCGGGGCCGTCGGTTACCTGGCTTACGAGACCATTACCAGGTTCGAGGAACTACCCTCGCCGGAGCCCGACCCGCTGAACCTACCCCAGGCATTGTTCATGTTCGTGGACACAATGCTGGTCTTCGACCATGTCACGCACACGATCAAAGTCCTGAGCTACGCCCGTCTCGATGGAAATATCGAGCGGGCCTATGAAGAAGCCACCGCAAAAATCGACCGCCTGGTAGAACTGCTGAACCGGCCCCTCCCCTCCCGGCAGCACAGCATGGAAACCGTCCCACCCGGCAACGGCTATGAGCTAACCTCAAACTTCTCGCGGGAGAAATTCGAGGAGAGTGTCCGGAATATCCGAGAATATATCACCGAGGGAGAAGCCATCCAGGTGGTCCTTTCACAGCGGCTGGCCCAGCAAACGGATGCCCCACCCTTCGCCATTTACCGCGCCCTGCGCTCCATCAATCCTTCCCCCTATATGTTCTACCTCGACTTCAAGGACTTTCAGATTATCGGGGCTTCCCCGGAAATCCTGGTCAGGGTGGAGGACGGCATGGTGATGACGCGCCCCCTTGCCGGTACGCGTCCGCGCGGCCGCACCCCGGAGGAAGACCTGGAGCTTGAGAAAGAGCTGCGCAGCGATGAGAAAGAGCGCGCCGAGCACATCATGCTCGTGGACCTGGGCCGCAATGACATCGGGCGGGTCAGCGAGCCGGGCAGCGTTGAGGTAAGCAACCTGATGGACGTGGAGCGTTACTCCCACGTGATGCACCTCTATACCCACGTCCAGGGAAAGCTGCGTAAGGAGATGACCGCTTATGACGCCTTGCGCGCCTGCTTTCCCGCCGGCACCGTCTCCGGCGCCCCCAAAATCCGCGCCATGGAGATTATCTCGAAGCTGGAGCCGGAAAAAAGAGGCCCCTATGCCGGGGCCGTCGGCTACTTCTCCCATTCCGGCAACATGGACATGGCCATCGCCATCAGGACAATGGTGGTCAAGGATAGCACCGCCTACGTCCAGGCGGGGGCGGGCATCGTCTATGACAGCGTGCCGGAAAAGGAGTACGAAGAGACCCTGAACAAGGCGAAAGCATTACTGAGGGCGATTAAACAGGCGGAGGGCGCCGGTTCCGTAACAGGAGGGAGACATGCTGCTGCTCATTGATAACTATGACAGCTTCACCTATAACCTTTACCAGTACTTGAGCGAGCTCGGCGCAGAGGTCGTCGTGGCCAGGAACAACAAAATTACCCTGGAAGAAATCGAGGAGATGTCCCCGGAGCGCATCGTCATTTCCCCCGGGCCTTCCACCCCGCAGCAGGCGGGCATCTCCAACGACGTTATCCGGCATTTCGGCAGCAGGCTGCCCCTGCTCGGTGTTTGTCTGGGTCACCAGTGCATCGGTTACAGCTACGGCGGTATTGTCAGCCAGGCCGGTGAAATCATGCACGGCAAGTCCTCGCTGGTGCACCACCGCGAGCAGGGCGTCTTTGCCGGTCTGCCCAACCCCCTTTCCGCCATCCGCTACCACTCCCTGATGGTCCGGCGGGAAAAACTCCCGGACTGCCTGGAGGTCACCGCCTGGACAGATAACGGCACGATAATGGGACTGAGGCACCGGGAGCACCCGGTGGAAGGCATCCAGTTCCACCCGGAGTCCTTCATGACCCAGGCGGGAAAGGATTTACTGAAGAACTTTCTCAAGAGAGGTAACGCAAAATGATTAAAGAAGCGATTGCGAAACTGATTGAGGGTCGTTCCATGACCACGGAAGAGGCATCCGCTGTAATGGAAGAGATTATGCAGGGAGAGGCCACCCCGGCGCAGTTCGGCGCCTTCGTCACCGCGCTCAGGGTGAAGGGAGAGACGGTGGATGAAATCGTGGGGCTGGCGAAAACGATGCGGTCAAAAGCCGTGCCGGTCAAGGTCAATGAGCCGGTAGTGGACACCTGCGGCACCGGTGGCGACGGTGCCCAAACCTTTAACATCTCCACCGCTGCCGCCTTCGTGGCGGCCGGAGCCGGGTTGAAAGTCGCCAAGCACGGCAACCGCGCTATGAGCAGCCAGTGCGGCAGCGCCGATGTCCTGGAAACGCTGGGGGTAAAAATCGACCTCGGGGCGGAAGGGGTGCAGCGCTGTTTGGAAGAGGTAGGCATCGGCTTCATGTTCGCCCCTGTCTTTCACCCGGCGATGAAGTACGCCGGCGCACCACGGCGGGAAATCGGCATCCGCACCGTTTTCAATATTCTCGGCCCCCTGACCAACCCCGCCGGGGCCAGGGCACAGGTGCTGGGTGTTTTCGCTGACTCCCTGGTGGAAAAGATGGCGCAGGTCCTTAAAGGTCTCGGTTGCGAGCACGCCCTGGTCGTTCACGGCGAAGACGGCCTGGACGAGATTACGGTTACCCGGAAAACGCTTGTCGCTGAACTGAAAGGCGGTGAGGTAAATAGCTATTCCCTCAGCCCGGAAGAACTCGGCCTGCCGCTTTCCAGGCTGAGCAGTTTGAGAGGCAGCACCGCCGAAGGGAACGCAGCTACACTGCGGCGAATACTAAGCGGAGCGCCTGGCCCCAAGGCGGACGCGGTCATCGCCAATGCCGCCGCGGTACTGGTTGCCGGGGGAAAGGTCAAGACCATGCAGGAAGGAGTTACCCTGGCCCTGGAGACCATCAAGAGTGGCCACGCCCTGGAGAAACTGGAGCACCTCGCCAAATTCAGCCGGGAGATAGCCTGAGTTTAATCATGATATTAGAGCAGATAGTCGCCGCTAAAGCCGCCGAGCTGGAAGCCAGCAAAAGGGCGCTGCCTCTGGCCGAATTAATCGAGAAGGCAAAAAACCAGTCCCCGGCCCTTGATTTCGCGGGGGCACTCCGCGGTGAAAGCGTGAAGCTGATTGCGGAAGTGAAGAAAGCCTCGCCGTCAAAGGGTGTTATCCGCGCCGATTTCGACCCGGTGGACATCGCCCGGACCTACGCCCGTAACGGAGCCGCGGCTATCTCCGTACTCACGGAAACAAACTATTTCCAGGGGAGCCCCAACTACCTGAGCGATATCCGCCAGGCGGTAAACCTGCCCCTGCTAAGAAAGGACTTTATCACTGACCCCTACCAGGTCTACGAATCGCGTGCGTACGGCGCGGACGCTATTTTGCTGATTGCGGCGATTCTAAAGCCACAGCAACTGACGGAGCTAATCAGCTTGAGCCGCGAACTGGGTATGAGTTGCCTTGTCGAGGTGCATGACGAAGCTGAGATGGAGACCGCGCTGAAAAGCGGCGCCCGCATCATCGGCATAAATAACCGCGACCTGAAAACGTTCCGGGTCGACCTGCAGACCACGGAAAAACTGCGCCATCTTATCCCTGCCGACCGCATCGCGGTCAGCGAGAGCGGCATCAGAAACCGCAACGATATAAAAAAACTGAGGCAATGGGGAGTGGATGCCGTGCTCGTCGGAGAGGCATTTATGTCCGCCCCGGATATCGCCGCCGCCATGAAGGAGTTAATGCTTGACCCGGATTAAGATTTGCGGAATAAGAGAAGTTGAACATGCCCTCGCCGCCGCGGAAAACGGCGCCGATTTCATCGGCATGGTCTTCGCCCCCAGCAGGCGCCGCATTACCCCGGAAAAGGCGCGGCTGATTGCTGCGGAGCTAAAAGCGTTACCCGATCCACCCCGGATAGTGGGCGTATTCGCCAACGCCGTGGCAAGCGAAGTCAACGGGATAGCAGAATACTGTAAGCTGGACCGGGTGCAGCTCAGCGGTACGGAACCCTGGCAGTACTGCCGCGAAATCAGGTTACCCGTGATTAAGGTAATACACGTCTCGAACCGGAAAACCAGCCTGAAAATCGAGGAGGATATCGCTGCAGGGCTGAAGCTTTGCCCGGATAAGGACATTATCTTTCTCCTCGATACCGCGTCCGCAGGAGCTTTCGGCGGGACGGGTAAAACGTTTGACTGGGGGATTGCCCGGGAAATTGCCGCGAGACACCGGATTATCGTCGCCGGAGGGCTTGACCCGGAAAATGTCAGCCGGTTAATCAGGGAAGTCTCCCCCTGGGGCGTTGACGTCTCTTCAGGCGTTGAAAGTCATGCCCGGAAAGACGCCGCCAGGATTAAAGCCTTTCTCTTGGCCGCCCGGAGCGGTTCCGTTTAAAAAGGTATTCCGACCAGGCTGATGGCCACCAGGGCATGCACAATAACGGATACCCAGAAGACCCACCAGATATAGCAGTGGTACTTATAGAAACGCTTGTAGAATGAATTCTGCATCCAGCCGCTGGCTATCTTCAAAGGGGGAATACAGCGGCAGGTAGCCAGCACCATGAGCCCTGTAAGCAGATTGGTCACCCCGAGAATGAAAATAATCCTGGAAGCTACTAGCGGCGGAAATAAACTCATGGCTCCTCCTGATTTTCGCACCACCAGGGCACCATTGCCCGTTTTGCCTGCATTATACCCACCTTATCCCCTGTCAAGTCAACCGGTCCCTTGAGGGGTTTTATCCGGTTTTGGTTGGCTCCACGTAGTTCGCCCGCGGCTTGCTCTTTTCTTCCCCGCCAACCAGGTGCAGACAAAACCCCTTGAAGTCCCGTGTACGCTCATTTGGAACGCATCACGATTCGCTCCGCCCTCCCCGAAATTGCCTATCCGATGCTTAAATGCTACACTTAAATATAGTCCTATGAGTTACCAGGTTACCCCGGAAAGCTTTGCCACCCTCACCTCCCTGTGGAAAAACACCCGGAACAAGCTCCGCTGGCCTTCCGTATTCACCTTGCCTCCCTGGCTGGAAGTATGGTGGCGGAGTTTCCAACCGGATGCGGAGCAGTTTTTGGCGGCGGTGCGGGGGGAACAGGAAGTCCTCGGCATCGCCCCCCTCATGATAGAAAAGGGCCGCGCTCTCTTCGCCGGGGACGCGGATGTCTGCGACTACATGGATTTTATCACCGTACCGGGAAGGGAACCCGATTTTTTTGCCGCCGTCCTTGACGAGTTGAAACGGCATAACGTCAGACGCCTCTTGCTGGAGCACCTCCGCCCTGATTCCACGGTGATGACCACCCTCTTGCCCCTGGCCCGACAGCGGAATTACCGGGTACAATGCGGGGAGGACGCCGTTTCCCTGGAGGTAGACTTGCCGGCCACCTGGGAGGAATACCTCGCACTGCTGAACCGGAAACAGCGCCATGAACTCAGGCGCAAGATTCGCCGTTTGTCGGAAGCGGACGATGTGGCGTACCATTGTGCGGAAAAGAGCTCCGAAGACATCGACTCAGGCATGGATACCTTCCTGAAACTTTTTTCCCGAAGCGAAGAAGTAAAGGCTGGTTTCATGACACCGCCACGGGAAAAGTTCTTCCGGACGATTGCCAGAGCGATGGCAGAGATGAATATATTAAGAATTGGGACACTGGAAGTAGAGCATAAAGCGACGGCTATGATTCTGGGCTTCGTTTACGACGACACCTTTTACCTGTACAACAGCGCCTACGACCCTGATTACCGTCACCTGAGTGTGGGCATCCTCTCCAAAGCCCTCTGCATCAAGGAGAACATAGAAAACGGCATGAAAAAATGGGACTTCCTCAAGGGGGATGAAATCTATAAACACCACCTCGGCGGGAAAGCGGTACCGCTCTACCGCTGTGAAATCGAGATAGATTAACACATGATGGACGGGAATAACAGGCCCCTGAAAATAGCCATGCTCAGTGTGCACAGTTGCCCGGTGGGCAATATCGGCACGCGTGACACCGGCGGCATGAGCGTCTATATCCGTGAGATGGCCAGGGAACTGGGCAAAATGGGCCACCAGGCGGATGTCTTTACACGCATCCATGACCCGAATGACCCGCAGCTGGTGCCTCTGGGGGATAACGCCCGCCTGGTCCATCTTCCCGCGGGCGGCAGCGAGGCCATCCACAAGCTCGCTCTTTATCTCCACCTTCCCGATTTCGCGTGTAATCTTGAGAAGTACCGGAGCCAGCACGGCCTTCACTATGACCTGGTCTTCAGTCACTACTGGCTTTCCGCCTGGGTGGGTAAATACCTGAAACAATGGTGGCAGGTGCCCGATATCAACATGTTCCATACGCTGGGAGCGGTGAAAAACACCTTCGGCATCGGGAGCGATGAGCCGGACCTGCGCCTCGAAACCGAACAGGAAATGGCCCGGCAGTGCCATCATATCGTCGCCACCACGGCCCAGGAGAAGCAAAACTTCGTCCGCTGGTATGGTATTCCTGCCGGGAAAATCAGCGTCATCCCCTGCGGGGTAAATACGGAGCGGTTCCGTCCGGGTGATAGGGGCACACTGCGGCGTAAGCTTAATTCAGGTAATGAAGACAGGATTATCCTTTATGTGGGCCGGATTGACCCGCTGAAAGGAATTGAGCAGCTTATCAGGGCGGTATGCCTCCTGCCCAAAACCGCCGCGGCCAGGCTCCTGGTTATCGGCGGGGATGAGGATAGCTCCGGGGAACTGAAAAAGCTGAAGTCTCTGGCCCGGCAACTCGGGAAGGCGGATGGGGTCGAATTTCTGGGCACGGTACCCCACGAACAGCTCCCGGACTATTACCGGGCTGCTGACCTGTGCGTCATCCCCTCATATTACGAGAGCTTCGGTCTGGTAGCCCTGGAATCGCTCGCCTGCGGTACACCGGTGGTGGCCACCGACGTGGGAGAATTGAAAGATATCATTCTCCAGGGCAGGACCGGCTACGTGATTACGGAAAATTCCCCGCAGGCGCTGGCCAGCGGAATCGAGAAGGCCCTGGCGCAACTCGGCAAGAACGAACGGCTTACCGAAAATGTGCGGGACTCGGTGCTTCGGTTCGACTGGTCACAGTCCGCCCTTGCCGTGAGCGATTTGTGCCACCGGGTCCTGAGGGAATATCAACCGGTAACACCCTAGTCTAATACCCTCTCATACCAGAGACTGTTTGCCCTGAGCTCAAATCCGGTCGCACGGTAGAGGGACAGGGCTATGCTGTTTTCGCTGTCAACGGTGATGTCAGCTTCGGTAATACCTTTTCGTTTCAGTCTGCTGAGCCCTGCCCGGAGGGCCATCCGCCCGAACCCCTTTCCCCGGTAATCCGGGGCGACCCCCAGCATATAGATTCTGCCCTTGATGGTGCCGGAGTCTCTCCGTTCAGGCGCCATGGTCCAGCAATATGCGGCGGGACTGTCTCCCGCAAAGCAGATGATGACGTCTTCCGGAGACGCTTCGCCCCTGCTGAAGTGATACCTTATCTGTTCCGGGGTATTGGGATTATAGCCCCAGCTCCCTTCGAAAGCGCGGTTTTGCAGGTAGAGCAAAATATCTTCCTCGCCGGCTCGCATCGAGCGGCACGCACCGGAAGGGGCTTCGCGGAACTCCTCCAGGTCCATCCTCATCTCCAAAAACCGGCGCACCTTCCGGAAGCCGAGGCTGGCCAGTACCTTGTTCGCAGTCTCGTCCGCCTCATCAACACAGGCTTGCAGCTTCCGGATGCCCAGTTCTCTGGCCCGCCGGCCGGAGCGTTCGAGGAACCGGCGTGAAATCCCGCGGCGGCGGTGCTCCTTTTTTACATGACAGCTCACCACCATCCGGTCGATTCCCGCCTCCGGAAACATTTCCAGGCATCCGGTGACCTCCCCCGCCTCCTCCGCCACGGACACGTCTTCCCCGGGGGAACATCCCGGACGCCCCAGCCTCCCGACAAAATCCATGCACAGCGGACCATCCCGGTCGCCGCCTGCCTCCGCGTGGAGGCGCAGGCAGGACTCGATGTCCTCCGGACGGAAACCCCTGATGACATACGAAGAAGTCATAATCCGCCACTATTGTATCAACACGGCCGTCTATTATACAATTTCAGATAGAACATGGTTACTTCACCGGTTGATGCCCTTGTCTTCTCACCCCACCCCGACGACGCCGAGTTTGGCTTTGCGGGTACGGCGGCGCGCTGGACCAGGAAAGGCAAGACCCTCGTTTACTGCTCGGTTACCAGCGGGGACAAAGGCAGCAGCGACATCAATATCAAGCCCGAAACACTCGCTGCGACCAGGGAAAAAGAACAGCGCGATGCCGCCAGAAGCCTGGGCGTGAGCGAGGTGGTATTTTTACGTTATCTGGACCAGACCCTCGAAGACACCCCGGAGTTCCGCAGGGATATCGTCAGGGTGATACGCCGGTACCGGCCCCATACCGTGATTACCTGCGATCCTTACCGCGGTTATATCTGGCACCGGGACCATCGTATCACCGGGCGCACCGTCCTGGACGCCGTTTTTCCCTATGCCCGCGATGTCCTGTCCTATCCTGAACTCATGGAGGAAGGGCTGCAGCCCCACAAGGTAAAGGAAGTATTGCTCTGGTCAACGGACGCTCCGAATTTTTACGTGGATATCACGGACACGTTTGCGTTGAAAATAGCCGCTCTGAGCTGCCACAAGAGCCAGCTGGGAGAGACCGTATCTCCGGAGATGGAATCATGGCTCAGAGAGCGGGCCCGCGGCATGGCGGCCGGGCAGGGCTTTGAGCTGGCCGAAGCCTTCCACCGCGAGGAGATACTGCGGTAGCTTAACTGCTCCTCCAAAGGACATCGCCGCAGAGGCCGGGAGAATGCCGCCGCTCCGAAAAAGCGGCAAACTCCGCCTTTTCCTTCTTCAGTACCGTACTTTCTCCGTGACCGGGATAGACCAGCGTATCCTCGGGAAGTGTAAATATCTTTTCGGTTATCGATTGCACTATCCGGCGAAAATCGGCGGGAGCGCCGGTCTTGCCGGGGCCGCCCGGGAAGATGGTGTCCCCGGAGATGAGGTACTTGTCCAGCATGAAGCAGAGGCTTCCCGGGGTATGGCCGGGGGTGTGTATTACCGCAAGCTTCAAGGCCCCCACCGCCAGGCTGTCCCCGTCCTCCAGTGTTATCTCCGGGGGAGCCGGAAGATTACCGGAATCCAGGCGGTGCGCCGCAAGCGGTATTCCCAGGCTGCCCCTGAGTCCTTCCAGCGCCTGGGTGTGGTCGCTGTGATTGTGGGTCAGCAGGATATACCTCGGGTTCGTTTTGCCCAGTTCAGCCTCAATCCTCCCCGCCTCCGCCGGCGCGTCCACTATCACGCTGTCCGATGTCTTTTTACAGGTGATGATATAGCTGTTCGTCGCGAAGAGGCCCAGCCCCAGCCGGACGATTCTTAAAGCCTTCGTGTCCGCCATCTTTTCCATTCGCGCGTAACCTCCTCCACTGGCTGCCTGATATATTTTACAACCATTTCCCCTCCCCTACCAACCTTTTCCATGATGCCATGCAGCGGCATTGCGGGTTTCCCCCGTTCTGTTTTTCCGCATTCCCGGCTTATGATTAAGATGACAGGTGACGGTGCAGGCTCCTTGCCGGCAGTAAATCTTATGGTCCCGGAAAAGATGCACAGGATTTGGCGCTTGAGTGAAATTATGTTATATTTCTGGAATATTTATACCGCGGGCTGGTATGTTAATGTTTTGTTTACCGCCGCGGGGTTAAGATATCCCCGGTAAATAACGCAGGGGGAATGCTCAAATGGCGATATCTTCAAAGAATGTACTGATTGTAGACGATGAAGAGACCATCCGTTTTGTCCTGAACAGGAAGCTGTCCAAGCACGGCTATCAATGTGAAGAGGCCGGGGACGCGGGGCAGGCCCTGGCGAAACTCTACTCGCGCCCTCCCGAGCTGGTCCTTCTGGATATCAATATGCCGGGAAGACCCGGCAATGAGCTATTGCCGGAAATAAGCCGGGATTTCCCGGAAACGGCGGTCATTATGGCCAGCGGCGTTACCGATACCCGCGTTATCGCCCAGTGCATCAAAGACGGCGCCCAGGACTATATCAACAAACCGTTCAAACTGGACGAGGTCCTTCTCAGCGTGACCATGTCTCTGGAAAAAAGACGACTTGAAGCCCGGATAAGAGAGCACCAGCAGCGCCCCAGACAGAATACAAGAGACCTGCTGCGCAAGGCATTCCTTGACGCAATGCAGACCCTGATAAACGACCTCGAAGCTAATGATAAATATACCGCCGGACATTCGCAGCGCGTGAGCGAGACCGCACTCGCCATCGGGCAAAGCCTGGGCCTGGAACCCTCCGACCTGGACGACCTCAAGTGGGGAGCCCTCCTTCACGATGTCGGGAAAATCGCCATTGATACCAGTATTCTTAACAAGCCGGACCGCCTGACTCCGGAAGAATACCGCTACATCATGACACATGCCATTATCGGGCCTAACCTCGTCCAGCCCCTGGCAAATGACCGGGTGGTGGAAATCATCCTCTATCATCATGACCATTATAACGGCAGCGGGCTTGACCAGACCCTGAGCGGTACGGATATACCCCTCGGCGCCAGAATCGTCGCCGCCGCGGACGCCCTGGATGCCATGACCTCAGACCGCCCCTACCGTGCCGCCATGTCCCGCGGGGAGGCGCTGGAAGAGATAGCCCGCTACAGCGGGACCCAGTTCGACCCCATGATTGCCGGGAACATCCTGAAGATGTTCAGCAGCCAGGCGATGCCGCTGCCCTACTAGCGGCGGGGCATATCAGCGGAATCTGTATAGCCTTGCCGAAGGGCTCCGGTGCAGACGGTCTTCCCACCCTGTCCCGCCCCCGGGACATTCTCTTTTACCTCTGATGCAAACAAAACGCAACTCGATGCAGGTTTACTAACCCGTTCTTTCTGGCTATAATAAAAAGGTAGCGCCGGAAGGCAGATGCCTCCGCCGCTTGAACGAAGTCTGATTTCCGGAGAGCTTTATATGAAGCTGGGTATCGATATCGGTTCGGTCACCGCCAAGGTGGTGGTCGCAGATAACAATGGTTCCATCCTGGTAACGCGTTATGTCCGCACCATGGGGCAGCCCCTGGAGACGCTCCTCACCGTCCTGGAAGATGTCTTCTCGGAATACAAGCCGGAGGCATTCGACCTGACAGCCGCGACCGGCACGGGAGGCAAACTCGTCGCCGAAGTCCTGGGCCTGCCCTTCGTCAATGAAATCACCGCCCAGGCTGCCGGCACCGGCTATTTCCATCCCGAGGTAAGGAGCATCCTGGAGGTCGGCGGCGAAGATTCCAAGCTAATCATACTGGAGAAAGAAGACCCGGAAAAACCGCCCAGGGTTTCCGACTTCATTACGAACGGGGTCTGCGCGGCGGGGACCGGTTCCTTCCTTGACCAGCAGGCTTCCCGGATGGGCATCCCCATCGAGCAGTTCGGAGAAGTAGCTCTGAAGTCCACCCATCCCCCGCGCATCGCCGGACGGTGCAGCGTCTTCGCCAAGACAGACATGATTCACCTCCAGCAGGTGGGCGCGCCGGTCCATGACATCGCCGCGGGACTGTGTTTTGCCATGGTGCGCAATCTCAAAGGGAATGTCATCGGCGGACGTGACCTCGCCACGCCGGTCTCGCTTCAGGGAGGCGTCGCGGCTAACCGCGGTATACGCCGCGCCGTGCTCGAAGTCCTGGAACTACCGGAAACGGCGCTGGTCATCCCGGAACATTACGCCGTTCTCGGCGCCTTCGGCGCCATCCGGGTTGCCGCGGAAACGGGCGCATCGACTTCCCTGGTCGACCCCCTGCCCTGTCTCCGCGATTTTATTGCCGGGCGCGAAAACAAGTTTTTCAGCCTGCCGCCGCTGGTTTCTGACAATTATGTCACTGCGACCAGTCCGGTCAGGATAGAAGGCTCGGAGAAAATCGAGGCTTATATCGGCGTGGACATCGGCTCCATCAGCACCAACGTGGTGGTCCTTGACCGAAACAATAACGTGCTGGCCCGGCGCTACCTGATGACGGCGGGTCAGCCCATTGAAGCGGTGAAGCGGGGGCTCGCCGAGGTGGGCCGGGAAATCGGAGACAGGGTCATTATCAAAGGCGCCGGCTCCACCGGCTCCGGGCGCTACATGACCGGGGAGTTCTTCGGCGCGGACGTGGTGCGTAATGAGATTACCAGCCACGCCAAGGCGGCGAGCACCATCTGCCCCGAAGCGGACACCATTTTTGAAATCGGAGGGCAGGACGCCAAGTATGTCAGCCTGCAGAACGGCACCATCGTTGACTTTGCCATGAACAAGGTATGCGCTGCCGGTACCGGCTCATTCCTCGAGGAGCAGGCCGAGAAGCTGGGCATCAAGATTGACCAGGAGTTCGGTGAACTCGCCCTGGCCTCGAAACAGCCCCTCGACCTGGGCGAACGATGCACCGTCTTCATGGAATCGCAGCTTAACTACCATAAACAAAAGGGCGCTTCGAAAAAAGACCTGCTCGGCGGGCTTGCCTACTCTATCGTTAAGAATTACCTGAATAAGGTGGTTGAAGACCACCGCGTGGGTGAGAATATCCTTTTCCAGGGCGGGGTTGCCTTTAACCGCGCGGTCAAGGCCGCTTTTGAAAGCGTCCTCGGGAAAAAGGTTACCGTGCCTCCCCACCATGACATTCTGGGCGCAATCGGCGTAGCGATGCTGGCCAAAGAAGAAATCGAGGAGACCGGGCGGCAGACACGGTTCCGCGGGTTCGATTTAGGGGACATCAAATATGAACTGTCCTCATTCGAATGCCCGGACTGCGCCAACCACTGCGAAATCCACAAGGTGATCTTCGGGGAGGAGGCTCCCCTGTTCTACGGCTCCCGGTGCGGCAAGTATGACAGCGATGAGAAAAAGGAGAAGCGCCAGGCTTCCGCGATACCCCGCCTCTTCCGCGAACGCTACCACTCGCTCCTGAATTCCTACCCTAAAAATAACCCGGACCATCCTAATGGACAAAGCGTCGGCATTCCCCGCGCCCTTTTCTTCAATGACCTCTACCCCATGTGGAAAGGATTCTTTACGGAACTCGGATTCAAGGTGGTTACTTCCGACCCTACCAGCCGGAACATCATCCGGCTGGGCGCGGAGAACGTCATGGAATCGCCGTGCCTGCCGGTTAAGCTGGCCCACGGCCATGTGCTCAACCTGCTCGAAAAAGAGCCCGATTTCCTTTTCCTGCCGGTGCAGAGCACCATGGAAAAATATGTCGGGGCTTTTGAGAAATCATGGAACTGCCCGCTGACCCAGAGTCTTCCCTTTATCATCTTCAGTTCGGTGAGGATAAGGGAAGCGCTGACAGCCTCAGGAGGTAAAACACCCGTGGTCCTCCGGCCCACCTTCCACGCTGACCGCGGCCGCCCTTGGCAGAAAAAAGTACTCCGGCGCCTGGCGCGGCAGATGGGCGTCACCGAAGGCAAGGTAATAGACAACGCGATTCAGAGCGGGTTCACCGCGCTGGACGATTTTAACGAATGGCAGCAGCGGAGGGGCCGGGAAGCGCTGGACCAGCTTAAACCGGGGGAAAAGGCCATCGTCGTCGTTGGCCGCGTCTATAATACCTGCGATGTTGAAATGACCCTCGATTTACCGGAGAAACTGAGAGACCTGGACATGCCGGCGATACCGCTGGACTTTCTCCCCCTCCCCGAACTGGCTAAAGAAATCAGTACCGACCATCCGAATATGTACTGGAAAGCGGGACAGAAGATTCTGGCCGCCGCACGCATGATTGCCCGCGACCCCCGCCTCTTCGGGCTTTACGTCACCAACTTCAACTGCGGGCCGGACTCCTACCTGTTCAAGTTCTTCGGGAAGGAGATGGAGGGGAAGCCTTTCCTCACTATTGAAATCGATGAGCATTCCGCGGACGCCGGAATCGTTACCCGCTGTGAGGCTTTCGTAGATACCATCCGCAATGCAAGCACCCGGGGCACCCGTAAATCCCTTGAGGTCTTTGATTTCATCCGGGGGAGTGCGGACGGCCGGACCGTCTATCTCCCCTACATGATTGACCACGGCTACGTCCTGGCGGCAGCGATGAGGCACTGCGGGACCCGCGCGGAAGCCCTGCCCCCCTCCGATGAACTGACCCTTGAACTGGGGCAGCAGCACACCAGCGGCAAGGAGTGTTATCCCAGCATTATCACCACCGGAGATATCGTCAAGAAAACGAGGTCCTCCGATTTCGACCCGGAGAAAGCGGCGTTTTTTATGCCCAGCTCCTGCGGTCCGTGCCGCTTCGGACAGTATAACAAGCTCCACCGCATCGTCCTGGATGAGCTTGGGCTGACCAGCGTGCCTATCCTTATCTTTGACCAGACCCAGCATTACCATCAGCACATGGCCACACTGGGAAAGGCCTTCCGGCTGCTGTCCTGGCGCGCCATCACCATCCTGGACTCGATGCAGAAGATTGTCACCGAGAGACGGCCCTACGAGGTCAATCCCGGTGAAACTGACGCGGTCTACCGGGAACTCCTGGAGAGACTCGTCAGCATCACGGAAAGGAACGGCACCACCTTTACCGATTTCGCGGGCCAGGCGCGGGAAGCCCTTACCGGCATCCGGGTGGACCACAGCGAAATCCGCCCGCGCATCGGAATGGTGGGAGAGATATTCGTCCGCAGCAACCAGTACGCAAACGATTTCATTGTGAGGAAACTGGAGTCACTCGGCGCGCAGTGCTCGGTGCCGCCGCTGGAGGAGTGGCTGGACTACATCGATTTTCAGCGCAAAAGGCGCAGCCGCCTTCACCTGGAAGGGGGCTGGAAAGACTGGCTGAAACAGCAGCTTACCGAGATTGTCCAGGAAAGGACCGCGGAACCGCTGCGGAAGCAGTTTGATGCGGCCATAGAGAATTTCACCCGCGAGCTGCCCACCGCGGATATCCTCCGGCGGGGCCGTACCTACCTCAGTCCCGCGGTGGAGGGGGAAGCCGTCCTCAGCCTCGGGCGCGCGCTGGAATACGTGGAACACGGCTTTAACGGCATCGTCAATCTAATGCCCTTCGGCTGTATGCCCGGAACCATCGCCAGCATGCTGTTTCACCTGCTGCGGGATGACCATGATATTCCCGTATTCACCGTGGTACTGGACGGAACAAAGGACCCGGGCCAGGACATCCGGATGGAAGCGTTTGTCCACCAGTGCCGCGAACACATGAAGCGAGATAAAACAAAACGGTAGTTTTACCGCTGCTTTTTTCTAACCTCCCGGAAAAACTGGAAGACGAAAAAACGATTAAGCTATGGAGAACAAATACACCGCTGCCCTCGCTGATTTCTGCTCGGGCGCCAAGTTCTACGACCTGCCGGCCAGGGTAATCCACGAGACCAAACGCATTTTTCTGGATACCGTGGGGTGCGCTCTTGGAGCAGCAGACCTGGAAAAAGGCAGAATTGCGGTAGACCTGGCGAAACTTCTGGGGGGCAAGACGGGAGCAACGGTACTGGGCACCAGCGGGAAATGCTCCGTCAGCAGCGCCGCTTTCGCCAATGCGGAGCTGATGCACAGCCTCGATTTTTGCCCCGTGTCTCCTCCGGGACATGTCGCCCCCTTCGTTCTCGCGGCGCCACTGGCGCTTTCAGAGGTGGCGGGTTCTTCCGGGCGGGAGCTTATCCTCGCCCTCGCCCTCGCTAATGAAATCGGAGCGCGGGCCAGCGTATCACCGGGTATCGGCGATGGCAGCGGAGAAACCCGCCCGCACCGAGGCTCAGGGTTCAGCGGCAACACGCTCGGGGCCGCGGTCGGAGCGGCAAAAATCCTGAAACTGGACCCGGAGAGGACTGCCGATTCACTGGGCATCGCCGCTTACTTCGCACCTCCGCCTGTATACGCAAAGTGGCTCTATACGCCGGGCAGCGGCATGTTGAAATACGGTCCGGCGGGATGGACGGCGCAGGCCGGAATAACCGCCGCTTTGCTTGCGGAGCGGGGTTACCGCGGAGACAGGACAGCACTGGACGGGGGTTACGGACTGGAGATGACGAATGGGGATGAGACGGACTCCCGGGAGAATCTCATCGCCAAACTGGGCAAGGAATGGCTCCTTCTTCAGACCACCTACAAGTACTGGCCGTGCCACGAGGTTTTCGGGCCCTGCCTCGATGTATTTTCCGATATTATAGAAGAGAACGAGCTCCAGCCGGAAGAGATAGAGAGAGTTATTATCAAAGGGGAAAGCTATGGCGTCCTGCCCCGGTTCCAGACCCTGGAAATCACGAGCCATGTCGATGCCCAGATGAACCTGCCATACAATATCGCCGTAGCCGCGTACCGCGTCAAAATCGGGCCGGAATGGCAATCAGAGCTCACCATCAACAACACCGGAATACACGATTTCATGAAGAAAGTCAGCTATGAACCGTATCCGCGGTGCGAAGAAGCCCGCCGACAGGAACCGGTCATCGAAGGAAAGACCCATTTTAACCGCCGTCCCGCTTATGCTGAAGTGTGGGCGCGTGGTAAAAGCTTCATCCAGGAAGTTGAATACGCCCGGTGGCTTTCCGGGGATGACATCAGTTATCGCGCTTCCGATGCTGACCTGGCGGATAAATTCCGCGCAAACGCAGGTACCGCGCTGCGGGACAACAAAGTAGAAAAGGCCTTAGAACTCCTTAATAACCTGGAAAGCGTCGATGATGTAAGCCAGCTTATAAAGTTGCTGGCCGGATAGGCAGAAGTTGAACCGGGGGCGGGTCCGGCGGGAAGAAATTGCCGGGCTCGGTTGGCGAAATAAAACAGCGCAGCCGCGAGGACGGGCTTGGTCGGAAGAAAAATAACCGAGGGGTGGTGGAAGGGCTGAATTTTCGAGAAAAGTAGATAATGTACCGAGGGTGGGCTCGGGTGGGAAAGATATTACCGGGGTTGTGGGGAAGAGGGATATCTGACAGAACGGATTTAGATAACTTTTCCAGTACTGACTCCGGCCGCTTCCAGACTGACATCTTTAAAAGTCAGCGCCCCGGTGGGACAGACCCGCACGCACTCCCCGCAGTCCAGGCAGCGCGACCCCCCGATTGGCTCCCCGGCAAAGGTCGTGACCACACGGCGGAAGCCCCGGTAGGCAAAGCCGAGAACATCCTTTCCCAGGCGCTCCCGGCAGGTCCAGACGCAACGCCCGCAAAGGACGCATTTATTGGGGTCGTAACGGAAGAGCGGATTGCTCTCGTCAACAGGCAGGTGACGCAATAACGGCCGCAGGCGGCGCGGTTTTAAGCCGACCTTCAAATGACGGGCAATCTTCTGCAGCTCGCAGGTGCCGTTCTTCAGGCAATGTCCGCAGTCCACCGGGTGAGACGCCATCAGCAATTGAAAAGCGGTACCGGCAAGCCGCAGCGCCTTCTCGCCCCTGGTATTGACTGCCATGCCGTCGGTCACCGGTTCGGTGCAGGCGGGCACCGGCCGCGCTTTACCCGCCACCTCCACGAAACAAAGACGGCATGCTGCCTGGGGCTCTTCCCTCTCCCGCAGGGCGCAGAGATTGGGGATATAGATATCATTCTCCAGGGCTACCCGGAGAAGGTTGTCCCCCTCCCGCGCGGTGACCTGGCGGCCGTCTATTATCAGTTTGACCCTCTTCATGCTTTTCCCGCAGGCACCTCGCCCGGAGGCGATACCCTGATTATGGCATTATACTGGGGCGGACAGGCATCGACGCAGGTGCCGCACTTGACGCATTTCTCCTGGTCAATAACCTTGATTCGCTTTTTATCGGGACTGATGGCCTCCACCGTGCAGCTGCCGACGCAAGCGTCACAGGAGCGCTCGCATTTCTCAGGAATGATATAGAACGAGATGAGCGGCAGGCACATCAGCGCCGGACACCTGCCCTCCGAGATGTGCGCCTCGTACTCGTCGCGGAAGTAGCGGAGCGTGCTCAGCACAGGATTCGGGGCTGTTCCGCCCAGACCGCAGAGCGAGCTCTCCTTCACATCCCTGGCAAGCCCTTCCAGGACGACCAGGTCTTCCATCTTTCCGCCGCCTTTGGTAATATCTCCCAGTATCTCCAGCATCTGCCTCGTACCGAGCCGGCAGGGAGTACACTTCCCGCACGACTCCCGCTGCGTGAACTCCAGGAAATAACGGGATATTTCCACCATGCAGTCGTCCTCATCAAGAACGACCATACCCCCCGAACCCATCATGGCGCCTGCCTCGCGCAGGGAATCGAAGTCCACCGGAAGGTCCAGAGCCGACTCCGGAAGGCAGCCTCCGGAAGGCCCGCCAATCTGCACCGCCTTAAAACATTTCCCGCCGGGGATACCGCTGCCCACGTTAAAGATTATCTCCCGCAGCGTCGTGCCCATGGGCACCTCGACCAGGCCGGTATTGACCACCTTGCCCGCCAGGGCAAAGACAGCCGTCCCCTTGCTCTTATCGGTGCCGATACCGGCGAACCATTCCGCTCCGCGGTCGATAATATGGCGGACATAGGACAGGGTCTTCACATTGTTGATTAGAGTCGGTTTCCCGTAGAGGCCGCTCACCGCCGGATAGGGCGGGCGGTGGCGGGGCATGCCGGCCTTTCCCTCCAGTGATGAAATCAGGGCGGTTTCCTCACCGCAGACAAAGGCGCCTGATCCCTGAAACACCTCGGCGTCAAAGCTGAAACCACTGCCCAGGATATTTTTCCCCAGCAAACCCATCTCTCTGGCGCGGTCAATCGCCTGCTGTGCCCTGGTGACGGCCAGGGGATACTCCGCGCGGATATAAAGGATGCCCCGCCTTGCTCCCACGGCATGGCCGGCAATAATCATCCCTTCCAGGACGGAGTGGGGGTCGCTCTCCAGGATGGTGCGGTCCATGAAAGCTCCTGGGTCCCCTTCATCCGCGTTACAGATGATATATTTCGTTTTACCACAGGCGCTCCCGCAGATTTCCCATTTCGCGCCGGTGGGAAAACCGGCGCCGCCACGTCCCCGCAGTCCTGATTTCTTTACTTCATCGATAAGCTGCTCCTGCGTCATATCCAGGGCCTTGACCAGCGCCCCGTAGCCGCCGCGGGCGATGTATTGTTCGATATCCTGCGGGTCGATGTAACCGCAGTTCCCCAGGACTATCTTCTGTTCATATTGCGCGCGCGGGAAATCCTCCAGGCTGGGGACAAGCTCGTTAGCTTCCAGCGCACCGAGAACGGATTCCAGACAGGGGTCATTACCGAGGAGGAACTCTTTTACCAGCCTCTCCGCGATAAACGGATTGACGTAGCCATAGCAGATAGAGGGATAGCCCGGCTTGCGGACGATGGCCAGCGGCTCGGCATAGCAGTTCCCCATGCAGCCCACTTCGATAACCGGGCAGTCAAGGTCATGCTTCTTTATCTCATCGCGGAAGGCCTGCGCTACCTCAAGGGCCCCGGCTGCCCGGCCGCAGGTAGCCGCGCCGACAAGGACCAGGGGCTGGTCTTCCCGCCATAAATCTTTCCAGCGCGCATCGGCACCCGTCTTGATTTCCCGGAAGCGCTCTTTCAGGCCGGCCTGCTCCGCTGCTGTCAAGACCGGCCGGCCCCCTTCTCCCGTTCGATGTTAAAGGCCAGAAGTATGCCGTCTACCCTGGTGGGATCAACCCTGGCCTCCGGTTTGTCGTCAACCACGGTCACCGGGGCCATGGTACAGCACCCCACGCAGGCAACCGTATCCAGGTCAAACTCCCGGTCCGGGGTCGTCTCTCCGGCATCTATATCCAGCCTTCTTTTCCAGGCGTCCAGGGTGATATAACCGCCCTTCATGTGGCAGGCCGTGCCCAGGCAGACCCGCACCGGATGTTTCCCCGGGGGATTGAGGCGGAACTGGTTATAGAAGGTAACCACTTCATAGACATCGATAGGAGGTGTCTCCAGAAAATCGGCCACGGCCAGCATAGCTTCGGGAGGCAAATACCCCAGCGTTTGCTGCACTTTCTGTAAGATGGTGATAAGCTCCCCTCGCTTACCGGTAAACCCGCGGAGGACTTTCTGTGTTTTCCGGACGTTTCGCGCTTTTTCGTCCCGGCTAACCGACTGCTCCATTACCTGTCCTTATCTCCCGGTGTCCTCGCGCCAACCAGCACGGTAAAGCTGGCTTCCGCGCTATAGCCTTCCTGCGGGAGTTCCACCGTGGTCACGCTGCCCGGCGTCTGCCGGAGCGTGGAGACCACCCTCTCCACGGTAAAACCGGCCTCCTTGACAAGCCCGGTCAGGTCCTGATAGCCACAGAAATTGGAGAAACGGTACCAGGAACCCTCACCCTTCTTCGACTGGTAATACTTGCCGAAGGGGCTGTCCCTCATGACTTCGCCCACCACCACCTTTCCTCCGGGCCTCAGAACCCGGTGCGCTTCCTTCAGCACATCACGCGTGGAATCGGCGAAGCACAGGGTAAAGAGCAGAAAAACGGAGCCGAACCTGCCGTCCTCGAAAGGGAGCTTCTCTCCTTGGGCATGGATTACCTTGAGACCGCGAACGCGGGCGATTTCCGCCATCCCGGCGGACGGGTCAATCCCGGTCTCGATTCCCAGCGCCAGGGCGAAACGCCCGCTGCCGATGCCCACCTCCAGCCAGGGATGAGGGAGGGTAGAAAGCACCTCTTCCAGGGCCTTCAACTCAGTCTCAAAGATGAGCTTGCCTTCCCCGTCATACCAGGCATCGTACTCCGGGGCGGCGGAATCAAAAAACGCAACCTTTTTCTGCTGGCTATCTTCTGACATTCTTCTTATACCTTCGATATTTCTATGGCGTGCGCGGGGCATGCCCGGACACAGTCGCCGCAGCCCCGGCAGAGCATGGGGTCGGGCATGGGGGCTTCGTAAGCCGCCTCCTGTTTCAACATCTCGTGCGTACACGCTTTTGCCGCCAGGCAAATACCCTCCTCACAGTCCTGAGGACGGCACCTGTTATAGTGAACTAAAGCCATCTTGCCCGGCATTACTTTTCCTGCTTCGCCTCTTTCTTTGCTTTTTCCAGAGCTTCCTCCAGCTCTTCCAGCTGCTGCCACATGTGGACCGGCACCGAATGGGAAGGCCACCTTCCCTTCAAATCAGCCAGCTTCGCTTCCAGTTCCTCAATTTCACCCATCATGCCACCTCAACGGGTCATAATATTTCACTAAGGTCATGTCCCGTAGCTGCGATAGGCTTTCTTCCAGGGGTCCCGTTTCATCTCCCGGTAGTCCCATATCGCTTCTTTAAGTGCCGCCGCTGCCAGCAGGGCGCAGTGCTCATTCGCTTGGGGCAGGCCCCCAAGCGCGTCCAGCACGTCCCGCTGCGAGATTTTACTGGCTTCCGCGACGGCTTTTCTCTTTGCCAGTTCGGTGACCATGCTTCCTGTGGCCACGGTAGCGCTGCAGCCGTCCGAGCGGAAGCCTATTTCGATGATAATGTCATCCTCCACCCGCAGCCAGACCTCGATGGTGTCTCCGCAGGAACCGGTATACTTGCTATAGCCGTCCGGGCTATCCAGCGCGCCCAGGTTGCGCGGTTTCAGGCTGTGCTCAACCACGGTCTCGGTGTAGATTTGCCCCAGGTAAGAGCGGACGGTTTCCTCAAATTCCGGACCCGGTCCCGACATTAAACTACCTCCATTTACATTTTAACGGAATTTACCCGCTTTGTTAAGGATGGAGAGCTACGGCCTTATTTACATCTGGTTGGTGGGGGGAAAAGAGAGCAGCCGCGAGGGTGGGATAGGGTGGGGAAGAAAATCACCGGCGGGCGGGGCGGGAAAACCGCGGAATCCTGAAAAGAGTCAGGGCAGGAAGAGGAGCAGTTCCTTCAGGTTCCAGATGCCCACCGCCCCCAGGAGGACAATCGCCGGCGCCAGAAGCCGTCCGGGAACAATCCAGGCAATGAACAGCGGTATGACAAACTTGGTCATCAGCAACGGCACGGGCATATCCAGCATATCGCGCATCAACGGATTAATCTCAAACAGGCCATAGTGTGCCGCCAGTGTCGTCAGGAAAAAATCGAACTGCTGTAAAATGACGTAAGCAGCCTTCCAGGTCAGTCCCTGACCCTGGTAATAACGCAGTTTCTGAATAAATTGGTAGCTCCCGTGCTGCCAGGCTGAAATCATGACACTTTCCTAAAATCAGGTTCTAGTCAGACTTTACCCGTAAAGGAGGTAATAAACTGTAAACACGGTCCCTCGTCATATAAACAAAACCTAAAATTACAGGCCCTCTCTACGTTACATTTTAGATAATCACTTGCAGGATGTAAAACACGGGCTACATGCCTCGCCGTTATTCATGCCGGTAAGGCGGGCTCTCCCGGGAACCGTTCACGTAAAAATCAGCCTCCTAAAAAGGTTAACCCGAAGCTCTAAGCTGTGGTATAATGACAAACTAAACCGGGCATTCCGAGTGGAGAAGTCAACCGGGGAATATTATGCATACCATTTATCTGGTGCCGCACAGTCATTATGATGCCGTCTGGGCATTTACCAAAGAAGACTATTTTTACATTAACATTGAACTCATCCTGAAACCCGCCATCGAGCTCATAGAAAAAAGGGACTACAAGTTCCTCATCGAGCAGCTCTCCCTGCTGGAAGAAATCGAACGGAGAAATCCCAGCCTCTTCGCCGCTATCAAGAAAAACATCCAGAGAGGCAGGATTGAAATCGCCAACGGGGAATATCTCATGTCGGATACCATGATACCGAACGGGGAGACGCTGGTACGGCAAATCATGTTCGGCAAGCAGTACGTCAGGGAGAAATTCGGCGTCGAGGTGCCGGTGATGTGGGGAGCGGACAGCTTCGGCTATAACGCACAGCTACCGCAGATTTACCGGAAATCAGGCTATCACTACTTCGCCTTCCGCCGGGGCGCGGGCAAAAACCGGCCCTCCGAGTTCTGGTGGCAGGGGCTTGACGGCAGTCGGATACTGACACACTGGATGCCCCTGGGCTACCGCGCGGGTCTGTATTTTCCGCAACTGGAGGAGAACTTTCATAAACTGAAAGAGGTGGCCACCACGCAGCATATCCTGATGGCTTCCGGCAGCGGCTCCATTCCCCCCCAGCCGGAGACCACCCGGGTGGTGAAGCGCTGGAACCGGACACACGAAGACGTAAAAATGGTCATAGCCACCCCCTATGAGTTCTTCCTCGGAATGGAAAAGGACGCCGCTGACCTCGAGGTCAGAAAGGGCGAGCTTTACTCCGGGAAATACTCGCAGGTCTTTCCCAACTGCCTTTCCAGTCGCATCTGGGTGAAACAGTGCCTGCGCAAGTATGAAAATCTCATCCTCGCCTGTGAAAAGTGGGCCACGGTGGCCTGGCTGCTGGGCGTTCCCTATCCGAAAGACGAGTTCAAGAACAACTGGAAAAAGGTGCTCTGGGGGGCCTTCCATGACGTCGTTCCGGGCACGGGCATGGATGATGGCTACCATGAGGCGAGAGAAAACTTTGCCTACCTGGAGACCCATCTCACCCAAATTCTTACCAATTTCTGTTCCGTCATCGCGCAGCATTTGCAGAACCAGGATGATATCATCGTATTTAATCCCCTTTCCTGGGAGGTGAAGAACTGGGTGGAGGTGGAGCTGGGTTTCGACAGGGGCAAGATCAAGAGGATTGCCGGGCTGAGAAGCGGCCGGGAAGAAATCGAGCTGGAAATCCTTGAGTTCAGCCGCTACGCTGATGATTCCTACCAGACCGTTAAGCTGGGTTTCGTCGCCACGGTGCCGGCCTTCGGGTACCGCACCTATAAAATCATCCGCCGTAATCCGCGCGGCTATTCCGGCCCCAAAATCAAGATTACCGGCAATACCATTCAAAACCAGTTCTTCAGCGTGAAAGTGGACCCCTCCACGGGCCTGATTGACGTCTACCAGGACGGACGGCGCCTCCTCCGCGGCAACGAGCTGGTCCTGGAAGAGGAAATCGGCGACCTTTACCATCACCGCCAGCACATCGACCAGTCTTTCAAAACGGAGAGTGATACGGGGGTGATGTTCGGCAAGTTCAAGATGAAACGCTTCCGTATCAATAAGACGCAGCTGAGAAGGGTGATTGAAATCGAGAGCGATTATTATTCACTGATTTGGCCTTACCGCCTTCTCGACAAGCTGCGCCCGCTGCTCTGGCGGCACAACTTCATCAATATCCAGAAGAAGATTATCATCTACGGCGATATCCCGCGCATCGATTTCCTCACCACCATCAACAACCGCCACCCCCAGGTGCGCATCCGGGTCAAGTTCTCCACCAACCTGGATTCGCCCAGATATGATTCCGAGACCCAGTTCGGTTTTATCAGCCGCCCCGTTGACCAGTACCATGTTAGACCCAAAAAGGAGTGGGCGGAGCAGCCCTCCGGCATTTTCCCTGCCCTCCACTGGGTCGATTACTCGGACAGGGAAAAAGGGGTCACCTTAATCAATAAAGGCCTGCCCGCCCATGAGGTCAGGGACCGCGAGATTTACATTACGTTACTGCGCAGTATCATGATGCTTTCCTCTGACGGCCTTACCGGCCCCGCCATTCCCACCCCCGGCGCGCAGGAGTTCGGTAAACACAACTTCGAATATTCCCTTTTTCCTCATAAAAAGGACTGGAAGGCTAATGATTCCTTTAAGCCCGCATATGAGTTTAATTGCAACCTGACCGGCCTGCAGCTGCCCTCCTTCCGCAAAAAGGGGCATTTTCCCTCCCACTATTCATTTGTTTCCATTAAACCGGCCAGCCTGATTATGGTGGCCTTTAAGAAAGCCGAGTCCTCTGATGAGGTGGTCCTCAGGTTTTTCGAGACCAAGGGAGAAAAGACACGGGGAGAAATCTTTCTCTACCGGAAACCCCTCTCCGTAAAAAGAGTAAACCTGCTGGAAGCGGAGGAGGAAGAAGAAATCACGTTCAGAAGCCGGAAAATTATTCTTCGCGTCAAGCCGTTTGAAATCGTCAGCCTGAAAATCAAGTTTTAGCAAGCAGGCCGGGTACTATTTCCTTTATCGCGGCAGCCCAGCCTTCAGGCCCTATCCCCCGGATGCGTTGGAGGCGGGGGAGGTCCATTTCCTTCCAGGACCCGCGCGGCCTCTGTACCAGCACCGGATAGTCCACCTGCCGCAGCATCGGCCCATCGTTTCCGCTGTCCCCGAGGCCGATGGATACGGCGTTCCCCCACTCCCTGCGATACAAGCCTGTCAGGATATTCACCGCCTTCCCCTTGTCCGTGTCCCCGACGACGGTATGGTAACGTGTCCCCGTGATGAGGTTGAGCCCTGCCTTTTTCATTTCCGCGGCCAGCGTCTCAACCCCGGCTAATGCTCCGTTCAGGACCAGCGTTTCGCTGTACTCCCTCTCCTTAGCCAGCTGCGCGGCTGTTATGTCAAGTCCCGTAAGCTCCGCCACTTCTTCGGCGGTCATGTCTCCCCATCCCCGGAAGGAAATGCCGCTTTCCTTTCTTACCTTTTCTAAAACTCCCCTGACCTGCTGATATGAAGTCCCCAGTTCGATTATCCGGTAGCCGTTATCCTCCCGGTCGAACTCATATTCACCGTGAAAGTAATCCCCCGGAATGAAAATGGCGCTGCCGTTCTCCACGATGAAGGGGGCCGCGATGCCCATTTCCCGCCGGTATACCACCTGCTCCGCCCTGGTCTTGGAGGAGCAGAGCACCACGGGTATTCCCTTTTCCCGCAGGCAGTCCAGCGCCGGCAGCGCCGCCTGATAGGAATAGGTATGCAGGTCGAGCAAAGTGCCGTCAAGGTCGGTAAAAACTATGATTTTTGCCATAGCGGTGACCGGTCAGCATGGATCAAGACTTATTTATTGGGGGAACGCGCGTACCCGGTTCAATCCTGGCGCCGGGTTCAAGCCGGTTCCCCCCGCCGATGGTAACATTATCACCGAGGACACAATCGTCAGGGACTTCCGCGGCAGCTTCAATATTGCTACCCGTACCAATAATACAGTTGCGCAAAACGGCGCCTTCTCCTACCCTGACCCCCTGCCACAGTACCGCCCCCTCAATAACAGCCCCTTTTGCCATCGTACAGCGCGGCCCCAGCACCGCCGGGCCTTTTATTCGCGCGCCCCGCGCAATGACGCAGCCATCCCCGATGAGAGCCGGGCCAGTAATCCGGACTTCGGGATGAATTTCACTCTTCCCTTCCAGGCGGACTTCCTCCCCCCATTCCAGCAGCAGGTCATGGTTGACCCGGATGTATTTCTCCGGTGTGCCGATGTCAATCCAGTAAGCCTGAGACGGATAGCTCAGTATCGGTTCGCCCTGTGCCAGCAGCCCGGGGAAAACGAAGTTTTCAAACATGCACTTTTCCCCTTCCGGGACCATGGCCATCACCTCCGGCTCCAGTATGTAGATACCGGCATTAATCATGTTGGAGGTCACTTCTTCGCGCTTCGGTTTTTCCCGGAACCGCTGCACCATTCCTTCGCCGTCAGTTTCCACGACCCCGTAAGCGGTGGGGTCTTCCACGGGCGTCAGGGCGATAGAGACCTTCGGCTTCAGCGCGTGATGCCGTTCTATCATCTCCGTCAGATTTATCCCGGTGATGATATCCCCGTTAAAGACCAGGAAAGACTCCGTGAGTAATTTTCCGGCGTTCTTAACCGCGCCGGCGGTGCCCAGGGGCTCATCTTCCACAAGATAGTTGATTTTTATGCCCAGCGCGGAACCGTCGCCCAGATGGCCCTGAATGGGGTCGGGGAGATAACCCATCGCCAGCACCACCTCGTTAATACCATGCTTTCGTAAATACAGCAGCATGTGCTCCAGGAAGGGTTTATTGAGTATCGGCACCATCGCCTTGGGGATATTCCAGGTAAGCGGTCTCAGCCGTGTCCCCTCCCCGCCGATGAGGATGACCGCCTTCAAGATTTCACCTCGAGCGCGGAATAAGACTCCAGCCTATCGCCCATAAGCTCGTTGAATTTCTTCAGGTCCATCTTGCGGAGCGGTGAGGCGATACGCGGTTTGGGCGGCTTTTCCCCGGACTTGACGGCATTCTGCTGTATCAGCTCACTGATGATAGTTTTCTTCGTTTCCTTTTCACAAAGCGGCGAGTGATAGATGGAACCCAGGCCCGGCAACAGCATCTCGGCCATAAGGTGTTTCCCGCCCTTTTCCTCGTGAAGATGCGGGTTCCTGGTCTCAATCTGGAATATTTCGATTCCCTGTTTGGCCGCCGCCTGATTACCTACGGGCAATACCCCCCCGAACCCCTCAAAGATGGAGACGAGCTCGTAGGGTTCCACGGCGTATCCGGTTGCGTATGGCAGTACCTCCGCCAGTTTCAGGCTCATCGCGTGCTCGCCGGCGTTACCGGTCTTGATTATCTCGGTCTCGAACCCGGTCCGGCTGGAAATCAGATGGTTCATGCAGCGATTGGTAATCTCGGATACCCTGCCGTAACGCCGGAAGAAAATGCCCGCTTCCACCTTCGGTTTATACCGCCAGAGGATACGGACCATCGTATAAGGCGACTTTGCCATACTGAAGCCGGAGGCGAAACAGCGCACATACTCCCACACGGCGCCGGGGAAATAATTATCCGCGTCGATAAAGCCGATGTAGTCCTTTTTCAGGGACATCGCCATGACCATGGCGGCCATCATCCCCTCCGCCTTTCCGTTCCGCACCAGCTCGTCATCACCGAGAAGGTCAGGGTAACCGGCCCCGGCCATCGCCTGGGCAAGCAGCGGGTCTTTCTGGTGAATGATATACGCCTGGCGGCGGGTAAAGTGACAGAACTGGTTGAGAGAGTCCTGTTCCATGCGGTAGCGGTCCACCTTCTTTCGCTGACTGTTGGAGACGACAATGATGAGACATTCGTGTGGAACGCCGCTGATAACGCCTTCAAAGAGTTTCAACTTTTCATCCTTGGTGGGGATGACGATTACCATCTTCTCTTCATAGTCTTTGATAATGTCCTCAGCTATTTTCTGCGCGGCAATGTTATCTTCAACCGGCTGTTCCTTCGCCCTGCCGGAGTCCAGTTCCAGCACTTTCTGCACCTCGTTGATACGCACTGAGCCGAAGCGTTCGGTATAGCGCGGGCTTTCAATCCTCATCTGCTTCCTCCTGATTGCTTCGATAGCACCAGAACATTTTCCCAGATTTATTCCGTCTTGTCCAGATTATACGAAATATTTGTTCTGCCCGGTCTCGGTTGTCATTGCGAGAAGCGCAGCGACGAAGCAATCTCTATCCCATTCGTTTGGGATTGGTTCGCGCTTCTCGCAATGGCGGCAGCAACTGAGATTGAGTAAAAAGCAAAATATCAGTCCGTTTGACAGCCTGCCATGCCTCATCACGCGCCGTCAACGATACCGGTATGCCCGTCAAGCTTTGAGTTCACCCATGAGATTATGCTAAAATAGCAGTGGTCTTTCCTGCCCGAAGAGTATTCGCATCGGTCACTATGGATTTTGCCTGCGTGGCAGGCGGGAGCGCAAATGACGGAAGATAAGACTAAAGCCGTTACTGAGAATATACTTGCTTCTTATGAACCGGAACAGGGCAAACTGATACCGGTGCTTCTGGAGGTCCAGTCAAGCTTCGGCTATCTCCCGAAACAGGCGATAAGCCGGGTCGCCGAATTCCTCGGGCTTGATGAAGGGCATATCTACTCCGTTGCTTCCTTCTATACCCAGTTCCGCCTCAAGCCGGTGGGCAGACAACGGCTCACCGTGTGTCTCGGAACATCCTGCTATATCCACGGCGCTCCCCAGATACTCACCGAGCTGGAAAAAGCCACGGAAATCAAAGACGGAGAGACATCGGCGGACATGGCCTATACCCTGGAATCGGTCGCCTGCATCGGTTGCTGCGCGCTGGCCCCGGTGCTGCGGATTAACGGTTCCGTCCACGGAGAGATGACACCGCAGCGGGTGAAAGAGGTGCTCCCCGCCAGGGACGGAGGAAGCTCCTGATGGCGCCGGAGCAGCGCAAGATACTCGTTTGTCAGGGGACAGGCTGCGTTTCCTGCGGGGGAGAGCAGATTCAGGCTTCTCTCATTGAGGAAATCAACAAGCTGAACCTGGACGGGGACCTCGAGGTCAAGCGTACCGGCTGTCACGGCTTCTGCCAGCGGGGCCCGATAATGGTCATCGAGCCGGAGGGCATCTTCTATTCCAAGTTGAAGCCCTCGGACGTCCCGGAGATTGCCCACTCCCTGATACCCGGAGAAAGCCCGGTAAAACGCCTGCTGTATCAAGATAGCACTATCAAACAGCCTGCCCTGACCTATCATGATATCCCCTTTTATTATAAGCAGCAGCGCACGGTGCTCAGGAACTGCGGCAAAATAGACCCGGAAGACATCGAAGATGCTCTGCACACGGGCGGCTACCAGGCTCTGGAAGCCGTCCTCAGGGAGATGACCCCCGAGCAGGTCATCGAAGAAGTAAAGCGCTCCGGGTTAAGGGGCCTCGGGGGCGCCGGTTTCCCGGCGGGAAGGAAATGGGAAGCGGCGCGCAGGGCCCCCGGTGACCCGAAGTATGTCATCTGCAACGCGGACGAGGGCGACCCCGGGGCGTTCCAGGACCGCTCCCTGCTGGAAGGCGACCCCCATTCCGTACTGGAAGGAATGGCTATCGCGGCTTATGCCGTGGGTGCCAGCCACGGCTACATTTACGTCAGGGCGGAATACCCCCTGGCGGTGAACCGTCTCAGGACGGCCATCGGCCAGGCGCGCGACCGGGGCTTCCTGGGCAAGGGAATCTGCGAGAGCGGCTTTGATTTCGACGTAGAGATTTTTCAGGGGGCCGGCGCCTTTGTCTGCGGCGAATCGACGGCCCTAACCGAATCAATTGAGGGCAAAAGGGGCTGGCCCAAGCCGTTTCCCCGCCCCCGCACCACGGAATCGGGCCTCCGGGGCAAGCCGACCCTCCTGAACAACGTTAAGACGCTGGCCAATATTCCCCTGATTATCAGTCACGGCTGGGAGTGGTTTGCCGGGCGGGGAACAGACACCAGCAAGGGGACAGCCATCTTCTCACTGACGGGCAAGGTGGTTAACAGCGGCCTGATTGAAGTGCCCATGGGCACCCGCCTGCGCGATATTATTTATGACATCGGGGGGGGCATCCCCGGAGGAAGGGCCTTTAAAGCGGTCCAGACGGGAGGCCCTTCCGGCGGCTGTCTGCCGCGGGACATGCTTAACATGCCCGTTGATTTCGCCTCTCTTGCCGCCGCCGGTTCCATGATGGGCTCCGGGGGCATGGTGGTGATGGACCAGGACACCTGCATGGTGGACGTGGCCCACTACTTCCTGGATTTCACCCGCAAGGAGTCCTGCGGCCAGTGCATTCCCTGCCGGGTGGGAGCAAAACAGATGTTCGATATACTGGACGGCATTGTCAATCGTGAGGGCAGACCGGGGGACATCGAGTTGCTAGAGGAGCTCGGCAGGTCAATATCAAGAACATCTCTTTGCGGGCTGGGGCAGACGGCAGCAAATCCGGTGCTGAGCACTATCCGCTACTTCCGGGACGAGTATGAAGCTCATATCTACGATAAGGAGTGTCCGGCGGGCACCTGCCGCGCTTATCTGTAATGGTGAAATCAATGGCTGATGATGTCAAACTGACCATAGACGGACTGGATGTGACCGCCCGGGGAGGAATGTCGGTTCTGCAAGCGGCCCTCGAGAATGAGATATATATTCCCCACCTCTGTTATCACCCCGCGCTGGAAGCCCAGGGCGCCTGCCGCCTCTGCATGGTGGAAATCGGAGACGGGGACCTTGTGCTGGCCTGCCGGACGGAGGTCGCGGAAGGGATGATGGTCAAGACCAAGAGCCCGGACGTGGACCGTCTGGTAAGACCGGTGATTGAGATGCTCATCGCGGACCATCATGAAAGCTGCCGGGGCTGTCCCAGCAGCGGTCACTGTGAGCTGCAAAAAATCATGGCGAGCCTGCGCATCGACCGCAGAAGGGTGCGGCGCCTCAAACTGCCGGAGGAAAGCCTCCCGCTGGACACCAGCAGCCCCGGTTTCGACTATGAGCCGAACAAGTGCGTCCTGTGCGGCGTCTGTGTCCGCACCTGCGAAGACCGCAACGGCGCCGGCAGTCTCTATTTCGTTGACCGGGGTTACGGAACGAAGGTAGCTTTTTTCGGTGATAAGAGCAAGTGCGATTCCTGCAACGAATGCGTCGCCCGGTGTCCCGTGGGAGTCCTGATACCCAAGTCAGCCCCGGAAGATTAAACCGCTCCATGTTCTTCCAGACCCGGGCGGTTTTGACGTTGCCATACTGGCGATTATTGAGTACCATATAAATACCATGTATTTATCGACGCAGTGGTACCGGTTTACGCCCGAAGAGGCCCTGGAGAGGATTGATTCACGCCGTTCCGGTCTTACCGCGGATGAGGCCGCCGAGCGCCTGCATGAATTCGGCCCCAACCAGCTGGAAGTCAAGAAAAAGACTTCTCCCTTCATCGTTTTTCTGAACCAGTTCCTGAGTCCGCTGATTTATGTCCTCTTGCTGGCAGTCATCGTCTCCCTCTTCGTCCGCCATTATATAGATGCCGGCGTCATCATGGGCGTCCTGGTGCTGAACGCAATCATCGGATTCGTCCAGGAGACAAGGGCGGAGCAGGCAATGGAGGCGCTGATAGAAATGGCGGCCCCGAAAGCGAAAGTGAGACGGGAGACCGGTGTAAAGCAGATACCGGCGCGTGAGATTGTCCCCGGAGACATCATCCTGCTGGAAACCGGCGACAAGGTGCCCGCCGATGCCCGGCTGATTGAAATCTCCAACCTCAAGGTGAACGAGTCCTCGCTTACCGGGGAGTCCACCTCAGTAGACAAACACAGCAGGGCAATCACCGGAGAAGTGGTGCTGGCCGAGAGGAAGAACATGGTGCATCTGGGCACCATTATCACCAGCGGCCGGGCGACCGCGGTGGTAGTGGATACCGGGATGGCCACGCAGATGGGAAAGATTGCCACGGGCATCCAGGAGGTAAAACCGGAAAAGACCCCGCTCCAGCAAAGTATCAGCAAGCTCAGCCGCTTCCTGGTCATTCTTTTCGGGGGTATCTGCGGTCTGCTGGTGGTGGTGGGACTTCTCCAGGGACTTGAGCCGCTGGAGATGTTCCTCCTGGCAGTAGCTGCGGCCGTTTCCGCCATCCCGGAAGGCCTGCCAGCCGTGGTCACGGTTACCCTCGCCGTGGGCATGCGTATCATGGCCCGGCGCAACGCGGTAATCCGCAAGCTGGTCGCGGTGGAGACCCTCGGCTCCGCAACCGTGATTTGCTCGGACAAGACCGGTACGCTAACTCTCAACGAGATGACGGTGCGACGGCTTTTCCTAGAAGGCAGGTGGCTGGAGGTCACCGGTGAAGGTTATACTCCGGTGGGCGAATTCGTTCATGACGGCAACCGGATTGACCCTTCCGGAGACGAATCACTGAAACTCCTCCTGAGAATAGGGGCGCTCTGCAATGACGCCCTGGTCAGCCAGGGCGGAGAAGGTGGCTGTGAAGTGGTTGGGGACCCCACGGAAGGGGCGCTGGTTGTCGCTGCGGCCAAGGCAGGGATGGACAAGGAGAAGCTGGAGATGGCGTATCCCCGCCTCGATGAAATCCCTTTTCAGAGCGAGCGCCAGTACATGGCCACTCTGCACCCGTGGGACGGCCGCCGGATGGTCTTTGTAAAGGGGTCTCCGGAGAAAATTCTCTCCCTGAGTACGGGCCTCCTTAAAGACGGAGAAGTGACTCCGATGGGCGAAGGGAACGCCCGGCAGGTAATAGCGGCCAGCACCGAAATGGCCCGGGATGCCATGCGCGTTATGGCCATGGGCTACATCGAGCTGCAGCAGGAGCCCGAAGACCTCGTGGATGAGGATATGAAAGGAAATGTCATCTTCGTGGGCCTGGCGGGTATGGCGGACCCTCCCCGCGAAGAAGCGCGGGAAGCCATCAAGCTTTGCTCTATGGCAGGCATCAAGGTAGTCATGATAACCGGGGACTATAAGGTTACCGCGGAGTCCATCGCCCGGCAACTGGAGTTGCCAGGGGGCAAGGCAATCAACGGGAGCGAGCTCCAGGAGATGGATGATGAGAAGCTGGCGGAGGAAGTCGAGGGAATCTCCGTATTCGCTCGTATCGAACCGCTGCATAAACTGAGAATCGTCAAGGCCTTTAAAAGCCGGGGGCACGTGGTGGCCATGACCGGGGACGGCGTCAATGATGCCCCCGCCCTCAAAGCGGCGAACATCGGGGTGGCCATGGGCATTACCGGCACGGACGTCGCCAAGGAAGCCTCAGACATGGTCCTTGCCGATGATAATTTTGCCTCGGTAGTGGCGGCGGTTGACGAAGGGCGGGCGATATTCAGTCGACTCCGCAGCGTCATCTTTTTCCTGCTGAGCACCAACATCGGAGAGCTGCTGGCCCTGCTGCTGACCCTCACCTTTGTCGGCATGGCCCCGCTCCTGGCGGTGCAGATTATCTGGGTCAACCTGGTTACCGATACGGCGGCGGCGATACCCCTCGGGCTGGAGCCGAAGACCGGTGACGAACTGAAGCAGCCCCCCCGCCATCCCGGAGTGGGCCTGCTTTACCCCGGTCTGCTGCTGCGAGTGGCCGTACTGGGAGGGCTGCTGAGCGTGGGGGTCCTGCTGGTTTTCAGCTGGGCACAGGCGAGAATGGAACTTGCCGAGGCGCGAACGCTTGCTTTCTGCGCGCTGGTCTCTTTCGAGTGGTTCCGCGCCTTTAACGCCCGCTCCGACGAAGTTACCGTTTTCCGGGTGGGCTTTTTCCGGAACCGCTGGCTGCTGCGCACAATTTCGCTGGCAATCGTTCTGCAAATGGCGGTAGTCTATCTGCCTTTCATGCAGGTTGCTTTCGGCACGGCGCCATTGGACCTGAGGGACTGGGGAATCGCGCTCATTCCGGCAGCCAGCCTGTTTATACTGGAGGAGACCAGGAAGGTATTCTTCCCCCGTCTGTTTTCTCTGGGGAAATGGCGGCCCGTGTCCTGGTTCAGGCTATCCTAGTTACTCAAGGCAAAGGTTATCCTGCCGTCCCGGTTGATACGCCGCACGGCGCCCTCTTTTTCCAGGTAGACCAGGTGGGCCATCGTCTCACCGAAGGCGAACCATTTTTGTGTCGGCGGGAATTCTTCCCAGGTCCTCGCAGTAATATCCCAGGTCAGGTAAGGCGCGACGTGGTAGGTGTCCTTTTCCCCGTCAGCCAGCGCGGCCAGGGTCTCATCCAGGCGTTTCCGGTGGTGCCGCCGCAGCTCCTCGATTCTTTTTCTATGGTCGTGAATCAGGCTCCGGTGACCCGGCAGGAGCAGCTTCACCTCCATGGGGTATACCCTGTCCAGGCAGTTGAGGTAGCTTTTCAGCGAGTTCTCCATCACGGACCAGTAGGTTATATTGGGAGTGATATCAAAGAGAATCAGGTCTCCGCATACCAGCACCTGCTTCCCATCTTCATAAAGACAGAGGTGGCCGGGGGTATGTCCGGGGGTTTCCATGACCCGGAACCGGAAATCCCCGTAATCAAGGAAATCGCCCTCTCCGACCGGCTTGAAGTCGATTTTATTCCTTAGCTGGTAGCGGCGGCCGGGATGGTTTTCAATCGCCTTCCTCAGTTCATCTTCGGGAAACCCGGCGGACAGATAGAAACGGTCCTGGGCTTCGTGGAGGCCGCCCGGACGGGATAGAATGTCCGCCTCGGGACGGTTGAAATACACGGCGGAAGTTTCCGTGGCCAGTTTCCCCGCCAGGCCGGCATGGTCGGCGTGGAAATGGGTAATAAACAGGTCCGTCCTGGTCAGGTCCCCGCCAAGCCGCGCCAGGCCGGATGTCATCGCATCCAGGCACTCTTCGCGGTTCATCCCGGTATCTATCAGGAGCGAGCGCTCGCTGTTCCTGATAAAATATGAGTTCAGATATTTCAGGGGACTGCGGGGCAGGGGCACCCGGATGCAGAACAGGTTCGGCAACAACTCTTCAATCATGTCCGGCGGTTTCAAATTCTGTTATGCCTCCTCGAAACTGCTTAGCGAAAGCTGTACCAGTTCGGAGAGCGCCGGATGGATATGGATTCCCTGGTGTATCTCATCGATGTGCCCGCCGGAAGCCATGGCATTGGTTACCTCCTGGACAAGTATCGGGGCATACGGCCCGATGACGTGGAAGCCCAGGATTTTGTCCAGTTCATGGTCGACGATTGCCTTGGCGAACCCGTCCGTCTCCATCATCGCTTCGCCCTTGGCAACCTCCGAGTATTCGGCTACGCCAACCAGTATTTTTCCGTATTTCTTCCTTGCGGCTTCTTCAGTAAGCCCTACGGAGGCAATCTGGGGATAAGAGTAAACAGCATGGGGAGCGGCGGTATAGTCCATTATTACCTTTTCCCCGTGCAGCACGTTATAGACCAGGGTCAGCGCCTCCCGGTTAGCCATGTGAGTAAACATCTGCTGGCCGTTAGCATCACCAATGGCATAAATATTTTCGCGGTTCGTCCGCAGGTTGGCGTTCGTCTTGATAAAACCCTTCTGGTCCAGCTTGACGCCCGTGTTCTCCACCTTGAGCAGGTCAGCATTGGAACGCCTCCCGACGGCCATCATTATCCGCCGGGCGCTGAACTCTTTCCTTCCTCCGCTCTTCTCATCGGATACTACGGCAGTCACCTTTCCTTTGTCCTGCTTTACTTCCTCCACCCGGGCGCCGGTATGGACCTCCATGCGCTCGCTCAGTTTCTGCTGCAGCAGGGAGGCAATCTCCGGCTCTTCGGAAAGGATGAGACGGTCAGCCATCTCCAGTATGGTCACCTTTGTCCCCATGGCGGCAAAGAAATGACCGTACTCCACGGCGATGTAGCCCCCTCCCACGATGATGATGCTCTCCGGTCTCTCGTTAAGCTCTAATACGGACTCATTGGTCAGGTAATCGATGTTTTCTATTCCCTTGATGGGGGGAATAAAGGGACGGGAGCCGGAGGCGATAACTATCTTTTCCGCCATTATTTTCTTCCCGGGCACCTCCATCGTGTAGTCTGCCACAAAATGACCTTCGCCTTCATAAAAATCGAGCAGTTCCACACCGGAAATGCCTTCCCGGACGTGCTCCCGGTTCTCTTTGACCATACGGCGCATTCTTTCCATGATAGCGCCAAAATCTATCCCTTTTATCTCCGCGTGGATGCCCAGCTTTTCAGCTTCCCGGATTTCCATAACCCTGTCGGCGGGGTGAATAAGCATCTTGGAGGGGATACAGCCCACATTGAGGCAGGTGCCCCCCAGAGGCCCTTTATCCACCAGCGCTACCTTCAAGCCATGCCCTGTGGCCTCGTCCACGAGGGTCATCCCTGAACCGGAGCCGATTACAATCATATCGTATTTTTTCATCGCCGTCCTCCTTATCCGCCGTCTAGCTGCGGAAAAGCTGTTTCCGTATAAAGGAACTCGACTCTCCGTTTGTGTCCCATTTCCTGGAAGGAAAGCTCCGTCAGGAGACGTTTTGTCTCGCCCTCGGGATGAATGCCCGCGAGGGCCAGGTACAGATTATGGGAAAACATCTCCCGGTTCGCCGCCAGCAGGAAGACGTCCTTCAGCGCCATCCCCGGCTTGACCTCGGGCTGGTCCAGGTGTTCCGCAATGTGGTAATCGACCGGTTCCCCGGGGCTTAGCGCGCCCTCTTTAATTTCCCCGCGCAGGTATTTCTCGATTATCCGCTGGTGCCTGCTCTCTTCATCCGCCAGCTGCCGGAAGGCGTCCTGCGCCGCGGCATCCTTCACGGACCGGCCCAGGTCCCGGTAAAGGAGCTGCGAGTCTATTTCCTTCTGCACGGCGCCTTCCAGGACTTCCCTCAGAGTCAACTGTACCGTCATTTCATTCTCCCGATTGCTATCGTTATCCCCGCTCCCCATGGAGACGGAGATGTTCCTTACGCATACATTTGTCCATGATGACGGTAAGCCCGGCATTCCGGGCGCGGGCGGCGGCTTCCTCATTGACGATTCCTTCCTGCATCCAGACCACCTTCGCGCCGATTTTAATGGCCTCCTCGACAATCGGCCCCACCTGTTCCGGCTTGCGGAAAACGTCTACCACCTCGACCCTTTCCGGGATGGAAGCAAGGTCAGGGTAGCTCGGCCGCCCCATGATTTCTTTTTCGCCCGGATTCACCGGGATGACGTTATAGCCATTCCGGGGAAGATATTCGTTGACGGTATAGCTCGGGCGCTCCGTCCTGGCGGAAGCACCTACCATAGCGACGTTCCGGTATGTTTTGAGGACCCTTTCCGTGTCCGCCACGTTATGAACTCCCAAGCTGTTTCCGGAGGTCGGCAAGCTGGGCCAGGTGTGATTTTTCTTCGTTAATTATTTGGCTAAGCGGGGCCCGGATACCGGGGGGCATTATCTCCCTCATCTCGTAGTAAAAAAGGATCGAGTCTTTTTCCGCGACGATGGCCAGTTCCAGAGCCCCGGTGACGGTACCGGTCCGGGTCGCCAGTTCGCTTTCCACCAGGTCGTCGGTAAAAACGGAGCTGTCAACCAGAGCCTGGAGAAATTCCGGAGCCTCTCCGGACACGGTAGAATTACTCTTGCTCAACATGCTTTGAAAAAGCTCCAGGTGCTCCCTTTCCATGGCCGCAAGGTGAACAAAGACATGACTGACTTCGGGAGACTCGCTCGTTCTCGCCATGACATCGTAAAAGGCGATGCCGCGCCTCTCGATGCCGATGGCGATATTCAACAAGCTGCTTTCTGAAAAACGGATGGACATGTTACCACCCCTTGATATTATTTTAGCGAATTATTCTTCCGATTACCAGTTGCATCCATGGCATTATCGACAACTTAACCCCGTTTGTGGTATATTGTCAAAAGTGCCATCCACTTCCGGAATAATCGGGTGGAAAGATGCACATATTGCTTGTAATAGATAAAGGAGTGTAGTGTAGCATGAGTATACTGAAGAATAGTCCGCTGGACTACAAGATTGTGGAGTTGCTGCAGGATGACGGGCGGCAGAGCAGCAACGTCATGGCCAAGCAGCTTGGCGTCAGCTCCGCAACGGTAAGACGCCGCATCAAGAAGATGGTACAGGACGGCCTGCTGAAAATCGTGGGCATGGTTGACCCTGATAAGGCGGGGTTCCCGTTTATCGCCATCATCGCGCTGGATGTAGCCCCGGACAAGCTGGACAAGGCCCTGAAAGCGCTTTCCGCGAGACCGGAGGTTATCTGGCTTGCCGCCACTACCGGCAGGTTCGATGTCATTGCCGCGGCCCATTTCTCGGAATCGGAGAGGTTTTCCACTTTTCTCAGGGAAGAGCTGGGCAAGGTTGAGGGGCTGAAAGACAGCGAGACGTTTCTCTGCCTGCACCTGGAAAAGGGACGCTACCAGCGACTGCTATAAAAGGCCCCGGCGGTGCCGCTCCCTTCTCAGGAAACACCGCCGATTCTTTTGACGAGCACGCTCAGGATAAGTCCGGTTGATATGCTGAGGATTCCCACCGTAATCAGCAGCATGGCGATTAACGCCGAGCCGACCTGCAGGACCTGCTGTTCTTGAAGCGTTTGCACCACGAGGACGCCGGTAATTACCCCGAAAAAGATACTGATAGTGCCGATTGTCCCGAATACGAGCAAAGGCCTCCGCTCTGAAATCATGTAGATTATCCGGTTCAGCACGCCGATCCCGTGGCTGACCGGGTTCAGAGTGGAGCTGTCTCTGCTGTAGGTTACCGTAATCGGCACCTCGGTAATCTTCAGCCCCTGACTTGCCGCGGCGGAAACAATCTCTGATGATACCGCCATGCCGGTTTCCCTGAGTTTCAGGGCATGCACCGCTTTACGCGAGTAGGCCCGGAATCCGGACTCCGTATCAGCGAGTTTTTTCCGGGAAGCGATGGCCGTCATCCGGCTCAGCACGCGCTGCCCGAAACGCCGGTAGCCGGGAATGCTTTCCCGTTGTCCCTCCCGCGAACCGATGACTACGTCAGCGCCTCCCTGAACGGCCCTGACCAGCAGCGGTATTTCCTCCGGGTCATGCTGGGCATCAGCATCCAGGATAACGAGGACATCGGGGTCTTCCTCCCTGGCAGCGCGGAAGATGCTCTGTATCGCGCTCCCGTATCCCCGGTTAGAGCCGTGGTGGATAACCGCCGCCCCGGCGAGCTCGGCAATCCCGGCGGTGCGGTCAGTGCTGCCGTCATCGACGACGATTACCTTTGCGGCATGTTTCCTGACCTGCAGGACGATGCTGCCCAGGTATTTTTCTTCATTAAAGGCGGGCATGGCGACTATTATCCTGGGCTGTGCTGCGGTCAAAATAAATGCTCCGCTATATATTTCTCTCCGTAAATCCTACCCGTAAAACGGAGACGTGTCAATAAGGCGGTATTTTGATTTTTGACACGACGGTACGGTTTTTATATGCTTGATTGAAGGGGCTACGATGGCGGGAGGGCAATATGAGAATAGAAGTAGTCTTTTACAGCATGTTCGGCCATATCTACCGGATGGCGGAAGCGGTCGCCGCGGGTGCCCGCGAGCTTGAGGGGTCGGAGGTAATATTGCTGCAGGTCCCGGAACTCGTGCCCGAAGCGATATTGGAAAAATCCGGAGCGAAGAAAGCCAGGGAGGCCTTCTCTCACATCCCGGCAGCCAGGCCGGATGACCTGGCCGGTGCCGACGCTATCATCTTCGGTACGCCCACCCGCTACGGCAACATGTGCGCCCAGATGCGCAACTTTCTGGACCAGACCGGAGGGCTGTGGTCTAAGAATGCGCTGGTGGGTAAGGTGGGGAGCGCTTTCACCTCGTCCGCCACGCAGCACGGAGGCCAGGAGACCACCCTTATCACCACTTATATTACCCTGCTGCACCACGGCATGGTCATCGTGGGCATGCCGTATACCGAACAGCGCCAGAATACGCTTGACGAGATAACCGGAGGCAGCCCTTACGGTGTGTCCACCATTGCCGGCGGGGACGGCAGCCGCCAGCCCAGCGAAAATGAACTGGCGATGGCTCGTTTCCAGGGCCGCCACGTCGCTGAGATTGCCCGCAAGCTGTCGGCAAAATAAGCTCACCATAGAGCGGCGCCTCCTGATAGGTCCCGGACGCCAGGACTTTCTTCCTATTCGAGGCTTAGCCACTTGACATGGGCGCGGCGCCGTTTTATTCTTAAAGAGAGGTTCTCCCTGAAAATGCTGTCCATACTACCGCCACTTAAGCAAATCCGCCGTGCCCTGGCTTTTTTTATCGCCGTTTTCGGCTACAACAGATTCGTCTTCCGCGAAGCTAAAAGGACCGCTCGTGAAGCGAAAAAACCCCTGCTGAACGCAGGTTGTAAATCCAGATACACCGCCTCCAGTGACGTTAACCTGGATATCGTTCCCAGGAACGTTCCCAACTTCGTCCTCGGTGACATCCAGAAAATGGGCATGTTCCGGGACAAGCAGTTCGGGGCGGTCTACGCCAGTCATGTCCTGGAGCATGTTGACAATCCTGATGCCGCGATTAAGGAACTGGAACGCGTAGCGGAGGACGTCTTCATCATCACCCCCCTCCCTATCTACCCGTGGGCATGGCTGCACCCCCAGCACAAGTGGATATTCTTGGGCAAGAAAAAACTCTGCCGTATCCCCCGCCCGGGGAAGAACGGCAACCACCACGAAAAAGCCTGACCTGCCCCCCCGTGAACCAGCCCTACCCTACTTCAATCGAAGGAGCATGCCGTCGTAACCTGCTTCTACGAGGATGCCGTTTTCTTTTCCCAACGCGTGCAGCCTGCGTCTGGCGCTGCGTGCGCCTTCATAAAACCACGAACCAAAGTGAACGAACAATATCCGGCAAGTGAACCTTTTAAACAGGCTTATCAAGTCCGGGACCCCGTTATGCCCGTAAATCCGGCCCGTCTTCCTGTCCCTCCGCACCATGCCCCCCTTGCGCAGAAAGCTCCCGTCCGTAATGACCAGGTCCAGTCCCTCGATGAGGTGATGGTATTCCTTATTAATCCAGATCAGGTCCCCCGTATAGAGCAGCCTGACTCCCCCCTTTTCCACCAGGTACGCGCTTGAGCGCACCTTTAGACTGTGGTGAGTGGGCACCGGGGTTACGCGGATTCCGCCGGTGCGGATCTCCCCACCGGGAATACGGATGTCCGCCTGCCGGTACTGCTCCGGGGCATATAAGGGGATATCGATATCAAAAGGGCGAGTTACGAAAAAGGCATGGTCCGGGTGGAGGTGAGTGACGAAAATACTATCGGGGCGGTAATCGAGAAACTCCTTCTCGCCCAGGTCGAGGAGCACCGTCCCATCCACGAGGACGCCGGAATGCCGCGAGTGATAGGGGAGCGAGGGCTTTATCTCCCCCCGCGTCCCCAGTATCCTGATTTCCATGTCGCCGCGTTATATCAGGAGGCGGCCGGTCAGAACCCCTTGCCGGCGATAAATGCGGCCAGGTCCGCCAGGCGGCAGCTGTAGCCCCACTCGTTATCATACCAGGCGAATACCTTGACCATCGTATCGTCGAGGACCATGGTGCTCGGGGCATCGAAAATCGCGCTGTGGGAATTACCCCTGATATCTGAGCTGACCAGCTCTTCATCGCAGTATTCCAGGATACCCTTCAGCGAACCCTGGCTGGCTTCCCGGAAGGCCTGGTTTACCTGTACTGCCGAGACCTTCTGTTTCAGGACCGCCACGAAGTCCGTGATCGACCCTGTGGTGACCGGAACCCTCAAGGCTACCCCGTCTATCTTTCCCTCCAGCCCCGCAACGAGTTTCCCCACCAGCTTGGCAGCCCCAGTGGTGGTGGGGACTATGTTCGCCGCGGCCGCCCGCGCCCGGCGCAGGTCCTTGTGGTAGGTGTCCAGCAGGCTCTGGTCATTGGTATAGGCATGCACGGTGGTCATGAAACCGTGAGCGATGCCGAATTTCTCCTGGAGTATCTTGGCTACCGGGGCAATGCAGTTCGTAGTACAGGAAGCGTTCGAGATGATGTGGTGCTTCTGCTTATCATAACTCTCCTGGTTTACTCCCAGGACAATGGTAATATCCTCGTTCTTCGCCGGAGCGGAAATGATGACCTTTTTGGCTCCCCCCTTCAGGTGAGAAGAAACCCTCTCCCGGTCACGAAACACTCCGGTAGATTCGATGACGACGTCAACCCCTAGCTTGCCCCACGGTATTTGCGCGGGGTCTTTCTCCGCAAACACCTTGATGTCACCGCCGTCCACTTCGATAGAGCCATCCTTAGATGAAACGGTGCCGGGGTAGCGCCCGTAGGTGCTGTCCCACTTAAAAAGGTGGGCATTGGTCCTGGTATCCGCCAGATCATTCAACGCGACAACTTCGAGCTTATCTTTATGGTGCTGCTTAATGACCCGTAGGGTCAACCTGCCGATTCTTCCGAAACCGTTAATCCCGATTCTGGTTGCCATTTTTGCGCCTCCTTCTTTCCGTCCTTTCTTTAAGGCTATCAAATATTATAGCAGAGAAAGCAATCCTTGTGAGGGATTTGATAATTACGGTTTTATAACGTTTTCGCCCGTTTAATAGAGATATACTTATTAGAACCGGATTTACCGTGTAAAATTAGGGTTAACACCCCTCCCAAACCCGTGATATAGCCCTGTTTCGGCCCGGTCACCCGGCACTATCATTAGACTGGGATGAGTGTAACCTTGACCGGAGCGTACCGATTACCGGCCTTGCTCGTGTCGGCGGCATTGATGGCGCTGTCGGCTGGTGCCTGCGTGCCCGCCCCGGTAGCGCTGGTAAAAATGCCGGTGTCAGGCGCGGGAACGGTGCTGGTGCTTCAAGCGGAAGACAGCGCACCCGCTCCGGGAGAAATAGCCCCGTCCCGCCCCGACCTGGTTATCGAGGATATCAGATGGCTGCCGGCGAGCCCCCGGCTCGGGGATGAGGTAGTATTTAAAGTTACCGTCGTTAACCGCGGTGCCGATGATGCCGGCGCATCCAGTCTCACCTGCTATCTGGACGATGACTATCTGGAGACTGTCGCTGTAGGCCCGCTGGAGCCGGGCGCTGCGGCTTCCGTGGAATTATCCTGGATATCAAAGGCCGGTTCCCACGTCATAACGGCGGAGGCGGATTCCGGCCGGGTTATCCCGGAAGAGGACGAGGCGAATAATTCCGGCAGCTTCGCTTTTTCCGTCCTGGCCCCGGACCTGGTCATCACGGCGATTGACGCTTCTCCGCAGGAACCGGATGCCGGGGATAAAGTAACTTTTACCGTGACCGTAAAAAATGAAGGAAGCAGCTCCAGCCGCTTCTCCCGGGTGGATTTTTATATCGACGGCGCTTCTCAAGGCTACCGGGACGTACCGGTACTGGCGGCGGGAGAAGAACTGACGAGGAGCTTCAGCTGGATAGCCAGAGAGGGCATGCATCACGTTGCAGCGGTCGCCGACCCTTTGGACCGTGTCCGGGAAAGTGATGAAACGAATAATACCGGAGGCCTTGACTACGCTACCACCTCTCCCGACCTCATCATAAGCCAGATAAGCTGGTCCCCGGCCAGTCCCGTGGCCGGGGATAACATCACCATAAGCATGGCCGTCAAAAACCAGGGACCGGGTAAATCATCCTCCTCCTGGGTCTCCTATTATATTGATGACGGCTACATCGCTTCCGCCTATATCAAGCCCCTGGCGCCCGGCTCTTCAGCCTCCGTCAGCTTTTCCTGGGAAACGCAGACCGGCAGCCACAGTGTAAAAGCCAGGGCTGACGCCGCGGAATCCGTTGCCGAACTCGATGAAGAAAATAATATGAGCGCCGTCTCTCTACCCTCACCATCAGCAGACCTGGTAGTCCAGAACATCACTTGGTCTCCGTCCACTCCCCTGGTGGCCCACCGCTTGACCTTCAATATCACCGTGGCCAACCGCGGCCTCAGCATCGCGCCCGTGTCCCGACTCTACTTCTACATCGGGAAATACCCCCACTATTTTCATATCAGCGAACTGGCGCCCGGCGCCACGGCCAATGTAACTTTAGGCTGGGTGACGCTCCCGGGCACCTGGAGCGTTGAGGCCATCGCTGACGCTGAAAAAGTCATCATGGAAAGCAATGAGTCCAACAACACGCGGACCTCCCGCTTTACCGCAGCTACCAGCGCTCCATCAGACCTGTTAGTAGGGAACCTCGGATGGTCACCGGATAGTCCCGTTCCCGGAGACGATGTTACGTTCAGCGTTACCGTCAGAAACCAGGGCTCCGGCAAGTCCGCCTGGTCTAATGTTGCCTGCTATATCGATGATAACTTACTGGCTTCAGAACTGCTCAGTCCCCTGAGCCCGGGGGCTTCCGCCACGCTGGAACTGACATGGCAGGCAACGCCGGGGACACACACGTTAAGGGTTATTGCCGATTCCGAGCAAAGACTGGCGGAAGACAGCGAAGACAATAACACGAAGACGGCAACGGTCCGGGTGCCAGCCCCTGACTTCTTGATAAAGGACGTAGACTGGACACCCCTGGAACCGGCAGCGGGGGAGACAGTGACTTTCACTATTACCGTGGCTAACCAGGGGGACTATCCTGCCGCACCATCTTATCTGGGATACTTCGTCGACGGCTCGCCGCGAGGCAGGCACTACATCGACGGACTGGCCGCAGGAGCGACAGCAGCCAGGACCTTTACCTGGACCGCCCAGCAGGGAGACCATAAAATCGAATTCTCGGCGGATATGGAAGATAAGGTGCCGGAGCTAGCGGAAAACAACAATGTAAAATCCGTTTCCATCCCGACTCCCGACCTTTCCCTCGAGGGAATCGCCTGGTCACCCGAAAGCTCGGATAATGCCACCGGAAACCAGACCGTGCTCTTTAACGTGATGATTCATAACATCGGCTCGGGCAAAGCCGACCCTTCCTCCATCTACTTCTACCTTGACGATTCTTATCTCGGGGAGGTTACCGTGCCTCAAATCGTGCCCGGCGGAACAGCGACGGGTCTTTTTGCGGGCGCCATTCCTGCCGGCTCACATGAAATCCGTGTCACAGCTGACGGGGAAAACAGCCTTACCGAGCTTGATGAAACCAATAACGCGCGGACTCTCACCTTCCCCTTCTCCGCTGCGGAAGCAGCCCCGCCCGGGACCGCCGCCGAGGCCGTCCCGACGCCCGCGGTTGCCGAGCCGGAACAACCGGCTGCTCCACCCCTCGCTGTCGTGCCGGATGCTCCGGCTGAGGAAGAACCCTTGCCGATTGACCTGGTCATTTCCAAGACCACCCCGGGAGTGCCGCCTCAAGTCCTGGCCCTGATAAACGGGATTTTAGAGCGGTGGTGGCCGGCGCTTGCTACCGTTCTTCTGGGCGCGGTAGTCATCCTCTTCCTGCTCCGGATTCGTTCCCGGCAGAAACTGCAAAACGAAACATAGTCGGCCATGGAAAGATAATTAAAGGCGGACGGCTATCCGGTGACTAAGCAGCCACGTCCACAGTGATACTCGAACCTGTATCCGGTTGAGATTCCACCGAGAGAATGCCCCCGATAAGCTGGGCGCGCTCCTGCATTCCGGCCAGCCCGAGCTTCCCTTCTTTGGCGAGGTCTCCCATTTTCTCCGGTATCCGGAACCCTTTTCCGTTATCGGTGACCGTAATTTTGATATTGCCCTCATCGAACTGCACCGCAATCTCAGCTTCGGTCGCGCCTGAGTGGCGCCAGACGTTCCTCAAGGCTTCCTGTGTGATGCGGAAAAGGGCTATCGTCACCTCTTCCGGCAGCAGGCGTTCTCCGCCGGCAGCTTTTATCCGGGTATCAATCCCCGAAAACTCTTTTGTATTGGCAGCCAGCCATTCCAGCGCCGGAATCAGGCCCAGGCGGTCCAGCGCCGCGGGACGCAGGTCCTGACTCAAGCGGCGCACGCCGCTCAAGATATTATCCGTCTGCTGCCATAGCTCTTCCAGGCGCGCGCGCCCTTCTTCTGATATTCCTTTGTCCCCCGAAGCGAGGCTGTCCAGCTGGCGTGAGAGGACCACTAACCCCTGGATAGTATCATCATGCAGCTCATGAGAAATACGTTTTCTTTCTTCTTCCTGCGCGATGGTCGCTTGCTTTACGTAGAAACGCAGGTTCTCCTGCAGCCGTTTCTGTTCGGTGATGTCCCTGGCAATGTGCTGAAAAGCCACCGGCTTGTCTTTGTCAAACACCAGGCTGGTGGCTATCTGGACGAGCTTTTCGCTGCCGTCGTCCTTTAACATGTGCTGCTCATAAGGCTGTTCTACCGGTTCACCGGCGAGCAGCTTGCGCCGGACCTGGCTAGCGGTGACGAGGCTTTCTTCCGAAAGAAAACTCCTTACGTTCATTTTAGTCAATTTCTCGATACTGTAGCCGCTGAGACCGGCCGCTGATTTATTGGCGGCGATGATATTGCCGTCCAGGTCATGCAGCCAGATTGCATCCAGGGCATTTTCAAATAGCTGGCGGTACCTTTCCTCGGACTCCAGCAGTTCCTGATGCGCGGTCTCCAGACGGCCGCGGTATTCGCGCTCCCGTCTGAGAGAGGCGAAGCTGATGGTGAGCACATTACCCATGATAAAAACGGCCGCGGTCTCCAAGAGAGCGTCGGTGGGATATTCCGATAAAAAGATAACCCGGGGCAACATCAAGCCCAGTACCCCGAGCGAGGTGATAAAAGCCCCCTTCCACCCGAACAGGAAACCCGCCCATATTACCGGAGCCAGGTAAAGCACCCTTTCCGCGGCGTGACGGTCCAGGTTAAGCTCGGATATCATCTTAACGAAGAAAGCGGGGTGCTTGAGGTATTCGCTATAATGCGGCAGCGAGATTAATACAAGTACCACCAGGATAAACCAGAAGCCTGGTTTTTTAATGGTCCCGGTTATCCAGCCGGATGACTTTTGCATATTACTTAGGCCGGATGTCGCTTGTTCCTCAGGGGATATCCTCGAGGGTAACCCAGCCCTCCTTCAGTGCGCGTACCACCGCTTCCGTCCGGGAACTGACCCGGAGTTTATTAAAGATATGCCCCAGGTGCGCCTGGACCGTGCGCAGGCTGAGGCAGAGCTCATCGGCGATATCCTGGTTGCTGAGGCCCTTGGCCGCCAGCTTCAGGACTTCCGTCTCCCGCTGGCTGAGGACGTCGAGCGGCTTTTCCCGGGCCAGCTTGTCCCGGGAGGGGACGAAACGGTTGAGCACCTTACGGGCAATCGCCGGGTGCAGTACCGATTCCCCGGCATTTATGCGCCTTACCGCATCAACCAGTTCCCTGCCCCGAACGCTCTTAAGCAGATAACCGGCCGCTCCCGCTTCCAGGAGACCAAAGACAAACTGGTCGTCATCATAGGCCGTGAGCACCAGCACGGAGACGGCCGGATAAAGCGCCTTTATCCTCCTGGTGGCTTCTACGCCGTCGACATTAGGCATGGCTATGTCAATGATAGCGACATCGGGGCGGGAGCTGCCGGTCAGTCTTACCGCCTCTTCGCCGTCAGCGGCCTCGGCCACTATCTGCATGTCCGGCTCATGCTCCAGAATCTGGCGGGTACCCTCACGGACCACGGCATGGTCATCCGCGATAAGGATTTTTATCTTCTCCAAAATACTCTCCATATCCGGTCAAACATATCATACACCCTGTCCGCTAACTCCTCAATCATTATTATTGCCGGTTTTGTCTGCATTTGGTTGGCGGGGAAGAAAAGAGCAGCCGCAAGGGTGGGTTAGGGTGGGAAGAAAGTCAATGGGAGGGAGGGGCATTACCTGGAGCCAGCCAAAACCGAAAAAACTTATTGCCCGTAAAGACCGGCCCTGATAGGCAATAATACCTAAGTCTCAATAAAGATTAATAGGTATCACGGCGGAAGCGTGTTTTCCCGTACCGGTGATAAGCTGAGAGTGGAAAGAAAAAAGAAGGAGGTACAGAACAATGCAGTGGGAGTTTATCGTAGCCCTGATAATAATAGCACCAATCGTCCTTTTCCCGGCTGCTTATGTCTGGTACCTGAACATCGGCGGCGTCTATACCGCCCTCAGGGAAGCCCGGACGAAACGGACCGAACGTGAAGGGGGTACGGCAGCTTAAGGCTGACCGGAGAAACACGCACGAAAGGAGGACAAAACGATGCAGTGGCAGATTATCGTAGCTCTGGCGGTGGCGATTCCCATCATCCTTTTCCCGGTAGCACTGGTCTGGTTCCTGAACGTAGGCGGTATCCTTGCCGCCGTCAAAGAAGCCAGGGAGAAACGTCTTCTCCGTGAAAACGGCAAGAAAGTGGCCGTAGCGAAGTAACAGGAAAACCTTGCGAGAAACACTCGGAAGGAGGCGGCAAATGGGAATTATGATAGCTTTCGGAGGAGTATTACTAGCCATGGCCGTCCTGGTTATTATGCTCTGGGGCATAGCACGGGCGATAGGGCATGCCGGCGGATTCCTGTTTCGCGCCCTCGGGACACATGAGGAAGTGCGATGAGCAAAGCGGCACTTTATGATGCAACCAAATGCATCGGCTGCCGGAGCTGCCAGTCCGCTTGCGGCAAAGAGAACAACCTGCCGGCGGAGGAGACCCTTACCAGGATACGCGTTACGGAGACCGGAGGCCGCAAGGTCTATACCAAGATACAATGCATGCACTGTCAGCACCCGGCCTGTGCCGAAGCCTGTCCGGTAGGAGCGATGCAGAAAACGCCCGAAGGACCGGTGATTTATGACAAAGCTAAATGCTTCGGCTGCCGTTACTGCATGGTAGCCTGCCCCTTCGGAATACCGACCTTCGAATGGGGAGAAGCCATCCCGTGGGTGCGCAAGTGCCAGTTCTGCGCGGGGCGGCAAGCCAAAGGCCTGGAGCCGGCATGCGTCGTCGCCTGTCCCGCCGGAGCGCTGAAGTTCGGAGACCGGGACAGCCTCATCCTCGAAGCGAGAGACCGGATTACCGGCTTCCCTGACAAATACGTGAACCATATCTACGGGGAAACGGAGCTGGGCGGAACGTCCTGGTTATACCTTTCTCCGGTAGATTTCAAGGTGCTTGGTCTGCCTGATGCGGGAGCAGGTCCGGTGACCATGAACGTGGAACGCGCCATGGGCTCCGTACCGCCGGCGCTCCTGGGCGTGGCCGCGGTTATGTCCGGCGTTTACTGGGTTATCCGGCGGCGCCAGAAAATGATGCAGCCGGTGCCGGTCAAGCAGAGGAGGAAAGAGGTAACGGGATAATGGAAAAGAAAAGGTTCTTTCCGGCGGGCATTTCCATCCTGAGTATCCTGGTCATTCTGGGCATGGTGGTGATAGTTCAGCGCTTCATGAACGGACTGGGCGCGATAAGCAACCTGAATGACGGGCGCGCCTGGGGGCTGTGGATAAGCTTTGACCTGTACTGCGGCGTGGCCCTGGCGGCGGGGGGCTTTACCCTGGCGGGGGCGGTCTATATCTTTAACAGGGAGAAGTACCACTCGGTGGCCCGCCCCGCTATCCTGACCGCTTTCCTCGGCTATACGCTCGTAATTCTCGCCCTGCTGGTTGACCTCGGGCAACCCTGGTACATCTGGCACGCGATTATCTACTGGAACCCCCATTCTCCCCTGTTCGAGGTAGCCGTCTGCGTGATGACCTATACCCTGGTCCTCGCCCTTGAGCTGAGCCCCGCGGTCTTCGAGGCCTTAAGCAAGAGCCGGCTTCCGCTCTTGAGACATTTCAACTGGCATGTTCCCTGGCGCGTCATCCGGACGATACAGATACCGCTGGTAATCGCCGGCGTTGTCCTTTCCACACTCCACCAGTCATCCCTGGGGTCGATGCTGCTGATGATGCCCCAGGCGCTCCATGCGCTGTGGTACACACCGGTTTTACCGATACTCTTCCTTACCTCGGCCATCGCCGTGGGACCGGCAATGGTCATCTTCGAATCGACCCTCAGCACCAGGATTTTCGGTCACCGGCTGGAGATGGAAGTATTAAGCGGACTGGCGAAGGCCATTCCTTACATCCTGGGTTTTTACCTGGTCCTGAAACTGACCGACCTGATGGCCACAGGTGAAATGGGGCTCATCCTGACTGCCTATCCGCTGAACCTGCTCTGGTGGACGGAGATTATCATCGGTGTTATTCTGCCCATCATTCTCCTTTCATTCCGTGAACTGAGGCAGAACCGCAACGCCGTCTTCTGGAGTTCGGTACTGGTCATCTCCGGGCTGGTAATCAACCGTTTCAATGTCAGTATGCTGGCGCTGGAGATGAGGCCGGGTTTCACTTACTTTCCGCACTGGATGGAGTTTGCCATATCCGCGGGGCTTGTGGCTGATGCCTTGCTGGTCATCTGGCTGGCCCACAGGTTTCTGCCTATCGTTGAGCATGAATTCACGGCGGAGGCATAGGATGACGAGGGATTCGGGAGAATGGAACTTTCGTAAAGAGGTCTCGCTTACGCGGGCGTGAGTGAAACCGGGAGGCGGAATAAATGATAGTTGCAGTATTGTTCGTCTCGGCGCTGGTGGGATTAGCCATCATCATGATAGTACTCTGGGGTGCCTTCAACGCGGTATTCCGCGTCAACCGCTTCGTATGGAGACAGTTCGCGGATAACCGTAAAGTAACGGAGGACGGAAAATGGACGCCGCAGGTGAAAAAAGCACATTAGCCATGATTGCCGGCGGGCCGCTTGTCGGGCTGGCTTACATCATCCTCCTCCCCGTAACAGCCCTCCTCTTCATTCTATTCCAAGCAGCACGGCTCGCGGCGGGAAAATTCCCGATGAAATTGCCCTCCGCGAGGAAATGAATACGAGCCGGATGCCTGCAATCAATATCATTCCACCTCGTTCTCAACACCCCTCTTTAGAGAAACCGGGGAAGGAAAGAGCAAGAGACATGCCCCGGTTCTCCTTCGGGTATCTGAAGATGCCCCTGCTCATACTGTTTTGCGTCCTGTTCTATTATTTCGGGGAACTGGTGGAGTGGGCCCGGTGGAATGCCATGCGTGCCAGCTTTTACTACGGCGTTCATGATATTCACCGCCTGCTTTTTCTGGCGCCGATTATATATGCCGGTTACACCGCGAAGGTAAGGGGGGCAATCATCGTTACCCTGGCTGCCTTTATTATATTCCTCCCCCGCGCTTTTTTCATTTCCCCATTCCCCGACCCGCTGCTCAGGATGATAGTGTTTACCATCTTTGCCGGCGCCATCGGAGTAATGGTCGGGACCATCCGCAACCAATCGGAAAGGTCCACCCGCCTGGAAGAAATGCTGACCGGGGAGAGAGAAAAACTGCTAAAAATCATGGATGGTATTGCGGACGGGATTATCATCACTGACAGGTATTACCGGATACGGTTCATGGACGATAAGATGACCGAAGCCTTTGGCGATGGCACCGGCCTTACCTGTTATAATCACCTGGCCCGCCTCGATTCTCCCTGCTCGCCCGGCTGCCAGGCGCGCGCCGTCATTGAAAAGAATGAAATCAGCAAATGGGAATGCCGGTACCGGAACGGCAAGACCTATGAAGTAACGGCGGCACCGTATTTCGATCAAGATGGAACGGCATGCCAGATTTCTATTTTCCGGGACATCACCCCGGGAAGATGACCCGGGTTCCGTTTCATCTCCGCTCAGAAACCTTCCCGGCAATAACGTTCCCGGTAAAGTCAGTGGTCAAGGTGTTCATATAGTTACTCCACACTTTTATGATACCAGGCATTTTGTGGGCGGTAATTTGACATTACCTTCGTAATATTGTATTTTTTTACAAGGTTCATACTGATTCCACATCCGTTCTGAAGGGAGACCCAAAATGCCGATAATAGACTTTCGTTTTCGCCCCCCCACAGAGGAAATAAAGGCCAACCATCGCCAGTTTGAAGCCCAGATGGGGCTTAAAGGTTCGGATTCCTGGCATGAAAGAAGCCTGGAAGATTGTGTCAGAGAGATGGAAGAGCTGGACCTGGTTGGCGTCGTGATGGGAAGGGCGTTGCCAAAGCCCGCAATCTCTTCAGATCATCTCAAGAAACTGGCTGACCGCTATCCGCACCGGTTTATCCCCATCGCCGGAGTTGACCCCAGTCCATCGAACAGGCAGGCCTGCCAGGAAGAGATACAATATGCGGTAAAAGACCTGGGATTTCGCGGTATTCATTTTGATCACGGCCTGGCAAACCCTCCCCTAGTACCCAACGATGAGCGTCTTTACCCCATCTACGCGCAATGTAATGACCTGGGAGCAATCGTTTGCCTTCAGATTGGACCGTTATCCGGGGGGAGCATTGCGTGCTCCAACCCGCTCGCTCTTGAGAGCGTCGCCAGGGATTTCCCCAACCTGCAGCTGGTGATGGCCCACGGGGGATACCCCTTCGTAACTGAGGCTGTCGCCTTGATGGTACGTTATCCCAATGTATGGATATCACCGGACGCTTACCATTTCCGTCCTCTCGGCGGACATTACGTGGAAGCTTTCTCTTCATCTCCACTTAATGAGCGTTACCTGTACGGGTCAGCTTTTCCTTACGGTCTTCACCGTATTCAGGGATTAAACATGAAAGAGTCTTACCAGCGCTGGCGGAGTCTGCCATGGAAGGATGAAGACATAGAGAAACTTTCTTTTCAAAATGCCGCCCGTTTGCTTGGGTACAAGAGGTGACTCTCATAATTATTTATATCCAGGAGGTGACCGCAGTGTGAATATCAGCCAATCCTGATTTATCTTTTCGTATTGAATTGACTATGAGGAGGATTATGAAAATAATATTCAGAGGAACGATTCTCGTATTGCTGGGACTGTCAATAATCCTAGTATTTGCCTGCAGCTCTGCGGTAACGCCACCGGCTCCTGCGCCCGCTCCGGCACCCTCGCCCGCGCCGACCCAGACACGGAGCCAGGTAACCATCGATATGCTCGCCATGCCTACGGGCGGCCTTGGCTACATGGTTGCCTTCCAGCTATCCAAAGTTTTGGAGGAGATGAACCACCCTTGGCTCCGTCTCTCTCCGCAGGAAACTTCCGGCCCTAACTATAACGCTCAGTTCATGGCCGAGAACAAGGACCGCTGGACCGACACGATTTTCAATTCCGGAGTGCCCGCAATCGATGCGGTCAGGCAGCAGAACGCTTCGTTTTCCCCGACATTAGACCAGATACGCTTCGGAGCGGTACACAGCATCTTCGGTCCTATTTTCTTCCAGACACTGGACCCGAATATCCGTACCCCCCAGGATATGGTCGGGAAGAAGATAGGCCTCGGGAAAAAGGCGCAGACGGCATGGGGCATCGGACCGGAGAATATGCTCAAAGTCTGGGGAATCGCGGATAAGGTCCAGATCGAATGGCTGGGACCTGACGTCGCCTCCAAAGCATTAATCGATGGCATGGTTGACGTGTGTGTCACCGGAGGTATCTCAGGCCAGGGGCCATCCCCCCGCTCATTACCTTTGCTTCCTTTCTCGGATGCTCTTGCTGCGGGTAAGACCGTATACATCATTTCTCCGACTAAAGAAGAAGCAACCCAGGCCGCTAAGATGCTGAAAGGACAACAGGCACAGGGCCTTCCACCCGGAGCACTGGAGCTTCCCAAGGGAGCTGAGGTTGTTGGTTTGGATAAAGAGGTCTGGGGACTGGGTGACGTCTGGGCATTCGTGGCAGCCATGGAATCATTCCCCGATGATATCATGTACGAGGTGGTCATAACGCTGTTGGACAACTATGAGGAACTCTGGCCCGTTCACGCTCAGGCTACACTCCTCAATCCGGCAACGCTTTCTTTCGGGATAGCAGAAAATATACACCCTGGGGCTCTGAAGGCCTACCAGGACTGGGCTGAAGCAAACCCGAATAACGAATTCGTCCCTTACCTCAAGCAATGGGGAGTGACGAAATAGCTCCCGGACAGTAAGATTCATCAAAAGGAAAGGAAGGCTGCCGTTCCGGCAGCCTTCCTTTTTTTTCAGGCAGCTTCACCTGACAGGATTGTGCTTAATTATTTAGTCTCGAATAATTCTTTGTCTTCCAGCGGACTATCAGCTGCCAGGCAACAAATACAGCCCCCGCCGGCAGGGAAAACCAGACCAGGGGAGAAGCTCCGCTCGTGAGCAGGTCATGGGCAAATCCCAGGGCTATGGCGCCGGCAAAGGCTCTTGTCCACCATCTCAGTGGACTGAAAAAATACCCCCAGATAGAGGCCTGCCCGAACACAATCAGCGCAATCGCCACCCCAACTTTGGTGATTATTCCGATAGCGCTTCCCAACGCCAGGATCTCCGGATTGTAGACAAACGCGAATGGAATGATAAAAACGGGCATGGCGAGCTTTGACGCAGCCACGGCGGTGCCGATGTAAGGCGCCTTTGCCACCCGGCTGGCAACCAGCGCACCTACCGCAACAGGAGGCGTCAGCAGTCCGTAAACAGCAATATAGAAAATAAAGAAGTGCACAGGGACCGGGGGCAACCCCAGTTTTAGCAACCCGGGCGCCGCCACGATAGCACCGATAACATAAGCGGCGGCAGTAGGCATGCCCATGCCCAGCAAAATTACCAGTAGCCCCGTCATTAGCAGAGTTGGGAGCAACAAACCCTGCCCGAGACGGAAGATAAATGAAGATAATTTTATTCCCAGACCGGTTGAAGTCATGGTCTGGGCTACCATTCCCAGAATAGCCAGGATAATTGCGATTTGCGCCGCGGTAATGGCCCCTTCACGAACACCCTCCATAATCGCCTTGACATATCTTTTTACGTTTCGGCTCAGCAGGTTCTCAATAAAGCTGGCCCCTAACACCGCAAAGATAGTCCAGATTGCCGCAAAGGTGGCCGAGTAACGATTTATCAGGAAGTAGAATAACACTGCCATACCGGTCAGAAATACCAGCCCTTTGCGTATTAGGATTTGCCAGTCCACGGATTCCACGTCCGGTACCTTGATACCGCGTTCACGGCTGGCGATAAAATGGATGCCCGTCGCCAGGCAAATGTAAAAAAGAAAGGCGGGAATGAACCCCCATATTACGATATCAAAATAAGATACGTTTAGAAAATAAGCCATGATGAAGGCGGTGATACCCATCACCGGGGGCATCAGCTGTCCCGCTGAAGAAGCGGCAGCCTCAATGGCACCGGCAAAACGGGGGGCATATCCCAACTTTTTCATCATGGGAATGGTAAAGGAACCGGTGACAATCACGTTAGCGACGACAGAACCCGTGGCTGTGCCGACCAGAGCGCTTCCCCAAACCGCCACCTGAGCGGGGCCGCTTTTTACTTTGCGTGAAATCCACTTTCCCCCCTCATATATCAGCTGGGCGATACCCGCTGTACCCAGGAGCTGACCCAGAATAACGAAGAACAATACGTAATATACCGAGGCGGTTAATAAAGAACCGAGCATGCCTGAAAGACCGGTAGTAAGATAATTAACGATGTACTCCCATGATGCCCGCGGAGCGGCCAGACCACGGGGAAGTTCCTGCCCGACGAATGCGTACGCGATGAAAATTCCAGACACTATCGGTATTATCCAACCCCAGGAGCGCTGGGTAGCGAAAAATACGGAAAACAGCAGTATTAACCCGATATAATTATCAACGGTTGTGGGGAACCCGATTCTTAACTCCAGCGCGTCTTGATTAATCCGCAAGTATAAAGAAGCACTGATCGAAATCAGCATGATAATAAGAAATCCGAGTCTTTGCCAGTTTTTCTCGCTCTTGAGCATCTGAGCCCCGTACACCAGAGCAAAGGCAAAAATCAGGTGAAACACCTGCAGTTCCACGAGTCCCCTCGGAACGAAGACAACGTAGATAACATGATAGAGGAGCATGGCAAAAGCGATGATAGTGAGCAGCACTTCAAGGGTCGATTTGGACTGAAATCTCTTAGGCATTATTGTATCGGAAAACTCAAGCTAGATATTTGACTTCATTGAGGTTCCTTACGTTTAGACCGTAAGTAGCATATATCACCCGCGATGGCTTCGTCAAGTTATAGCTGAATCGATTGCCGTCGCTCTTGGGGTTTTCAGATTCAGATTATCGTGCTGTACTTTCCCTTAACCGGACGCGGTCAAGGCTGAAAGCGGAGAGTGAAGTTGATATATAAAGGCGTGCAAAAAAGAGATACATGTGATATATTAATCATGTATCTAAGTCACGCCGAAGTGGCGGAATGGCAGACGCGCTACGTTCAGGGCGTAGTGTCCGTAAGGGCGTGAGAGTTCAAATCTCTCCTTCGGCACCAAGAGCGCTTGTAGCTCAGTTGGATAGAGCGCAGCCCTGCGGAGGCTGAGGCCGTGGGTTCGAGCCCCGCCAAGCGCGCCACTACGGGCGGTTAGCTCAGCTGGTTAGAGCACCTGCTTTACACGCAGGGGGTCAGAGGTTCAAGTCCTCTACCGCCCACCACTTTTTGAAGCTACAAAAGCCCTTATGTAAATTATGGCATAAGGGCTTTTTCTTAAATGGCACAAATTTGGCACAAATTACACCATCAAGAGTTCAAATCTCTATATAAAATATTAAGTAATTCTATAGCTATTTTTGCTTCTTCAATGTTAAAAGTAAGCCGATTGCGAATTTCATTACTGGGATGAACAAGATTCCTATATTCTCTAATAGGATGGGATAATTTTTGAATACCCGGAGAGACAAGATTTAATTCGACCGCAACATCTATAATTTTTGAGAAATCCCACTTGGTAATATTGTTCTCTTTCGGAGCGGATTTAGAGGCTTTAGCAGCTAACTCATTGGCTAATAGTAAGTCTGTAAGAACAGCTTCCATAGTTCCACCACAAAGTTCCAACAATTAGATATGAAGGCTCTTTGTATTTCCTCATAATCCCGTTCAACTATATGTTTCAAACTAGTGTCCTGTCTCAATAATAACTTGAATAACTTAGCTGGATTTGGTATCATGGGTTATCTCACGAAAGGAGTAAGCCCATGATCACCGGCCGTCCTAAGAAACCGATTA